>OLGL01002342.1_pt1 | contig 14990 bp, 9 predicted proteins | sample 1605041 | NCBI WGS metagenome assembly OLGL01 (sample SAMEA3888905, study PRJEB22519) | human gut metagenome | biome: human gut; feature: human-associated habitat; material: faeces | place: Denmark | collected 2010 | reverse complement strand
GTATATGGTAAGTGCAGAAAATAGCATAGTAGGTGATGTAAGTAATTATCGTTATACAGCGGTAACAGGCGGACAAGATGGTACATTTATTCCTGCTGATGAAAACAATACCGCTTATTTTCCGGAAGATGGTACTGCTGTGAATGTTATGGCTTATTATCCACAAGGAGAGGTGACCGATGGTAAATTGTTACTGGATTTAGCTAATCAGGATGAACAACCTAAGATTGACCTAATGGCGGCTAATGCTACCGGTGCGAGTGCAGATAATCCAATAGTTGAACTTCAGTTCGGGCATAAATTAACGAAACTGTTTTTTAAAATAACTTCTGATGATAATATCAATACGGACAATATAAGCGCAAAGATAAATAATCAGTATACAAATATCCGGTATGATGTGTTAGGTGATGAACTTTCGGTTCAAGAAGGTGATGAACTGAAAGAAGTTACTTTGAAGTATTGGAATCTTGATGAAGGCAAGAATAGGTTTGTTGAAGCTATTGTACTGCCGAATATGGAGGGGAACAGTGCACAGGAACGTACTTTGACTTTTACTTTGAATGGAAAGGATTATAAAGCAACTATCAATGCGCAGACAGTGTTTGAAGCAGGTAAGAAGTATATTTATACTGTTACATTTACAACGGAGGGTAGCGTAAAGATACAAGGTGCAGGTATTACAAATTGGGATATTGAAGATGGTGGACCTGAAATAGAAGTAAAACCTGAAACTACCATATATATAACAGGTGCTATTGGTGGTGGTTGGAATACCTATTCAAAAATGGATAAGAAATCCAATAACATATATGTTTGGACAGGTATAATAAAGGAGAATGAGGCATTTAAATTTACTTTTGATGAAACTTACGATCATGGTAAAGTACAAATAATGTCAAGTAGCGAGAAAAAGGAAACAGATGTAGTGACATTGGAAGAGGGAACAGAAAGTGACATATATGAAGTTGTATATGTGGAAAATGGACCTGATAATAAATGGACTGTTGCGGAAAGCGGAACATATATGGTGAAGCTTGATATGGACAATAATAAGATTTCTATTGAAAAGAAGATTTTCATTCTTGGATTGGATGGAGACTATACCCAAGACACGGCTCCGTCTTTTGCTAAGGTAGGGAATGGTAGATACGAGTTGACTGTTACTTTTAGTAAAGAGTGCTCATTCAATATGCCTTTATGGTCATCGGCTGGGTGGGACATGGATTGTTATATGCCAGTCGAGGAAAATAACAAGAGGGCTTCATTTACTCCGGGTACAACGATGAAAGTTATCAAACAAAATAGAAGCAGTAAGGATGTCCAATGGCAAGTAACGACAGAACAAACCGGTACTTATCAACTTACTCTGGATGTTTCCGATTCGAATAATATGACATTAACCGCAGTGAAGTCAGAAAATCAGCAATAACTGAATTGGTTAGGGTGAAATAGTAGTTTTCAGGATTTTATAAAAAGTTTATATCCTCATCCATAAATTATTCCGTTAATATAGACAATATATTTATGAATGAGGATATTTTGATATATTATTGAAAGGCTTATAATAGCACATTAAAAAAGGCGGGCAGGTATGATAAAGTTATAGCCATAAGCCGTATAACCGCTACTTAGAGATATAGATGCAACACTCATGCAGATTAATTTATTATTTACTTAAACAGGTACTTTTGAATATGAAACAAACTTTTCAAATGATAGTATTGGTAACTTGTGCGTTGTTTATGGCACTGACGGTGCAAGCGCAGAATGCTACCAAGGTTTACCAACAGGTTTCTCCGGACAATAATGTCCATCTTTCTTTTGAACTGCAAGAAAAAGGCAAACCCTCTTATTCTTTACAATACAAGAAATCTCAGGTTATCAATCCCAGTACCTTGGGCCTTGAACTGAACGGGCAGGAAAGCTTGCAGGAGGGATTTGAAGTAGTAAATACCTCTACATCTTCGTTCGATGAAACTTGGCAACCGGTGTGGGGAGAGAATAAGGATATACGTAATTATTATAACGAACTGCTGGTGGAACTGAAGCAAACATCGACCGGCCGTTTTATGAATCTTCGTTTCCGCGTGTACGACGATGGGATAGGCTTTCGTTACGAATTCCCTCAGCAGAGGAATTTAGTCTATTTCGTTGTCAGGGAGGAACATTCGCAGTTTGCCATGAGCGGTGACCATACTGCATGGTGGATTCCGGGAGATTATGATACACAAGAATATGATTATACGGAGTCTAAACTTTCCGAAATCCGCGGGTTGCTGCAAGGCGCTGTCAGCGGTAATGCTTCGCAGACTGTTTTCTCGCCTACCGGTGTGCAGACTTCCCTTCAGATGAAAACGGCCGAAGGACTTTATATCAATTTGCACGAGGCTGCGTTGGTTGATTATTCATGCATGCATCTTAATCTGGATGATAAGAATTTAATATTCGAATCATGGCTGACTCCGGATGCGGTAGGAAACAAAGCATATATGCAGAGTCCTTGCCATACTCCTTGGCGTACGGTGATGGTGAGTGACGACGCACGGAAGATATTGGCATCGAATCTTATTCTTAACCTGAATGAGCCTTGTAAATATGAAGATACTTCTTGGATTAAGCCGGTGAAGTACATCGGTGTGTGGTGGGAAATGATTGCCGGTGGAAAGCCATGGGCGTATACTTGGGATATTCCTTCGGTGAAACTCGATGAAACGGATTATACCGGGGTGAAACCCAACGGGGTTCATCCGGCTAACAATGCTAATGTAAAGAAGTATATTGATTTTGCCGCCGAACATGGCTTCGACCAAGTATTGGTGGAAGGCTGGAATATTGGTTGGGAAGATTGGTTTGGCAATTCTAAAGATTATGTTTTCGACTTCCAAACTCCTTATCCCGATTTTGATATTAAAATGCTGAATGAATATGCTCATTCAAAAGGGGTGAAACTGATGATGCACCACGAAACATCATCCTCTGTACGTAACTACGAACGGCATATGGAAGCGGCTTATCAGCTGATGAATAAATATGGATATAACTCGGTCAAGAGTGGTTATGTGGGGAATATGATTCCCCGCGGAGAACATCATTACGGACAGTGGCTTAATAATCATTATCTGTATGCTGTGACTGAAGCTGCGAAGCATCGTATCATGGTTAATGCCCATGAGGCAGTACGTCCTACGGGACTTTGCCGCACGTATCCAAACCTGATTGGTAATGAGTCTGCCAGAGGTACGGAATACGAGGCTTTTGCCGGTAACAAACCTTTTCATACCACTGTGCTTCCGTTTACTCGTCTGCAAGGCGGCCCGATGGATTATACCCCTGGTATTTTCGAAATGGATATGAATAAATTGAATCCCAATAGTCATTCTCATGTAAACTCCACCCTTGCGCGTCAACTGGCATTGTATGTCACTATGTATAGCCCTTTGCAAATGGCTGCCGACCTTCCGGAGAATTACGAACGTTTTATGGATGCTTTTCAGTTCATCAAGGATGTAGCGGTAGATTGGGATGAAAGCCGTTATCTTGAAGCCGAACCGGGACGTTATATTGTGGTTGCCCGTAAGGCTAAGGGAACGGATAATTGGTTTGTAGGCTGCACCAGTAACGAGGACGGTCATATTTCAGCATTGAAGTTGGACTTCCTTGATAAGGATAAGAAGTATATTGCCACTGTCTATGAAGACAGTAAGGATGCCCATTATCGAACTAATCCTCAAGCTTATACCATTCGGAAAGGAATTGTGTCGGCCAAATCTGTATTGAAAATGAAAGCAGCGCCGGGTGGCGGTTATGCTATCAGTATCATGGAAGTTACGGATAAGGCTGCAATGAAAGGAGTGAAGAATCTGAAATAATATTTTAATTGAAACATTGAATGCCCAATGAATGGACTTAAGAAATCTTCTTCTCAAAAGAAACCCTTGCAACAAGGGTTTCTTTTGAATTTTAAAAAGGGGAAAACAATTATTTGTTTAGTTGCCCTACTAATGCTGGCAACCGCAAAGACTTCAGCGTCCGATAATAATCCGGTTGCCAATCCTGAAGCGGTGGTGATTTGCGGAAAAGCGCGCTTCACTGTTCTTACACCGGAAATGATTCGTATTGAATACAGTGCTAAAGGTATATTTGAGGACCAAGCTACGTTTACCGTAACCAATCGTAGGCTGAAGGTGCCACGTTTCAGGAAGAGGGAAGACAATACGTATTTGTATATAGTTACCGATAAGGTAAGGTTGAAATATCGCAAAAGTACAAATCCGGTGACAACTCCTGCGTCTCCTGAAAATCTGACCATAACTATCGATAACAATGGATGTGAGTCTGTGTGGTATCCCGGTAAATCAGATTCGTTGAATCTTAAAGGTACCTGCCGCACTCTTGACGGAAGTAATGGAGATAATAAGCGTGCCGAAATGGAGAACGGATTGATATCACGTTCCGGATGGGCTGTCATAGACGATTCATGGGCTGCCATACGCTCTGACGGTGGGCGTTCTTATGCTCTCCGGCCCAATGCGGATATGGAGTTTGACTGGTGGGCGGAACGCTCCGATACGGATGCTCTTGACATCTATTATCTGGGTTATGGTAATGATTATAAGAAAGCTATTTCCGACTACACTAAAATTGCGGGTAAGATACCATTGCCGCCCGATTATGTATTCGGATATTGGTATAGCAAATACTCTGCTTATTCGGCAGATGACTACCGCCGGATTATGTCTGAAATCGAGGATAATAAGATTCCTGCCGATGTAATGATTCTGGATATGGATTGGCACTGGAACGTAGGAAATGGACAATCCGGAGATAAAGGTGGTTGGACAGGATGGTCGTGGAATACCAATCTGATTCCGAATCCTAAGGGCTTGCTCCGGGATATCCATGATAATAATTTTAAGATTGCCCTTAATCTTCATCCTGCCGACGGTATAAACAAGAATGAATCGCCTGTCTATTTCGCGGCAATGAACTCGGAACTTAACGGTAAGTATCTTAACGACAAAAAAGATAATATCTCTTGGAGCATTGACTATACGGATTTTACAAAATCATTCTTTAAAAATATCATCCGTAATCACGAAAGTGAGGGAGTTGACTTCTGGTGGATTGACTGGCAGCAACATCTTACAAGCAATGATACTTACGGATTGAGTGAAACATTCTGGTGCAATCATATATTCTTTAACGATATGGTGAGAAAACGTACAGACCGCAGACCTGTAATTTTCCACCGTTGGGGAGGCTTGGGCAGCCATCGTTATCAGATTGGTTTTTCGGGCGATGCTCTTATAAACTTTCAGACTCTTGGCTTCCAACCTTATTTTACGGCTACAGCTTCGAATGTAGGGTATGGCTATTGGGGGCACGATCTTGGCGGACATGCGTTCACAGATGAGAGTATTGTAAATGATCCGGAACTTGTACTTCGTTGGATACAATTCGGAGTGTTTACACCGATTTTCCGTACACATGCGACAAACGATGCACGCATAGAACGTCGAATTTGGAAGTTTGATAATTTTCCGACGATGCTTGAGGCGGTACGGCTTCGCTACTCGCTTTTTCCCTATCTCTACACTATGGCCCGTAAAGCTTATGATACCGGTATATCTGTTTGCCGTCCTCTGTATTATGAATATCCGGATAGTGAGGAAGCTTATGTCTATGAGAACGAGTATTTTTTCGGTGATGATATCCTTGTAGTTCCTATTACTGAAGCTGCTGTTGATGGTATCAGTGCCAAGGAAATCTGGTTTCCTGAAGGAAAATGGTGGAGCGTATCTACCAATGAACTTATTGAGGGACCGTGTAAAAAGGTTATGAATTTCACACACGAGCAAATACCCTATTTTTTCAGACAAGGGGCTATCATACCCTACAACCCTCCTACTGTAATGAATGTTACCGAACGTCCGGATAATCTAATCCTGAATATTGTAGCCGGTTCTGATGGTGAAAGTTCTTTATATGAAGACAGTGGAAATAATAGTGATTATGCCACTATGTACTCTACAACAGCTCTGAAACAAATAGCTGATGGAAATAGAGGTAAGTATATTATTTCTGCACGTCGGGGTAATTATAAGGGTGGCGCGTCTGTACGTTCATATACGTTGCGGATATTTGATACTGCCGCACCCGTATCCGTAAAGGTGAACGGTAATACTGCTGTATCGTATGTTTATGACAAAGATAAAAGATGTACTACGGTCGAGGTTCCTGCCATAAAATGCTCCACAGGAGTTAAAGTTGAAGTTATCTATTCGAAAGAATAGATAACTTCAAATCTGTTTTTGAATACGTTATTGTCGAAAGATATTTTTCGGCAGTTGCATTTTTTATAATGTTCGCTTTTGCGCGGACAGTTGTTCGGAAATGAACACAGCTTTGTTTTAGATAATCGTTGATTTTCAGTTGTTTATAAGTTTGGCACAGCAATTGACTATATATAGCCGAAGGCGCTCGGCAAAGAAAGCCTGAATAACTCAAACTAATAATAACAATAAAAACATAACGATTATGAAGACAAATGTAATTCTTAAGGCAGTGGTAATGGTAGCGTAGTAATGGCAAGCGTATTAAACTTCTCTGCGAATGCAATGAATCCTACGGATTACGTAAAGAACGAGGAAATGAGCGGCGAACTGGTAACAGCCCGGACAATCTTCCGTAATGAGGATGGTTATTTATTCCGTCACCTGCGTTATACTTATGGCTATGACAATGAGAGTCGTGTAATCAGCAAAGAAGCTTCCAAATGGGACAGTGTAAAAGAAGCGTGGGTTCCTTACTTTAAGCTGAATATCGAATATACGGGTGATGAGGTTTCTTTGAGCTATGCCCGTTGGAACTCCAAGGACAATGCTTACAATGATAATATTGAAACCAGCGTTTACGAACTGAATCACAATGACGCTACTTTGATGCTGGCAAGTGTGAAATGAGACATACAGGCATAAAAAAAGGAGTACCGCTGTACTCCAACCTTTGTTAACCTTAAATCTAATACTATGAAAAACACATTGCAAAGGTACGGACTTTTGGGAAATCTCCAAATAAAACAAATAAAAAAGTGTGTTTTATAACACGTTTTAGCAAAAATACCCACTTTGTTAAGGCTTACTAAGGATTTAAACCCTCTACATACGTATTTTCTAAAAAAGGATTATCTTTGTCCTGCTTAATCAAATTACATTAAAACTCTAAACAGATACCGCTGTGAACGAAGATATTGTCCTTACCCCGATGATGAAACAGTTCCTTGATTTGAAGGCGAAACATCCCGATGCCGTCATGCTGTTTCGTTGTGGCGACTTCTATGAGACTTATTCCACCGATGCTATTGTAGCTTCTGAAATTTTAGGCATTACCCTGACAAAGCGTGCCAATGGCAAAGGGAAAACGATTGAAATGGCCGGTTTTCCTCATCATGCGCTCGATACGTATCTGCCCAAGCTGATACGTGCAGGCAAGCGCGTAGCCATTTGCGACCAGCTGGAAGACCCGAAGCTCACCAAGAAACTGGTGAAACGCGGTATCACCGAGTTGGTAACACCGGGTGTGTCCATTAACGACAACGTACTGAATTACCGGGAAAACAACTTCCTTGCCGCCGTTCACTTCGGTAAAGGCGCTTGCGGCGTGGCATTTCTGGACATCTCTACGGGTGAGTTCCTGACCGCCGAAGGGCCTTTCGACTATGTGGACAAGCTGTTGAATAACTTTGCTCCGAAAGAAGTGCTTTTTGAACGTGGCCGTCGGGGAATGTTTGAGGGTAACTTCGGCAGCAAGTTCTTTACATTCGAGCTGGAAGACTGGGTATTTACGGAAACCACCGCCCGCGAGAAGCTGCTGAAACACTTTGAAGTAAAGAATTTGAAAGGATTCGGCGTGGAACACCTCAAGAACGGTATCATTGCTTCGGGGGCTGTCTTGCAGTACCTCATTCTGACGCAGCATACGCAGATAGGGCATATCACTTCGCTGGCGCGCATAGAAGAAGACAAATACGTCCGCCTGGATAAGTTTACGGTGCGCAGCCTGGAGCTGATGGGCAGTATGAACGACGGCGGCAGCAGCCTGTTGAACGTGATAGACAAAACTATCAGTCCGATGGGAGCCCGTCTGTTGAAGCGCTGGATGGTGTTCCCCCTGAAAGATGTGCAGCCCATTAATGAGCGATTGAACGTAGTGGAGTATTTCTTCCGCCAACCCGACTTCAAGGAACTGATTGAAGAGCAGTTGCATTTGATAGGTGACCTGGAACGTATCATCTCCAAAGTAGCCGTGGGGCGTGTCTCTCCCCGTGAGGTGGTTGCCTTGAAAGTAGCCTTGCAGGCAATCGAGCCTATTAAGGAAGCCTGTATGGATGCCGATAACGCCAGTCTGAACCACATTGGTGGGCAACTGGACATCTGCCGCGCCATTCGTGACCGCATCGATAAGGAAATCAACAACGATCCCCCGTTGCTCATCAATAAAGGCGGCGTGATAAAATCCGGCGTGAATGCCGAGCTGGACGAGTTGCGTCAGATAGCTTATTCCGGTAAGGACTATCTTTTGAAGGTACAGCAGCGGGAGAGCGAACAGACGGGGATTCCCAGCTTGAAGATAGGTTATAACAATGTGTTCGGTTACTATATCGAAGTGCGCAATGTGCACAAAGATAAAGTGCCGCAAGAATGGATTCGCAAGCAGACGCTGGTCAATGCCGAACGCTACATTACGCAGGAATTGAAAGAGTACGAAGAGAAGATACTCGGCGCCGAAGACAAAATACTGGTACTGGAAACACAGCTTTACACAGAGCTGGTACAATCGCTGAACGAGTTCATTTCCGCCATTCAGATTGATGCGAACCAGATAGCGCGTCTGGACTGTCTGCTTTCCTTTGCCACCGCGGCCCGCGAAAACAATTATATCCGTCCCGTAATCTCCGACGACGAGGTGCTGGAAATACGCCAGGGACGTCATCCGGTCATCGAAAAGCAGCTTCCGATAGGCGAGAAGTACATAGCGAACGATGTAATGCTGGACAGCAGCACGCAGCAGATAATCATCATTACCGGTCCCAATATGGCGGGTAAGTCGGCGTTGCTCCGTCAGACCGCTTTGATTACGCTTATGGCGCAAATCGGTAGCTTTGTTCCGGCCGAAAGCGCGCATATCGGTTTGGTGGACAAGATATTTACCCGTGTGGGAGCCAGCGATAACATCTCCGTAGGCGAGTCTACGTTTATGGTGGAGATGAACGAGGCGGCGGACATATTGAACAACCTTTCTTCCCGCAGTCTGGTGCTCTTCGACGAATTGGGGCGCGGTACTTCTACTTACGACGGTATTTCCATTGCGTGGGCCATTGTGGAGTATATCCACGAACATCCGCGCGCCAAAGCGCGCACGCTCTTCGCCACGCACTACCATGAACTGAATGAGATGGAAAAGTCCTTCAAGCGTATCAAGAACTATAACGTGTCGGTGAAGGAAGTCGACAATAAGGTCATTTTCCTGCGCAAATTGGAACGCGGCGGCAGTGAGCACTCCTTCGGTATCCATGTAGCCAAAATGGCGGGTATGCCCAAAAGTATCGTGAAACGCGCCGGTGATATATTGAAACAGCTTGAAAAGGACAACCGCCAGCAAGGCATCGCGGCCAAGCCGATGGTTGAAGTGGGAGAGACGCGCGGCGGCATGCAGCTCAGTTTCTTCCAGCTCGACGACCCGGTGTTGTGCCAGATACGCGACGAGATACTGAACCTGGATGTGAACAACCTGACACCGCTCGAAGCGCTGAACAAGCTGAATGACATCAAGCGGATAGTCAAAGGAAAGTAACCTGCGATGTAAGTCGGGTTTCAAAGAATGAAACAAAAATTTCTCCTGAGGGAACGGTTTGTTTCCCCGTGAGAAACTCTTTGTTTCACGTAGCGGAACAAGAAATATCAAGGCATGGAACTTTCAGTTTCCTTAGGTGGAACTGTCGGTTTCATGCCTTGATACTTTTTTATTGTTGCGGAGTTCTTATTTTCCTGCCGTTTTCTTGCCGTGGAAACACATGAAGTACACTCCGATAAGTATGAACGGAATGCTGAGCCATTGCCCCATATTCAGCGTCATTGCGCTTTCAAAATCCACCTGATCCTCTTTCAGGAACTCGATGAAGAAGCGGAATACGAATATTTCAGTCAGGCAGAGGCCGAAGAAGAAACCGCGGTGGTAGGGTAGGGTAGCGCCGGTTTGCACTGCGGTGGACTTGGCTTTGGTGGTGCTGAAGTCCGTTTCGAGCTTGTTTTCCTGCTGCTTTTGTCCGCGCCTGTACAGGTAGACCATGCCCAGAAAGAAGATGAAGTAGGCGATTGCCTCGTAGAGCTGTGCCGGATGGCGGGGCAGCATATCCACCCGTTCAAAGACGAAAGCCCAGGGCACATCGGCCGGCTTGCCGATAATCTCGGAGTTCATCAGGTTGGCAAGGCGGATGCAACAGGCGGTGACAGGTGTGGCTACGGCTATCATGTCCAGCACATCCATATAGTGCATCTTGGTTTTGCGGCAGTACATCCAGAGGGCGATAATCAGTCCCAGCGTACCGCCGTGACTGGCAAGCCCTTCGTAACCGGTAAACTTCCAGCCGCCGTCCGGCAGGAACTTCACGGGAAGTATCATTTCCCAGAAGTGATTCAGGTAATAATCCGGCTGGTAGAACAGACAGTGCCCCAGTCTCGCTCCTACCAGGATGCCGAAGAAGCAGTAGAAGAACAACGGTTCGAATGTCTTTTCGTCGATTTTCCGGTCGTGGTACTGGCGGTGTACTATTACGTAGGCAAGAGCGATGCCTACCACCCATAACAGGCCGTAATACCGGATTGGAAGGCTGCCGAAAAGGTTGAACAGTTCCGGGTTGGGATTCCAGTTGATAGAGAGGAGAGTCAGCATATTCATAAGCAATTTAAGTTAGTTTATATCTTTGTTTTCGTCCTTCGGAACGTAGCGCAGAATCTGCTCTTTTTGTGTATTGCACGGAAGAGGTTCTGCGCTACGCTCCGGAAGACGGAAACTGTATAAGATGGTGAGGCAAAGGTATAAAATTATTTGAATTTCTCCGCTACCATTCTGTATGTAGGGATGTCGATATTCTGTTCTTCGGCTGCCGCAATCATGTCGAAAAGCAATCCCTGCACTTCGCTTTGGTGGCCGCGCGCCATGTCTTTTTGCATGGAAGCGGTGCTTTCGGGGGCAAGCTTGTCGATTACCTTGAGGTTGTACGCTACGATATCTTCCTCGAACCCGATGCCCAGTTTCCGCCCCAAGGCCGCGCTTTCCTGCGAAAGCCCGATGAAGGTGTCGCGTACTTTGCCGGGCTTCTGCACTTCGCCCATAGGCACGTCGTAGTAAGCTCCGGTAACGGCCATGGCCGAGATGAAAGACCATTTGACGAAGGTGTCGCGGTTGATGTCGGAAGATATGTCGGCCTTGATGCCGCTTTCCTGCAAATCCCGCTGTATGGCTGCCAATGTTTCACGGGAAACAATGGTGTCTTTGTGTGCCCCGTAAACCAACCGGAATATCTTGCCCATTTGCGTGATTTCGCCTTTGCCGGATACGAATCCTACGATGTAGATGCAGCCGTCCAGTACCGTGACGCCGGGAACCAGCCGCTGGATGCGCGGACCTGTGCCATAGACGTTCAGGATGGGGATTACTACCGTGTCCTTGTGTGCGGCGTGCCTGATTAATTCCGTAATGGAATCTACGGAATACCCTTTGACGCATACGAAAATAACGTCTGCCTTGTAAGCGTCCGCCGAAGAGGCGAGGGCGGCATATTCCTCTGCCGTATAAGCCGGAACGGCCAATGTATGCTCGCCTTTTAAATCGGAATGTAACTTCAATCCGTTTTCACGTAAGGCGGCAAGATGTCCGCCACGGGCAATACAGGTGACATCCTTTCCGGCGAGAGCGAGAAATGCGGCTATTGAACCGCCTACGCCGCCGGTTCCTGCAATGAGATACTTCAGGTTGTTATTTTTCATTTGTAGCGTATCTTTAGAAGATTAATTATTTCTGTATTTCTGTCAGCATCCTCTCAATCAGTTCTTGCGGGGAGAAATGCAGTTTTGAAAAAGCAAACCATTTTTTTCCAAGATCTTTCAAGGAAGCCCCTATGTGGAAAACTTCGGAGTCTATGATGAGGAAACGGTCATGAGACTGCTTGTATTCATGGATGGCTATTGCCGGATATTCAGCATTGTGTCGTTGCAGGTCCAATTGCAACTGTTTGGTGAGTTTGGCTGTATATACAGTAGCTTCCACTTTTTCATTTCTCTTACTAAGTATCATAAGGGTATTTTCATCAATATAATTGTCAATGAGAACAATTGTCTTTTGGGCTGATTTTATCAGATTAGAGGCGAAAACATAGGCATCGAAGATTTGTCCTTCAAAAAAGATACCTTCTACGGGTGGAAGGGCGGTACGGACAAAGAAATCTATTTTTTCTTCTATTTGCCCGATACGTTGTTCGTGTTTCGGTAAATCATTGTTTATTCTTTGCTCGATGTTGTTTAGCCGTTTATTAATCGAATATCCTCTCAGCAGGTATTCTTTTAATATTTTGTTTGCCCAACATCTGAAAGAGGTTGCATTTTTACTATTGACACGATATCCTACGGATAAAATCGCATCAAGATTATATATCTTGGTTTTATAGGTTTTGCCATCCGCAGCAGTTAGTTCCAAAATGGAACATACTGAATTTTCTTCCAATTCATTGCTGTTGAAGATATTTTTCAGATGTTTGGTAATGGCTTGTCTGCCGGTACCGAATAATTCTGCAATTTGTGCTTGCGTGAGCCAAACTGTTTCGTTTTCTAATCGCACTTCGAGCTTGAAGGTTGTTTCTGGCTGATAAAGTACTATTTCTCCTTGCTGTTCCATAAATTTTAGGAGTAAAAAGGATGATTATTGAATTGTCTCGAAATGCCGAATTCAGCTTTATGATTGAGGATGTCGAAATTTTTGATTGCTACATCATTGGCCCTGCCCAAAACATATAGTTTGTCATTCATTTCGACATACCCTCTTCCTGTTATTTTTATACGTTGAAGCGGAAGTGCATGATGTCTCCGTCCTGCACCACGTATTCCTTGCCTTCCACGCCCTGTTTTCCGGCTTCGCGCACGGCGGCTTCACTGCCATACTTGATGTAGTCTTCGTACTTGATGACTTCTGCACGGATAAATCCTTTCTCGAAGTCGGTGTGGATAACACCGGCGCATTGCGGGGCTTTCCAGCCTTTGCGGTAGGTCCATGCCTTTACTTCCATTTCGCCGGCGGTGATGAAGGTTTCGAGGTTCAGCAGGCTGTAGATAGCTTTAATCAACCGGTTGCAACCGCTTTCTTTCAGGCCGAGGTCTTCGAGGAACATCTGCTTTTCTTCGTAAGTTTCCAGTTCGGCGATGTCGGCTTCGGTCTGTGCGGAGATGATAATGAGCTGTGCATCTTCGTCTTTGATGGCCTCGCGCACCTGCTCTACGTATTGGTTGCCGGTGGCGGCGCTGGTGTCGTCTACGTTGCAGACGTAGAGTACCGGTTTCGTGGTGAGCAGGAACATCTGTTTGGCGCATTGCTCCTCGTCATCGTTCTGAGGTATTACGGTGCGGGCACTCTGTCCCTGTTCCAATGCGTCTTTGTAGCGGAGCAGGAGTTCGTACTCTACTTTCGCCATTTTATCTCCGCCAACTTTGGCTATCTTCTCTACGCGCTTGATGCGGTTTTCTACCGTATCAAGGTCCTTGAGCTGGAGTTCGGTATCGATGATTTCCTTGTCGCGCACCGGATCTACGCTTCCGTCCACGTGTACGATGTTGCCGTTGTCGAAGCAACGCAGCACATGGATAATGGCGTCGCACTCGCGGATGTTGCCCAGAAACTGGTTGCCCAGTCCTTCACCTTTGCTGGCGCCTTTCACCAGTCCGGCAATATCGACAATGTCGCATACGGCGGGCACGATGCGTCCCGGATGAACGATTTCGGCGAGTTTGGTCAGTCGCTCGTCAGGCACGGACACCTGACCCATTTGGGCGTCGATAGTACAAAAAGGAAAGTTTGCCGCCTGTGCCTTTGCACTGGACAGACAGTTGAAAAGAGTGGATTTCCCTACGTTGGGCAGTCCCACTATACCTGCTTTTAATGCCATAAATATATCTTGTTTTTTAATTATTATTCAATTAATTGGATGCAAAGATAGTCTTTTATCTTTTCTCTTCTTCGAACATGCGGTGAAAAATGCTTTTCAGACGCACCTCATCCGTTATGATGCTTTGCAGTTCTTTCAGCCTTTCGGCGTTCTTTGAGTCGGGAAGCCAAAGTTTAAGGTAGCCGCCGGGTGCGTACTTTTCCATCAGATGTTTGTGAAAACGTTGGTAGTGCCATGCTTCGTCCGCCGCAGGATTTTGTTTCAGTCCGTACTGTACGGTACGGCGCAGGGTGATGTCTGTGTCGATGATACGGTCGGCTTCGGCCACGATTTTGCCGTAGATGCTGCGCGGTTCATGGTCGCTGGATGCCCGATGGTCTTCCACGGCTTCCCGCATGATTGCCATCTCTTCTTTGCCGAACCATTGCAGAAGGTTGCTGTCGGCGGCTATGATTTCTCCCGAAACAAGGTGATGCGTGGCGCGGTCGCGGCAAAGCCCTGTGTCGTGATAGGCTGCTATGGTGTAGACAAGACGTTTGTCTGCCTGGGGGTAGAGCTTGGCAAGAGCGAGGCTTTCGTCAATGACTGTTTGTACATGCGAACGGTCGTGTGCCTTGTCGAAGTGTTCGTATCGGGGGATAATCTCCGTTTCGATGTAGTGGATAAGGTTTTGAGGTATCATGCTTCTATGTTTTTATTGGAAAGCAAAAATACAAAAAGGAGGTTGTGTCAAAACGTTGGCACAACCTCATTTATATTTTAAGTTCTGCTATAT
>OLGL01002322.1_pt1 | contig 15122 bp, 9 predicted proteins | sample 1605041 | NCBI WGS metagenome assembly OLGL01 (sample SAMEA3888905, study PRJEB22519) | human gut metagenome | biome: human gut; feature: human-associated habitat; material: faeces | place: Denmark | collected 2010 | reverse complement strand
TCATGATGGCGTCCACCGTCTGGACCACGCTGTCCGGCGGCAGGCCGCCGTCCTTCTTGCTCAGGTCCATGCTGCCCCGGGAGGCGTACATCCGGATGCCCAGATCCTCCGCGGCGGCGAACTGTGCGTCCAGCAGCCCCTCCGCCTGCCCCTGCGGGAAAACGTAATGGTGGTCGAAGCAGGTGGTGCAGCCGTTTTTCATCAGCTCCCCCATGCCGGTGACGGAGCTGTGGTAGATCACCCGGCTGTCCAGATTCTTCCAGATCTCATACAGGGCCTTCAGCCAGTCGAACAGCTCCAGATTCTGCACCTGGGGCAGGTTACGGCTGAAGGTCTGGTACAGATGGTGATGGGTGTTGATGAGGCCGGGATAGACGATGCAACCGGCGGCGTCGATGACCTCCTCCGCCTGCTGTTCCTCCGGGCCGATGTAGGTGATAACGCCGTTTTCCATCAGCAGATGGCAGTCGGTATAAACCGTGTCGCCGGGGTCACAGGTGACGATGTGGGATGCGTTTTTCATCAGTAAGCGTGCCATGGATATTCCTCCGTTCCGGGGTCGCCCCCCTTCCCTGTTGTCCTTTTGGATCTGTTCCGTTTTTTTGTTCAATCGTTTAAAATATGCGAAATTTTGAAATAATAAAAAATAATTGCTTGGAAAATGGGTTGCTTTTGTGCTTTGAATGTGCTGTAGTCAACAACCCACGGCCAAAAGGCCATGGGCTTGTAACTGCCCAGTCGTAGTAACGGATAGCTCCTCCGACCTTTAACCCCAAGAGACATTGCTGTCTCAAGTGGCGTTACATCGTAGGGTGGTTGACAGCACCCTTTGCGGCAAAGTTTACTCTGCCGCAACTGTATCAGGTACTTGGCTATCATAGAGATAGTTGATTCCCATGCAATACAGATTCATTGCGCCGATACGGTCATCGTTCGACTTGTAACCACAGTTCTTACAGGTAAACAGATGTATCTTTTTGTTGCGGTTTGCCTTTTCTGTGTGTCCACAGACGGGACAGCACTGGCTGGTATACCGAGGGTTAACCTTGATTACGGAAGATTGGTTCTGTTTCGCCTTGTAGATGAGTTTCTGTTCGAGGTCATAGAAAGCCCACGATACAGAAACATAGCGATGCTTCGTTTTGACACGTTCCGTGGCATGACGGATACCGGACAAATCTTCCAGAACGAAGAGAGTGTGCGCGGGGTTATTTACAACGAGTGCCTTTGATACACAATGGTTGACATTCTGCATCCAACGGTTTTCTCGTTGACCGATCCTTTTGAGTCTACGTCTTGAAGACGGGGTATGCCGCATCTGGAGTTCTTTTCTAAGTGCTGAATAGTGGGCTCTTTTCTGCTTGATAGGCCGGCCTCTCACAAACCCGGACTTGTGCTTGCTATCGTAAGTCGCAACGATGAAGTTGATGCCTCGGTCGATGCCTACAACATTACAGATATCGGAGAGATTACTCTCTTCTACATCATAGGTCACAGGGATATGTAGGAAGTACTTGCCATGCTTGTTCACCAGCTTGGCGGTGCCGAACCGATAGATAGAGCGGTCGAAGTATTTCGACATTCCTTCCGCGAAATAAGGCAGTTTCACTCTTCCGCCGAGCGTGTTTATGGAAAAGCGGTCTTGCGTCAGAGAGTAGTCTCTGTTCCAGACGAGGTCATACTGAGGTTTCTTGAAAGACGGTTTGATCCACTCTTTCTGATTCTCAAGGATAGTCTTATATCTGGCAATGACCGTCTTGAATACAGACTGAGTCATTTGAGATTTCAGTCCGAATTCTGCACGCAACGTAGGATACAGAGCCTTGTTGAGCGAAAACTGTTTTAAATCGTGTGTGCGAAACACATAGTCCGAAACATAGTTGCACGCTTCACGATAGACAGACATCGTTTCATCAAGTAACGTCTTATCTTCATCAGATGCCACTACTTGGATTTTTGCCGTGATGGACATTTGAGCCATAGTCAATCCTCCTTTCTTTGTTATTTCACTAATACTATTATGCAATAATAGATGGTGAACGCCAAGGCGTATCGAGGTGACCAACTATAAGAAGTCAAGGGAAAATCGAAAAATTTTCATTTGGTCAAAAAAGGGCGCAGAAAACCAAGCCCTCTTCCGAGGACTTCAAAAAAAGTTGATCATGGGTCAGCGAACGAGATCCGGGTTATAGGACAGTTCTTTCGTCTGAAGCGTATAAATAACCCGCAAAAGCTTTTTAGCAACATGGGTAAGAGCAACGCGGTGCTCCTTGCCCTCGGCACGTTTCTTGGCGTAGTAGGCCGCAAAAGTCGGCTCGTTGTTAATCACTGTCTGCGCACAGTTCATCATGGCATAGCGCAAATGGGAAGAACCGTGCTTTACCATCTTTCCAGTGCTTTCTGAAGTGCCGGATTGAAAATATCCAGGCTCCATTCCGGCAAAGGAAAGCAGTTTGGATGGATTGTTGAACTTGGAAAGATCACCAAATTCAGAAAGAATAACTGCGGCAGAAGCTGCACCGATTCCCGGAATGGTCAGTATAGGCGGAGCAAGGGCAAGGACACAGTCATGAATCTGCAGCTCAATTTCCTCCACCTTGCTTTGAAGCTGGTTGTAAATATCGATGGTGATCTCCATTTCCTGAAGCAGATAGTCGCTGGTTGAACCGACCGTATTTCTGGCCAGCGTCTTGAGTTCAACAAAATCCACCATGGAGAATCTTCCTCGAGATAGACGCCGCAATGGTTCGTAGGACTTGGAATTCATGTTGGAGATTTTCTCCGGAGAAGCGTAATGGGAAAGAATATACAGTGCCGTTGCCGAAAATCGTCCCTTGAAAAAAGGCTTGAACTCAGGGAAGACCTTGTCAAGGATGTTTGTCAACTCAACCAGCTGCCTGCTCCGCTGCCGAATCAGGCTGTCCCGAAATCTTGTTAGTGACTTTAGCTTTTCAAACGTGTAAAATGACGGTGGATAGGGCTTGTACTCTACCGTCATCAGATATTGGGCGATCATGAGAGCGTCAATGGAATCCGTCTTTGTTTTTCTGAGCGATTTGCTGTGAACAAATCGGTTGATCAGAAGCGGATTAAACTCCATGAACGAGAAGTCGTTGTTTTCGAGGAACAGCTTCAGATTTTGCCCATAATGACCGGTAGCTTCAAGCCCTATCTTCTTTTCGCCATCGAGGGCATCAAGCAACTCCTTGAGCAAAGAAAACCCCTCGCGGTCATTCTGGAACGACCACGAGGGTGTGATGACATCGCCAAACTCATCAACAATGGCGCAGTCGTGCTTGAATTTTGAAATGTCGATTCCTACAAAGTACAATTGGTTTCCTCCTCTATCTGTTTTTTAGCACTGCTGTTTCCACAGAAGGCTTGTCCATGTATTCACGCAAATGAAACGTCAAGCGTTACCCAACTGATTACCAATTCAGACAAGTCACTGTGGTTTGAGTCACCTCCAACCAGTCTGAGCCGTAGCTTGTGAAATACAAATCCACAGTGCTTGTTCTGATTATAGAGCAGGTAGCTACTCCTGCAATATAACTTTTTGAGGAAAGGAGAAATAATTAAAACCACCCCTTTCGAGATGGTTTTAATTATATGTGACTTATGGATAACAGATATCATCGGCATAACCGGCGCTTTGCCTGTAGTATCGGGGAAGTATCCTCGGCAATTATCCAAAAGTATATCGAAAACCAAGGATGATGCGTCTTTACGAACAGGGCTCCTCCCACCGCCTAAAGGCATTGGGTTTCCGCCCAAACTATGTTGGAGGTATTTTTTATGAAGCACCATCGCTTCCTTTACCGAACGCTGAGCGCGCTCCTTTGCCTTGGACTCTGCGCCCAGCTGACCGCCTGCGGCAAGAAACCCGTTCCCAAGCCCGGTTCCTCCGGGCCGTCCGCACCATCCACGTCGGCGAAGGTCTATGATGACAGCCTCATCACCGAGGTCTATGACGAGGAGGACTCCTTCACCGACGAATACGGCACGGAATATTCCTACATCTGTCACGTTCCGCAGCTGGAGGCCGACACGCTGGACGCCGCCGAATCGGGAGAAACGCCCAACTCTCAGTACATGGAGGTCACATGGCAGAGCTATTGGAACGACAGCCTGCTGAGCCTTTCCATCCGTGTTCTGGGCTGGACCAGCGACCTCATCGACTACGCGGTATATCACTACGATTTTGAGACCGGCCAGCGGCCGGACAACCTGGAGCTTCTGGACCGCTTCCACGTGGACGAGGGGGACTTTATCGCCGCCCTGCGCCGGGGCGCGGCCCGGCAGTTCGATTCCCATTACGCCCCCTGGGGCACGGGAGGACTCTCGCCGGAGGATGAAAACTACGGTGGCATCTCCATTGACTTAGCGGCACTCCGGGCCTGGACGGTGGCGGAGGAAAACTTCTCTCTGGATCTCGCCATGTTCTGCCCCAACGGGGACGGCACCTTCACCGCCTTCCAGCCTGTCGCCTCTATCGCGGGGGGCAACGGATGGTATTATGAGCCGGTGCTCGTGGAGCCCGGCCCCGGCGACTGGGCGGACGGCGGCCCTCAGGCCGAGGACGCTTTCGTGTCCGCCTGGCTCACCGATGACGGCGTATCGGTCTCCTTTGCCAAGAGCCAGTCGAGGGATTTCCCGGACAGCGAGACCTACCGCAGAGCCTACGGCTTTGCGTATGACACGGAGTACCCCGTAGCCGGGTGCTACGGCGACTATCAGGACATTTTCGTAGGTGCCAGCGGACAGGATTTCTGCCCCTATGTGTTCCTTCTGACCACGGAGGGCACGGTGGAGTACATCGACATCTTCGGCGGTCTCTGGCACGGATGCCTCTGCTCCGGCGGCCCGCTCTACGGTTTCCGGGACATCGTGAGCTTTGAGTCCGGCGTCTATGAGGACGGCTTCGGCGGCGGCTACGAGACCGTGTACGCCGTGGACAAAAACGGCAGGAAATACGACATGCCCGCCTGTATCACGGCGCAGGGGAACGCCATGCCCAGCTACGCCGCCGGAAAGTGGTGCGCCAATGTGTATCACAGCGTGGCCAGCGGTGCCTCCTATGAGGGCGTCTACTATCTGAGCATCCACGAAAACGGTCTCGTGGAGATCAACGACGTTATCGTGAGCATCGATGCGCCCCTTCAGATCGCCGGCTACTGCACCTATTTAGGCACCACGGAGCTGGGCATGGTCTACCAGTTCGGCCTTTACAGCGGCGACCAGCTCCGGGAGGGCGCCTTCGCCCTTGACCTCTACAACACGGATTACGGCGAGATGACCATTACGCCCATCTCCGGCGTCAACCTCTTTGACGCCCCCGGCGGCGGCTACACCATCTTTTCCCGGCTGTAATTCCAAGCAGGCTGACATGGTATTTTCAAAAAGAGTGCTGCGGTTCAAATGAACCGCAGCACTCTTTTATATGCTCTGTCTGTGTGCGCCCTGATTCTTCCCTCTCCGGGGTCGTTTCTTTGCCTGCCGCTTGAACCTCCAATGACTGCAAAATTACCTTGGGTTCAAGAAAAGTACCTCTTGCAATTAAATGAAAAATAGCGTATAATTCAAATTGTAAGATTCAATTTCAATAAATGAAATAATATCATTCAATTTTCTTTATACACCCCGGTAACCCAACGCTGCGGAGATCTGCGCCGCCGTAGCAGAGAGCACCGGCAGGTAATGGAGCACCTGTTCATCCGTCAGCCGGGTATTGGGTCCTGTAATGCTGATGCCGGCCACAATGTCCCCGGAATAGTCCCGGATGGGGCAGGCCATGCACCGAGAGCCCACTTCGTTCTCCTCGTCATCCAGTGCGTAGCCCTGGCGGCGGACCTTGTCCAGTTCCGCCAGCAGCGCTGCCTTCGTGGTAATGGTGTGTTCTGTGTAGCGAGTCAGGCCCTTTCGGGCGATCATCTGGTCCAACTGCTCCTCACTGTAATTCAGCAACAGCAGCTTGCCGATCCCCGTGGAATGGAGAGGGCTGCTGTTGCCCACCTGCTGCATATTCATCAGCCGCTGGTTCTGCCGCATCCGCACATCCAGATACAGCATGCACATATCCTGCTCTACTGCAAGGCACAGTGCCTCGTGGATTTCCTGGAAGAGGGCTTCCATAAAGGGCCGGACAATCGGCAGAAGCTCCGTGTGGCTGCGCATCTGGTTAGCCACACGGCAGATCTTGAAGGTTAGATAATACCGCTGGGTATCTGGATCCTGGGCGGCATAGCCGCAGTTCTGCAAAGCATTGACAAATCGGAGAGCCGTGCTGGAATTCAGTCCCAGAGCGGTACTGATGTCCCGCAGGCGCATAGGTCCCTGCGCCTCTGAAAGCAGTTCCAGAACGGCGAACGCTTTTTCCGTGGATTGATTGGATGTAGCCCGGGCAGGTGTGGTTTCAGACATGGTCGGCCTCCTTGATTGATTGGCTCCATGATACCACACTTCTTCCCCTGCGTCCATCTATATTTCAATAAATGAAACTCAATTTTGTAAAGGAGATTGCTATTATGAAAATCGTAGTACTGGACGGCTATACCGAGAATCCCGGCGACCTGAGCTGGGCCCCTCTGGAAGCGTTGGGCGAGGTAACGGTTTATGACCGCACTTCCTATGAGGAATCTCCCCTCATTGCTGAGCGCATTGGTGACGCGGAGATCGTGGTGATGAACAAAACCCCCATTTCCAAGACCACCTTGGAAAAATGTCCCAATGTGAAAATGATTGCCGTACTGGCCACTGGTTTCAATGTGGTGGACCTGGCTGCCGCCAAGGAGCGGGGCATTCCCGTGTGCAACGTGCCCAACTACGGCGGCTACTCCGTCAGCCAGTTCGCTATTGCTCTGATGCTGGAAGCCTGCCTCCACATCGGCCATCATGACAAGACCGTCCATGACGGCAAGTGGCAGAACGGTGACGAATGGTGTTACTGGGACTATCCCCTCATTGAGCTGGCCGGCAAGACCTTCGGTCTGCTGGGCTGCGGCCGTATCGGCATCCACACTGCGGAGGCCGCCAAGGGACTGGGGATGCACGTCATCGCCTATGACAAGTTCCCCTCTCAGGCTGCCAAGGATCTGGGCGTGGAGTTCGTGGAGTTGGACGACCTGTTCGCCCGGTCTGACGTGCTGGGCCTTCAGATGCCCCTGATGGACTTCAACACCGGCATCATCAACAAGGAAAACATCGCCAAGATGAAGGACGGCGTCATCATCATCAACAACAGCCGTGGACAGATGGTGGTAGAGCAGGATCTGGCGGACGCCCTGAACAGCGGCAAGGTGGCCTTTGCCGGTTTGGACGTGGTCTCCACAGAGCCCATCCGGGCCGACAATCCTCTGCTGACGGCGAAAAACTGCATCATCACCCCGCACATGTCCTGGGGCTCTCAGGGCAGCCGCCAGCGGATCATGGACTGCACGGTGAATAATATCAGGGCGTTTCTGAGCGGAACACCGAAAAATGTAGTAAATCCGTAATTTTTCCGGCAGAATGCCGATTTATGAAAGGGGAATCTGACGATGGACAGCAAAACCCTGCAAACCCTTCGCCGGGACGCGGAGGATATCTGCCGCAGCGCCATTGAGGCCTCGGTGCCGGACGCCGCCATTCAGCGGGCGCTGGCCCAACTGCCCCCCTGTCAGGGGCGGACGGTGCTGGTCTCCATCGGCAAAGCCGGATGGCAGACCGCCAAGGCCGCTTACGATGCGCTGGGCAGCACCATTGAACAGGGCGTGGTGGTGACGAAATACGGCCACAGCCAAGGCCCCATCGGTGATCTGGCCATTTACGAGGCGGGCCATCCCGTACCGGATGAACATTCCGTCCGGGCCACGGAAGCGGCGCTGGCGGCAGTCAGCGGCCTCAGCGCAAGGGACCGCGTGCTGTTTCTGGTGTCCGGAGGCGGCTCCGCCCTGTTTGAGCGCCCTCTGGTGCCTCTGGCGGAGCTGGAGGACATCACCGGCCAGATGCTGGCCTGCGGCGCGGACATCACCCAGATCAACACCATCCGCAAGCGGCTCTCCGGCGTCAAGGGCGGGCGGTTCGCCCAGCTCTGCGCCCCGGCCCATGTGTATGCCATCCTCCTCTCCGATGTCATCGGAGATCCCCCGGATATGATCGCCTCCGGCCCCGCCTACCCGGACAGCTCCACATCAGCGCAGGCCATGGCCCTTGTGAGCCGGTACGGTCTGACCCTCAGCCCCCAGGCGCTGGACTTGCTGGAGCAGGAACCGCCCAAGGTGCTGGATAACGTCACCACGGTCATCACCGGCAGCGTAGCCCAGCTCTGCCGGGACGCGGCGGCCCGCGCGGAAGCGCTGGGCTACCGGACCTGCCTTCTGACGGACCGGCTCCAATGCGAGGCCAGGGAAGCGGGCCGCTTCCTGTCCGCCATGGCAGGGACCCACGCCGGAAAGGGCGAAAAAACCGCCTATATCTTAGGCGGCGAGACGGTAGTCCACCTGGCGGGCCACGGTCTGGGCGGACGGAATCAGGAATTGGCGCTGGCAGCGGCGGAAGGGCTGGCAGGATTGGAAGCAGTGGTGGCCTCCATTGGTTCTGACGGCACCGACGGTCCCACGGATGCGGCCGGCGGCATCACCGACGGCGCCACGGCGGACGCTCTGGCCGCTCTGGGCATTTCCATCGACAAAACGCTGGCGGACAACGACGCTTATCACGCCCTGAAAGCCTGCGGCGGGCTGATCGTCACCGGCCCTACCGGCACCAATGTCAACGACATCACGGTGCTGCTGGTGTGACCCCCTCCCCTGCCGATCCTCCCCACATATCGCAAAGAACTCCCGGAGTCCTTGTGTGTACAAGGGCTCCGGGAGTTTCTGCTGCACCACGGTTCGATCTTCAGGAGCCGCTTTTCAAAGGCGGCGTTCAGTCCTCCTGACTTTTTTCCATCATGATCTCCAGAATGGTCCGGTCGGTCTCCACCATGCCCGGGGTGCTGACCCGGCCCATATTGCGGATGGCCTGCTCGGGGGTCGCGCCGCAGATGCCGTCCGTGGACTGGAGGACCACATCGCTCATCGCCAGATAGGCGCACATCATAGCGGCGTTGGTGGCGGTAGCCAGCTTCAGCGCGCAGCCGATCTTGCCGCCGTCGCAGATCATGCCGGTGAGGTTGCCGCTCATATTGATGATGGCCTTGCCGATCTGCTCATCCGTGCCGCCCATGAGCCACACCATAGTGGCCGCGGCAGCCGTGGCGGCGGAAACGCCGCAGCCGCAGGTGGCGGACAGCTTCCCGGTAAAGGACTTGATGTAGACGTTCAGCACATGGGAGAAGGCCAGCGCTTTTTCCAGCATCTCGTTGGAGGCCCCCAGATGATGGGCCATCTCCACCACGGGGATGACGGCGGTGATGCCGTGGTTGCCGCTGCCGGCGCTGCTCATAACGGCGTAGGGACAGCCGCTCATGCGGCCCTCGGCACTGCTGGCTACCCGCATCATGGTGCGGCTGAACAGGTTGTCCCCCATAGCGCCCTCCGTGACCTGCTTTTGCAGCGCGGCGGCGATGCCGATGCCAAGCCGGTGCTCCAGACCGAAGTCCGCCAGCTTTTCGTTCATCTCCATGCCGTCCAGCATAGGGGCCAGCTCCGCCTCGCTGCACTGATCCACCACGGCCCGGATCTCCGCCACCGTCATGGGCATCAGGCGGGCGTGGATGTCATCCTGTGTACCGGCGCTGTATGCCTTTTCCAACAGAACTTCATCATTCCGCTGGGTGAGGATGATATTGGAGTGGGTGCCCCGGATCTCGCTGATGCCGGTACCGGCCTCCGTGGTGACCTCCGCCCGGACATAGAGCTGCGCCTCGTCATGCTTGATCGCAACGGTAACACGGCGCGCCTCCGCCAGAGCGATGGCGTCGGCGGTGACGGTCTCATCAATGTCCGCCAGTAGCTGCAAGCCCTTCTCCGGGTTGCTCAGGCGGGCGCCCAGCGCGGCGGCATAGTTCAGGCCCACCCGGGGGAAACCGGGAATTCCCACGCTCATGCCGTTTTTGTAGATGCCGGGGTTTACCTCCACCTTCACGGAGACGATGTTGCCCCCCACGGCATGATGGGCGTCTGCGGCGGCCAGAGCCACGCACACCGGCTCCGTGCAGCCAAGGGCCGGGACTACCTCCTGGCGCAGCAGTGTCAGCAGTTCTTCTTTGGTGATCATGGGAACGCTCCTCCTTCTTGTTTTTCAGGTGCCACATATCAGATCGTCACAATAGAAAGCAGATTCCGTGCCAACTTCTTTTTTTGACAAATTCTGCGATTTCTCTTGTAAAACCGCCCGGTCCATGATTAAATGGTTGAAGAAACTGGTCAAAGGAAGTGATTTTGTGGTGACCAAAAAGAAGATCTCCGTCATCGCCTTAGACCCCCGGGCAGGCAAGTCCTACGGCGAGGACATCGCCGGGCTGTTTTCCGATGTGGTGGATATTTCCGTCTTTTCCATGCTGGACGGCAGCGCCGCCGGTGTTCTGGAGCGGGCGGATCTGTTTGTAGCCTCCACGGACGCCTACGGTTCCCCGGAGGAGCTGGCCAAGCACATCCCGCTGGACAGCCAGACCATGGCGATCGAGGCATCCTTCCGGTGGAGCGAACTGCGGAAACTGAAGGAGCTGCCCGCAGGCAGCAAGGTACTGTTTGTCAACATGACCGAGACCATGGCCCGGGAGGCCATTGCCCAGCTGGAGCAGTTCGGCATCACCCACATCCACTGGATCCCCTTCTACCCCGGCGCGTCGCTGGATGAGGACGTTCATATCGCCGTGACCCCGGACGAGATGCGCTACGTCCCGCCGAAGATGGAAACGGTCATCGATATCGGCCAGCGGGTCTGCACCTCCGGCATGATGATCGAGATCGCCCTGCGGCTGGGACTGGAATCCCTGCTGGAGGGGCCTGCCTTTCAGGAGTACGCCCGCAGCGTCGCCACCAGCAACTACAGCTTTGACCAGATGTTTGCCCGGTCCGTCCGTCTGGAAAGCCTATTCCATATTTTATTGGAGAGTCTGGAGGACGGCGTCATCGGCATCAACGAAAAGGGTGAGATCTTCGCCTGCAGCCGTCAGGCGGAGGATATGACCTGCGTCAGCGCGGCGCTGATCCAGGGAAAGCGGTGCGAGGAGGTCTTTCCCTACATTCCCTTCGCCGCGTGTCTCCGCGCCCGGCAGACGCTGCCCGCCAAGGTCATCAAGGTCAACAGCGTCAACCTCAGCGTGGAGGTAGTACCGGTCATCCGGCAGAACGCCTGCATCGGCGCCTTCGCCCTGCTTCAGCGGTTCAACGACGTGGAGGTCCGGCAGAACGAGCTGCGGGGCCAGCTGCTCCACAAGGGCTATTACGCCAAATACAGCTTTGACGATGTGATCGGACAGTCGGCGGCCATCCGCAGGACCAAGGAGACCCTGACCCGGATGGCCAACAGTGAAAGTCCCATTCTTCTGATCGGCGAGACCGGCACCGGCAAGGAGCTGTTCGCCCACGCCGTTCACCGGGCCTCCCGCCGGGCGGCCGGGCCGTTTCTGGCCATCAACGTGGCGGCTTTTCCGGAAAATCTGCTGGAAAGTGAGCTATTCGGCTACGAGGAGGGGGCCTTCACCGGAGCCAAAAAGGGCGGCCGCCCCGGCCTCTTTGAGCTGGCCCACAGGGGCACGCTGTTTCTGGACGAGGTGGAGGGCATGAGCCCCGCTCTTCAGATCAAGCTGCTGCGGACCTTGCAGGAGCGGGAGGTCATGCGGGTCGGCGGCAACCGCATCATCCATGTGGACGTCCGCATCGTGGCCGCCACCAATGAGGCGCTGGAACGGAAGGTGCGGGAGGGCACCTTCCGCCGGGACCTCTATTACCGGTTGAACACCCTGCCGGTGGTCATCCCGCCCCTGACGGAGCGGGGGGACGATATGTTTCTGCTGATGGATCAGTTCCGCCGGGAGCTGAACGGCGACTTCCGCCTGACGGAGCCGGTGCAGGACTTTTTCCGCCGTCACACATGGCCCGGCAATATCCGGGAGCTGCGGAACGTGGTGGAATACTTCATCTATACCGACCACCGGGACATCACCATGGAGGACCTGCCCCCCACCCTGCTGCTCTCCGGGGACGCCCTCTCCTGTCCGGCGTCCGCCCCGACGGCGCGGCAGGACGCGCCGGTCCCCTCCATGTCGGATTCCTTCCGGTTCGTGCTCGCCCAGCTGTATGCGGCCTCCGAGGCGGGGACGCCCATGGGCCGGGATAAGCTGCTGCAAAAGGCCCGGGAGTCCCATGTTCCCCTCTCCCAGCAGGAGGTCCGGACCATCCTCACCGAAATGGCGGAGCAGGGACTGGCCCGCGTCAGCCGGGGCCGGGGCGGCAGCCAGCTGACGCCCAAGGGCCGGGAGCTGTGGGAAATCGGTCAAAGATAAAAAGCTATAACCATTTATACCAATTCAGCCAATAAAAACCGATTGTGCGTAGCCCTGTTTTCCGGGGCAGCCGCAGTGTCCGGGAGGGATTTTGGCGATTTGCCAAAATCCCTCCCGGATATTTCATACGCTTTTCCGGTTTCCAATGGGTTTCCTCTCGCGGTCACGCCGCCCCGGCGGTTTGGCACAGTTCTTGCTTAGTAATCAGTCAAAGCATACAGACGTGCCACTGAACACGCAAAGAAAGGATGTGGGAGTCATGCAATATGATTTCGACCAAGTGGTAGACCGCTCCAAAAACCTCTCCGCCAAGTATGACGAACGGGTCAAGAAGTTCGGCACCGACGATGTGATCCCCCTGTGGATCGCGGATATGGACTTCCGGACCGCCCAGCCCGTCATTGACGCGCTGAAGGCCCGGGCCGAGGAGGGCATCTGGGGCTACACCGCCCGGCCCGCCAGCTATTTCGAGGCCGTGAAGAACTGGCAGAAGCGCCGCAACGGCTGGGACACCGACACGGCCCTCATGAGCTTCAGTCCCGGCGTGGTCCAGACCCTCAGCGTCATGATCCGGCTCTATACCCCCCAGAACGGCAATGTTCTGATCCAGACCCCCGTGTACGGCGAGTTCTATGACATGACCGAGCTGGCCGGCCGGCACGTCATTGAAAATCAGCTGGTAGAGCAGGGCGGCCATCTCCGCCCGGGTCAGCTGCCCCTTGGGGTTGAGCACGCCGCCCGCGCCGCTGGCCAGGCCCTGGGACACCAGGGCGGCCGCGTGGGGCCGGGCGTACTCCGCGATCTGGTCCCGGTCAGCGAACCGGTCCAGTACAGTGAGGTCGGGCTCCGGGCTGCTCAGGCCCAGCAGGGGCATGGCCTGGTGCAGGATGGTGAAGGCCTGCTCCCGGGTGACCAGGTCGGTAGGGCCGAACAGGCCCTCCGCCACGCCGGAGACCAGGTGGTTGGCACTGGCCCAGGTGATGGCCTGGGCGTAGTAGTCGGAGGGGGAAACGTCGGAGAAGCCGGACGAGCCGGTGACCGCGGGCTTGCCCAGGGCGTTATACAGCATCAGCACAAAGTCGCCACGGCGGATGGAGTGGTCCCGGCCGAACTCCGTGCTGGAGACGCCGCTGACGATGCCGTGCTCATAGCAGTATTCCACCGCCGGATAGGACCAGTGCTCCGGGGTCACATCGTTGTGGACGTTCTCAAGCCCCACAGTCACCTTGCTGGTGAGCCCGCCGGCAGTGGCGGTGATGGTCCCGCTGCTGCCCGTTCCGCCGGAGGTGAACACGCCGTCCGGCGTGATGCTGCCCACATCGCCCTCCACGCTCCAGGTCACTCCGCCGGAGCCGGGGCGCAGGGCCTCCCGGGACCAGTAGGAGCCGGAGGCGGTCAGCTGGACGCTCTCCCCGGCCTCCAGCGTGAGGGCGGTGAGGGGGGAGGTGCTGCCCGCCCTGGAGACGGTGAGGGAGGTCAGTGTATCCACCACATGGATCTGGGCGGAGCCTGTCAGGTCCAGATCCCGGGAACGGATGGCGATCTCGTCCGTTCCCGCCCTGTCCCCAGCGGTGTAGATACTGCCATTGAAAGAGCCCAGCTCATTTTTGGAGGAGAACTCAGCGTCGGAGACGCGGCTGGAGACGGTGGCGGCGCCGCCGTCCACGGCGGCCACATCGCCCAGAGTCAGGGAGGAACCGGTGAGCACGGTCAGACCGTCCTGCTGAAGGGCCAGGCGCTCCGGCTCCCGGTCTGTGGGGGCGTCGGTGACCAGCAGGATGAAGGTGGCGCAGGCCCGGAGAGAGCCGCCGGAGGGGGAGTTGTCCACCGCCGGGGCGCTGCTGCCCGGGAGCAGGACACTGAGGGTGGTGGAGCCGCCGCCGTCCAGGTTCACTGCCCACTGACAGCCCTGCTGGAGCAGCTCGTCGGCCTTGTCCTTGGCAGCCTTCTCGGCAAGCTTAACCTCGTCCCAGATCTTGAGCACCTCGTCGGAGTTATCGGCGTCCGCATCGCCAAACACGTGTGGGTGGCGGCGAATGAGCTTGGCGTCGATATCGCGCGCCACATCGGCCAGCGTAAACTCACCGGCGTCCGCCGCAATCTGCGCATGCAGCACCACCTGCATGAGCACGTCGCCCAGCTCCTCGCGCAGATGCGCGGCATCATCGGCCTCGATGCAATCGAGCGCCTCGTAGGCTTCCTCAATCATGTTCTTGCCGATGCTCTGATGCGTCTGTTCGCGGTCCCACGGGCAGCCGTCGGGCTGACGCAGGCGCCAAATGGTCTGCACCAGATGCTGCAGCTCGGCCGATGCATCCACCAGCGTGGACAGATCGCGCGAGCCCTCGGCGTTTTGCTGAGCCATGTGCTGCGCCATGGTTAGTCCTCCTCCATGATCACGTGGCGGAACGCGCCGCCCTCGTAGATGCCGTAGCTGTGCGAGCCGTCCTTGGGAATACTCACGCTGCCGGGGTTGAAGAGCCGCAGGCCCGGGTGCGCGGCGCTCTCCTCGTTGACCTTGATGTGCGTGTGGCCGTACACGAGCGCCGCGCCCTGCGGCAGTGCCGGCACGTTGTCCACGCTGTTGTGCAGACCCGCGCCAAATACGTGCCCGTGCGTGAAGAACAACGTGCGCCCATGGTCGTCCACCAGCATCGAGCTGTCCGCCATGCAGGGTACGTCGAGCACCATC
>OLGL01002310.1_pt1 | contig 15218 bp, 31 predicted proteins | sample 1605041 | NCBI WGS metagenome assembly OLGL01 (sample SAMEA3888905, study PRJEB22519) | human gut metagenome | biome: human gut; feature: human-associated habitat; material: faeces | place: Denmark | collected 2010 | reverse complement strand
AACGGAACGATTTTGTTCAATTCGGCTTGGGAACAGGGGTTTTTGAAGAGCTTCCCTAAGGTAGCGAATGGAAACCGCGCGGGTTGCGCATCGTTGAGAGGCGTGCGCGGTGTTGTAAACGAAAAAAGCCCGCAGTTCTTCACCACGGGCTCAATTACATCTTAACTCAAGCTAGCGTCAGCTCTGAACAATGCTTGCGGGTTCGTTTCTTTCGGACATGACAAAGCTCCCATTTCGGGAGCTGCGGAGTCAAACCGAGAGCCAACTGCTCTATCAATACCTCGCTATTTTAGCACGTTTTCCTCAAGAGAATCGACAATCTCGAAAAACTTTGCCACCGCTCTTTCCTTGTGCATTAGGAAGGTTTTCCGTCCAAGTGAAAGCTTCTGTTCGATCACGCTTGGAGAAGTGAAACAGTAGTAGTAGAGCCTCAGGAGGTTTCGGCAGACATTGGTTAGGCGCTTGTCGCGGTAAGCCTCATCCAGTAGATCGGCATCCGCCAGATCTATTCCCTTTGCGGCAGGGAGAGATCGCTTGACTGGGGGTTGCTCATCCGCTTCCGGTTGGCGATCGTAGTAGTACCGAAGCGACTCGCAGAACACCAGTGTTGCGCCTTTCTTTGCTCGAGGGCATTCCCGATTAGCCCTTACCCAATTCCGCAAGCGCCGTTCTTGCTCTTTCGTGATCATCAGAACTCCTCAATCCTCCAACCGCCGCCGTCTTTCTTTGCTTGCTTGTAGACGGCCTTGAAGACAAACGGAAACTTCTCAGCTGCTACCTTGACCTTCGTTTTGGCATCTCCGATCCAGTAGCTCTTGACCTCATGCATCTCCATCACTCCGTCAGCCCGCAGAACGGCGAAATCCGGCGTGTAGCGGCATCCGTCAGCGAGCTTAAGGGTGACACCCTCAAAGGCATACCAGACGATCTCCTGCGCGTTTTTGGCGGCCTCTAGCGTGGTTGCATAAGCCGCCTCCGTCTTGTTCATAGCGCCGGCCTTCATGCGGCCGAGTGCGAGTACGCGTTTATTCATGCGCGAGCCTCTCGAGGTCGGTGCGCTCCATCAGTCGCAGCATGGAATCTGCCTGGTGCTTTGCGGCGCGAAGAGCCTGCTTGACGTGCTTTCGGTTTTCTGCACGATCCCAGACGTGATTTCTCACGTGCTGGCTTTCATCTGCGCAGACGATCGCGTCGATGGTCGTCTCGAGCGTCTTGAGCGTTTTAGCCATGCGCGGTAGTTCGTCAGGTGTGAAGAGGCTGGTCATTTCGCACCTCCGAAGCGCCCGTTATAGAACGGCTCACCGCCAACGCGAATCCATCCCTTGACGTTCAGGAGCGACAAGCTTTGCTTGTAGAGAGGTACGTAGATGAGCGCATCGTCCTCCCGATATCCGAAGACCCTGAAGCCATTGACAGGACGCCCGTGCCAGGCTCTGAGCAGGAAAAGGCATCGCTCGCCGATTTTGGGGGCATTGAGCTTCCCGTCCTTCTCGATCGGCTCAAAGTCCTCGTCCTTGATTTCGGACATGCGGGGGCTACGAGTGAGTTGCATCGGTTTCTCCTTTTGCGATTTTGAGTTGTTCAATTTCGTCGGGGCGTAGACGTTGTGGCAGCCCCGCCTTCCGCATCTGCCACGTGCCCGCCTTTTCGAGCTTTAGTGGCTTTTCGGGGATCAGGCGACAGCTGTTGCCGAATCGGCGCTTTTGCGGCTTGGCCCAGACTTGCCCTGCCTCGTCGACTTCGTACTAGTCGAAGCCCTTGATATCCCATCTCATCCTTTTCTCCTTTTATCGCGCTGTCATTCTCGTTACCTCTCCGGATCCCCCGTGAGAAGATTGAGGTTGTCTCCCCAGACAAACCATCAACCACCTCACGGAGGGAATCATGGATTTAGGTCTTTTCTTGTCCTTAGTCGGCGCAATAGCCGGCTCAGTTGCCGCCATTACAGGCGTATTGGTTTTAATGACACTTCAACCCCCATTCATACAAAACGCTTCTGTCAGTAAACATGGAAAGGTTCTGTGTTTGACCCTTTTCGTTTCTAGCAACCTCCCGAACTGCCACGTGACGACCGTTCGCGTCAAAGGGATGCGGCTTTTGAAAATCTGTTCACACATGGACGTTCTCCTATGGAAAGGTCAGATACCTTTCGAAAGATTTTCAAAGTCCGCAGACATTGACGTTCTGTTGCCGCCGTCGTGCGCGCCTTGCTCCATGTCCTTTTCTCTCCTGCCTGACTCCGATACGCCACCGTCAGTAGAGTTGACGCTCGGTTGGAGATGGCGATTCTTCAAGCGCAGAATCTCTTCCCACATAGCCCTCTGATTTCGATTGAGCATCCAGATGGTCACGGCCAAACAAACGACGCCCACGCTGTTGCCGATACAGCCGACCGACAAAAGGATCACGGTCCAGTCCATCAGATTTCCTCCTGTTGAATAGACTTGGCGTCTTCGCGCTGTAGCCGTGCGACAAATCCATCGTGCTTGAGGTATGCGCGTTCTTTCGTTGCGCTGGTGGCGCGGCGATGTGGGACGTTGCAGTGCTCGAGGTGAAGTAGCAGCGTCGTCTCGTATCGGTCGAGCTTGCGTTCAACGAAGACCGGGTCCGTGCGCACGATCCAGTGCCGTCCGCGGGCGTCGATGTATTCGGTTCGCTTGCAGTTGCGACCGGTGAACTCATCAAGAATCATCAGAAAACCTCCTCAGCAGAGCGACGGACGGATTCACGCCTGCACCGTCCAGTAAAGAAAAGCTTGTAAGACGACTGGATGACGCGAGAAACCACGCGCTCGGTCAAAAGGTTTACTAACTCAGAGCGATCGAGGTTCGTGACGAGAATGGTCGGGCGACCGTTCTTGATACGGCCATCAATGATCTGGTAGAGACGCTTCTTCTCGTCGGCGTCGCCAGACTGGACACCGATCTCATCGAGGACAAGGCAAGAGACCATGCAAAGCTTTCCGAGCACGTCAGCCACGTCAATGCGATTGACGCGGTCGGAGATGCGGTCGAAGAGGTCGGGGATTGTGATGTAGTACCCCGGCAGTCCCTGGCGATCGAGTTCCTTCAGGATTGAGTAGGCAAGATGCGTCTTGCCCGTGCCATAGTTGCCGAAGAGCAGAAGACCCATGGAGTTTTTAGAGCGCCAATCCGGTTCCTGTGCGTTATGCGCCCTCTCTCGCTCAAGCTCACGTTCCGTGAACCGCTCGGCAAAGCGGCGGCAGATGGACAGGTTGCGCTCTTCTTCCTGCGTCTCAGGTTGATAGTTGGCGAAGCAAGGCACGTCGAAGTCCAGCGGCCTTTCGCAGTGAAACGCACGAGTCAATCCAACGGCGCGCTCTTTCGCGTCCGCCTGCATCTCTGCAAGCAGCGTGTTGCGCTCCTTCTCGATCCTTCGGCATTCCGGACAGTACGGATCAGCCCAAGAGCCGTCGCGACGCTGATATGTGGTGTACGTCTGGACGCCGTGAATCTGGCATTCGAACGTAACCTCCTTCGAAGCGGGGGCGGCAAAGGCCGTCTTGAGTTTCGTGGTGATGTCAGTAGTCATTGTTTACCAGTCAAAGTAGTCACGTTCGGATTGTTTTTTCTCGACGAACTGACCGGGTCGAGAAGATGAGTGAGTAGGTGCACGTTTGAGCATCGGTCGACGCTTCCAGTCGGGAGCGTTCTTGAAGCTTCTGACGTAGTTACGCCATGTAGCTGCCCAGTCCTTCTTGATTGCTTTAGCTCCAGATAGTCCGGTCCAATAGTCGTGGAAGTCGTCGAAAAGGCGAATGGGGTCGAGATCAGGTTCTTCCTGTTCGGCGAAAGCCTTCCAGTCGTCTGGTAGTTCAGTGATCGTTAGTCGCGATCCCCTGTCTGTTGTCGTGCGCTTCGGCTCCTCGATCTTTTTCGTGGCGTCGGGAAAATGATCGGGTGACGGAGCGACACTCCCTGTTCCTATTCCTTGTTCTATTTCCTTGTTAGGGTTCACCACGTGAACCACCCCCGCCTCACCACGTGAACCACCCTCCTTCATGTCATGCACCACCCCTCCTTCAGCTGATGAACCACCCTCCTTCACGTCATGAACCTCCTTCACGTCGTGAACCTCCTTCACGTCATGAACCTCCTTCTTTTTCTTCATAGGCTTGAACGCCTCAGACTGGAGGTTGAGGTTGTATCTGGTGCTCAAGATTTCTCCCCGTTCACCAAATTCACGAGACATCGTGAGTAGCTTCATTTCTACGAGAGCCCCGATGGCTTTTCGGACGGTGTTCAACGATCGGACGCCCATCTCATCCGCAATCGTAGAAATGCTCGGGCAACACAAACCCGTTTCCTTGTTGTGGTGATATGCCAGCACAACAAGGCAAGATTTTGCGTTCACGTCTTTTATGACTTTTGGCATTGCCCAATCGATCGCGGCGTAACTCATAATCAGTCCTCACAGACGCGCCGAGTCAGCTTGTTCAGCTCGGACGCTTTAACGCCAGTAAGCTGAGCAAACTGTTCCAAATACTTCGGCGTCACGCTGTTGCGCTTGCACCATCCCCACACGGTTTGGCGGCAAACGCCAAGCTCCCTAGCCAACTGGCTATGAACACCGTAGGTGATGCCGCGCTTTTGGCCGTATCGCTCGAGCGCGAGCGACACCGTCGTAGCTTGCTTCATGTATTCTCCTAGGTAGTTAAATTACCGTTAACACATTATAAAGCAGATTTAGCATTAGCGCTAAACGCAAGGTGTTAAATTCTCATTTACTATGCGAGGTAGACAAAGGAGGCTGTTATGTCAGCTGTAAGCGAACGCATCAAAGCTCTAATCGAGCAGTCGGGGCTTTCGTATCGAAGCCTCGCAAAGAAAGTAGGCGTTTCAAACGTCACCGTCCGCAACTGGGCTATCGGCCACAGCGAACCAAACCGAGAAGGGCTGGAAGCGCTTTGCGAGATATTTGGAGTGACACCCGCCTATGTTATGTTTGGCGATGCCAACTCACCCGTCCAAACCCTGGTTGAGGACGGCATTGTTTCTATCCCGCACGTCAATGCTGAGGTTTCCTGTGGCCACGGCTTTCTGAATACCGATGAACTGGAACTCATCCGTTTTGTGCGAGTCTCTCAGGGATTCATCCGCAGGTACTGCCCATCTGCCAACGTTCGTTCTCTTCAGATAATGGCGGCGTTCGGGGATTCAATGGAGCCAACTCTTCACGAAGGAGACGCTGTCATTGTTGACATCTCAGAAAAGAAGATCGTTAGAGATGGCATGTATGTCGTCCGTATCGGCGAAGGCTTGTTCGTCAAGCGCGTACAAGTAACCCCAGAAGGCTTGCGCCTTCTTTCCGACAACAAGTTTTACGATCCCATCAACACAACGCCAGAAAGCATTGAAGTAATCGGCCGCGCTTACGTCGGTCTTTGCATCAAGCGGTTGTAATACCCCATACCTCCCACACAAAAGGTCGAGCTGCACGCTCGGCCTTTTTTTGCGCCTTTTTTTGCGTCTGTTTGATCTCTGTTAACAAAACTTGAACTAGCCGCAAAACGCGCGCTAAACAAAAACTAGCACTTCATGCTCAACTGTGTTAATATCTCTTTAACAGGTTAGCTAAACAACCTTTAGCACTTGGTACACGAGCCGCAAGGCTTGGCATCGATGGGAAGGGCATCGAATCTCGGCACTTAGCTGTGTCGGGGACCGCCCGCCAAACGGACGCGATTCTGGACAGAAGGGTCTGTCGGGAGCGCATCACGCGACGGAACGGTAGTCGCAAAGGTCGCGCATGAAAAGTACGCAGGACGGCTGGAGGGTATCTTCCAGTGCGGTTGGGTTGGGGACCACCTGAAAACGACGCAAGCTCGCCCCACGAGCTAGATCAGGATCAGCTGAAACGAAGCAGAGGATGTACGTCCCGAGCGGCCTGAGCGCTGAACGAGCGCAGCCGTGACCTGATTGAAAGCCGATTCAAGCGCCCTTGCCTCTTTTTTCAACGAATACCGAGTCCTCGACTGGTGAGGACGCTTGAACCAGCTTTCACAAGAAAGAATGGCCGCGCGGTTTACACCCGCGCCTACAGCGGGTAAGATGAGGCTACCTTGTATGACATGCCCTGATTTCAGGAAGGGAATATCATGACTCAGCCAAACACATCGTTCATGACGAATTTCATGAAAGGCGTGCGCAATGGGCTGGTGGCTCCTTTTGTAGCCTTGAACCCGCCTCGCGTGCAAACGAAAATTGATCGTCGCCTGTTCGAGACGTCCTACCGCTCGCCGGCAGAAGACATGCTCAACATTAAAAGCGACTTCGACAAAGCTGTGACCTATGCCAGAAAAGAGCTCGACGCAACTAGAACGCATTGCCGACGTTGAAGACAATGTGCCGGACGTCCAGACAGAGGCTCAAACTCAGCTAATCGCGGCAAAATCCGAAACCTTTGAGGGACCTTTGCCTCACCCGGACATTTTGGCGCGGTATGAGAATATTCTCCCTGGCATCGCAGACAGAATCGTCAGAATGGCCGAGGCCGAACAAAATGCTCGACACTCTGCCATCGATCAGGATGCCAAAAACAAATCCACTCTTGTTGACATAGCAGCGAAAGAAAGCGCTGGAGCTCTTGAGGCACAGAAAAAAGGACAGAACATCGGTCTGGCCATTTCCCTTGTCTGCGTTCTATGCGCCATCGTCTGTGCGCTAATGGACAAACCAACGATCGTGACATGCGCGTTCTTGGCTGTCCCGACAGCATCGCTCATTGGCTCATTCATGCCAAAACTGTGGAACAATGACGTAAAAGAAGATAAGCGATAGGCGGGACGCTAACACATTGCTCATTCAGCCCTGTTTCAGAGCTGATGTTGGCTTGAGTTAAGATGCAGCCACAGCCCTCGGCAACCGCCGGGGGCTTTTTTATTGCCTGAACATCATGCAAAAAATCAAAGACTTCGAGACCTTCGCCGCCGGGTACTTCCTCGGACTCGGCATTAAGAAGCCGACCGCAGAGGACATCTGCAGGCTCAGCGTTGAGTGCAGAGCGTTCGCCGCTGCGCTCAGCTTCTACATGTTCACAGACCCCTATGTACTGTCGAAAGTGCGCACGCCTGACAAGTACGAGGCGGTCGCGAAGAACATCCAGTGCTTCATCCAGGCACTTCCGTAAAAGGCTACGAGGGCAACGGCATGACGCAGATATGTGCCGATCTGGCGGCTCACTAGGCCAGATCCCAAAGCCGGGGCATCTGCAGACGAGAGGCTTTTGCGTTCACCCCGGCTCCCTCACTCACTCACCAACCAACCAGAAGGCATTCACGTGCCGCCGGCCATCGAAAGATGGTGTCTCTCCTTCGGCGGCATCTGAATGCCTTTTTTCATTTTCCCAACCGGAGAGAAAGCTATGTCTCTTCTCGATTTCTTCACCGGCCGCAGCGCCGACGAGCTCGTCCAGTACGAGCCTACGTCCGAAGACACCATCGCGTTCGGCCATCGCCTGTTCACGGTCGGCGGCCTCGCAGCCATCGCCATCACCATTCTCGCCTTGAGGTACTTCGCATGAGCAACGGTTTTCACTTCGGCATGGGCGGCGTCCCGTCCGTGTATGACGAGTATCCCGACGAGCAGCCGATCCTCATTGACGGGTACGAGCTCGATCTCGACACCATGCGTGCAGGCGGCACCCTCGTCACCGCCGAGGCTTTCATCGAGGCCGCCAACGACGTCAATCTCGACAAGGACGTGATCGAGGATTGCCTCGAACAGCTGCGGATCCTCTGGCAGAAGGAAGCGGAGGAGGAGGAAGCCGCGTAACCCTTTCGAGCCCTTCGTGGCTCGATCTTCGCAAGCGTCTCTGCTTGTTCTCTTCACCTCGCAACAAGGTTGAGTAGGGGCGCTTGCGAAGATCACTGGAGACAAGACATGAACCCACCCCCATTCGACGAGGCCCTCGCCCAGCACCTGCGCGCACGGGGCCACGAGTTCTGCGACGAGAAGGACGTTTTCGAGTACGCACTCACGAGCATCGCGAACGCGGCGGCTCTCTACTTCTACATGAAGACCGAGCCGACCGTGATCCACTGTCCCGACGCAGAACGCTACGAGCAAGTAGCAGCCAACACCCAGGCAATCCTGAACGAGCTGCCATGAGCTACTCCGATCCGGTCAAGGTGCTTGACCACATACCCCCTGACTTCGACATGAAAGTAAGAAACCACCGCAAGGCGCGTCCCATCGCCAAGCCTGCATCAACGGCCCCGGCCACGGCACCCGCCGAAGCCCCGACCACGCCACCCTGCGAGAAGCCTTCCACTGTCTGGAAGGCGATCGCGTTCTTAGGCGCGCTGGCGATCATCCTCGGCGCGCTTGTTACTGGAGCATGGAATGAAAACCCTAACTGACTATGCGCATGACGTCGTCGCCCGCGCCGCGCACGGACAGGACCGCGACGCAATGGTGCACCGCTGCGCGATCTTCGACACCAGAGGCGTGCTCGAGGCATACCTCTCCAACCCCGGCGCTAGCGGCGCTCTCCTCGACCGTTTGACCGACCTTAACCGGGCAGACAGCTTTGACGACGTCTGCTTCGCGACCAAGCGCCTTCGCGAAGAGCTCGATCAGTCACTCGACGAAGCAGAACGCATGATCGCGTACCGCGTCGACTGCCTTCTCAATCCAGAGCAGGGCTTTGAGTGCCCAAAGGAGTGAGGCCATGCCGACCGACACAGTGCTATCGCCGCCTGCTCCCAAGCAGGACGACCCCGCCGATCCATACCCCGAGTACTCGTCACGCGATGAGTTCGAGCGGACCCAGTGGTTCGGCGAACGTGCAAAGCGTCCCGAGCCGATCTACGACAAGTCGCTTGAAGACTTCTACGCGATCAACGACGACGAAATACCTTTCTGAGGACGACACCATGAGCTACGCATGCCTCATCTTGGGCGAGAGCGGAACAGGCAAGACCTGTTCACTCAGAAACCTCGACCCTAAAAACACACTTCTGATCCAGCCTGTGCGCAAGCCGCTGCCCTTCCGCTCTACCGGGTGGAAGGAAATCAAAGCCAAGGGCGACGGGAACAACATCCTCGTATGCGCAGATCCACAACAGATCATCAAGTGCATGCACGCGAGTCCGTTCGACGTGATCGTTTGTGACGACTGGCAGTACATCCTCGCATCGATGTACATGGCTGCACGCAACGTGAAGGGGTTCGACAAGTTCACAGAGATCGGCGGGGCCGGATTCGACATTGCCAAGGCCGCCTCCGAGCTCGGTGAAAACAAGCGCGTCTACGTCCTCGCTCACACGACCTCTGATGAGTTCGGCAACACCCGTATCAAGACATTGGGGAAATTATTAGACGACAAGATCGTTGTCGAGGGCATGTTCACCACAGTCCTTCGGACGCACGTCGAGAACGGACGCTATCTCTTCTCAACTCAGAACTCAGGCTCTGACACAGTCAAATCGCCGATGGGAATGTTCTCGGAGCAGTACATAGAGAACGACCTCGCGGCAATCGACCGCGTCATCTGCGACTACTACGGCATTACTAACGAAAAGGAAACTGAAGAATGATCACTACCTTCACCATGAACCGCAAGTCCGCGGAAAAGGTTGCCGGCTTCAACGGCATCGACAAGTCCGGCAAGTACGTCGGCACCCTCACACAGGTCGAAGTCGCCGAAAGCAAGGCGGGCGCGACTTACGTTGAGTTCGCATTCAAGGCGCTCCGTTGGACCGAGTGCGGAGAGACCGCCGAAGAGCGCGGCGAGAAGATGGCCTTTATCCGCCTCTTCGTCTCCTCTCGCAACGGCGACCGCACCTTCGGGGCCGACATCATGGACGCGCTGCTTGCCGTGCTCAAGCTCGATAAGGTTGAGGCTACGCAAGCGCAGGTCTTTAACCGCGACGGCACGAAGCGACCGGGCTATCGCATCGGCGCGCTCGAGGGCCAGACCATCGGCCTGCTCCTCCAGCGTGAGAACCGCGAGTATGAGCACGAAGGCCAGATCAAGACGACCTACCAGATGAACATCATCACGCCGTTCCATCAGGTTACTGGACAGAACGCAAAGGAAGTCCTGAACAACCTCGAGGCCAAGGCAGTCGAGGCTAAGTTCAAGAACCTGAAGGACAAGGAAGCCAAGCCCGTCACGCCATCGGCTCCGGTTGCGCACCCCTACGACGACGCTCCGCTTGACGACAACCCGTTCTGACCATTTTCGTGACGCCACGAAAATGGTAAGCCCTCGGCGAAAGTCGGGGGCTTTTTATTGCCATCCCGTGGGCACCACGCAGAAGAAACTCCTGTCCGAGGAGGCGAAACCGTCGCTCCCCCACCCTTTCAACAAAGAGCATTCACGCGCTTCCAGCCGCCATCACGAGCGGCGGAGTTCCCCCGGTGGCGCTTGAATGCTTTTTGACAAGCAAAGTCGATTGGAATATGGTTGCATAAGGAGTCACTAGCTTTCTCTCTTCCACCAATCAGACGCCATATAACTTTTCCATGAATATCAAAGAGTTAACAGAAAAAACAGCCCTTGCGGCGCCACCCTCACAAGAGCAACTTTTCCGTGTTCTTTTCGAGAGAGATGGTTTGAGCGGATTTCGGTAGAATTTCATTATCAGCCCGCATCTAATAGGTTCAGCCAATGACCATCCAATATCCACCTAACCAAGGAGAGATCCTAATTTGCAACTTTTCTGGTTCTGTAGAGCCAGAAATCTGTAAAAAGCGCCCAGTGATCGTTTTGACGCCTCGCTTTAGAAGGATTCAACGTCTGCTAACAGTCATTCCACTGAGCACTACCGCGCCGACATCAATTCAGAGATGGCATCTTAAGTTGCATCTCGATTTGCCAGCACCGTATGAATCCCCTGAATGCTGGGCAAAATGCGACTTAATTCAAACCGTTTCATGGGATCGTCTCTCCCTGTTTAGAGCGGGCAAAGATTGTTACGGAAAAAGAATCTACCCAAGAATAGAACTGGATAACAACGCTATGGAAAAAGTGTGGGATTGCGTTCTTCACGGGATAGGAAGAAGCGACCTTGTTGGACTAGCGAGGAATTATGAGGAGTTGCAAAGACGCTTGACTACAGATACGTAGTCGAGTATCCTTCAACTGTCTCCCGCTCTGAGCGTCTTGCTTATCGGGCTAAGTCCTGTCTCTTCAGTGAGCAGGCCTCTGCGGAACCGAGATTGCAATCGACCGTAGCGACATTTCAGCCCCGTCGGCGAAAGCCTTCGGGGCTTTGCTTTTTGACACTCGCCTCTGTTTCGGGTATGCTTCTCCCGTCGACACCGCAATGGTGCGACGCGGGCTTGGCGGCCCGAATACTTTGGCGGATAGCCGCCTGTCGTTCGATGGAGCGGCATTTTTATTGGCTATCCGCAAGGGAGTCCAACTTCTGGCCCCCCTTTCGCAAGTCTCCATTTATGGGACGGACTTGCGGGGCATCGAGAGATGCGCCGGGTACCTAACAGCCGGTCCGCCAACCCGCAAGTCCTGCCCACCATCTTTGCGCCTCGCTTCTACGAAGCCGTGACAAGCGTCAATAACCCCTGCCTAAAAGGCAGAGGCTTGAAAGAGCCTTTATTGACTAGCCTCAACGCCCCTCTTTCGAGAGGCGCTACGTTGGTTGGGAATATATAGGCACCGTGGGATGTACATCCTAGTTCCACGCTCTGCGGCCTGTGATTAAAAGCTCCGAGAGGTAGGAGCGGTGTTGCAGGCACCAAACCCCTTCCAACATTGGCGAAGGATGTCAACCGGCCTTCGGGCCGAGCAAGCGGAGCCTGCGGGTATCCGCTAAACCACAATTTGAAATCAACTTCAACCTTCCTAAAGACAGAGGTTTCCGCGCCGAATTTCTATGAACCTCGGCTCCATCGAGGCCCTGCTCGAGCGCAACGGCTATAGCGTGAAGCAGTTGTCCTGCTATCGCGCACTGACGGCTAGCTAAGTAATAGCCATCATCAAACCATTTTCTCAATCGGCCCTGCCCTAACCGGCAGGGCTTTTTCATAGGTACTCAAAATGAAACTCTACGAAATCGCCCCGGCGCTGCGCTTTGCGCTGGATGACATCGTCGTCGACGAGGAGACTGGGGAAATCCTCTCTTCCGACGCGCTCCACGCCGTCGAAGCGCAGGCCGCCGAGAAGGTCGAGGCGACCGCGCTCTACTTGCGCGAGCTTGATGCCGAGGCCAAGGCCGCCAAGGAAGAGGCCGACCGCATGATCGCCCGCGTCAAGTCAATGCAGAAGCGCTCAGACTACCTCAAGGCCATGCTCCTCGATGCGCTACACGCGACCGGCAAGGTCAAGACTGGCCGCGTGACCGTCTCGATCCGCACGACGCAGGCCGTTGCCGTCGACGAAGGCGCAAACCTGCCCGAGGCCTACACGACCGTCAAGACGACCGTAAGCCCCAACAAGACGGCCATCAAGCAGGCACTGCTCGACGGCGTCGAAGTCCCCGGCTGCAGCCTGGAGGCGCGCGAAAGCGTGAGCATCCGATGAGCGGTAAGCCATACATCGGAGTGAGGGCAGACAAAGCCCTCGAACTCCTCGGCGAAAAGGCCCGCAGCGCATGTCGGCGCTGCTCTCCGCGCTCGGGATAAGGACGAAAGTCGCAGCGTCGTTCAAGATCACGGTGTCAAAGCTCGTCGACGCGGGGATTTTGTCCGCCACGGACGATCATGACACGCTCGTGAGCCTGGCTGACGAGAAGTACGCAGACCCCGCAATCGCCCTTTACGAGTACCGTGCATACAACTCAGAGAAGAAAGCCGAGAAGAAGACCGAGACCAAGGCCGTGATAATTCCCCCGGTTAAGCGATCGATGATCGAGGACATCGCCTTTGGCATGGCAGAACAAGGAGTGAAAGCATGAAATACAGACTGAAAGACCGCGAGCTTCAGCGGAAGCTCGACGAGATCAGTGACGGAGATTTCTCCGCTCGGCTGCACAAGGAGCGCGAGCTCATAAAAGACAGTTTCCAAAAAGAACCGCGACTGCACGTTCTCTGGTTCGGGGAGGGCTCGCAGTTCTCCGCCGCGCTGTACGCCGACATGCTCGAAGAAGTGCGCGAGTACGACCCGCGTGCTTGGAACGACTACTCAAAGGTGAACCCGCCGGAAGGTGTGCTCATGCGTGTGGAGTGTCACGATGGTAGTAAGGCATGCGCTCAATTACGTTTTTTTGAGCGTGAGGGCTTTTGTAGGCCTGAGGGCCTATGGTGCGATATCGACGGAACGCCTTGGCCGATTGCAGATAGCGACGCCGTCGTGCGCTTCCGCCCGTGGGACGATCCGGATGGCGAGGAGGACGAGGAATGACGCAATGGAAATACTTCCCGGACACGACGCCGCCGCGCGGCTTGCCGCTCAGGCTCGAAGTCAAAGAAAAGGATCAAAACACTGGCACACCGGAACCGTACTACGGCAAGACGCTTTTTCAGGGGGTTGCGGTTTTCGACGGGCACGACTTCATCCCGTTCGGCTCGTTCCACCGGCTGCCTATTTTTTGGGACGGCCGGCTAAACGCCTTTGGGCATAAGGATGTGACCGCTAGATACGCCCTGTGGGAGGACGAGGAATGAAGCCCGAAAAAGCGCATCGACGCCGTGCGCTCTTCGCGTTGGAAGCCATCGAGGTATGCGCCACGTCGTGTCGAAAGGGTTGGAAGGGTCGAACCCCTCCGACCATGGAGGAAGTCGACGACGCTATCCGCAAGTTGTCTTACTGCGTCGGGACGCTGAAGGACTATCGCTCGATTCGCATCCAGTTGGAAAAGGAGAAAGAGGAGGAGGAGGAATGAAAACGAATCGTTTTGAACTGAAAGACTTTCGTCTTAATGAGATTCTCTCAATGCTCACACTGTACAGCGGGCCGAGCCTGTCGGAAGAACTCAATAGAGTTTGGACTGGCGAAGCGAGGACCGTCAAATTCGGCAATCGCTTTTCTGTCGATCTCACCCCCGAAGACGTCAAGGAAAACCCGGAGTTTCGTCCGAACGAATGGAACCCAACGAAGTCTTGGAACATCCCTAAAAACGTCGACCTGATGTTTTCGATTCAGGAAAATGAATCAGGGAAAGAAATCGCACGCTTGCGTGGCCACTTCGACGGTGAGAATTTCAGAAGACCAAGCGGAGAGCCCATGTACGCATTTTGCCGTGGATTTCATGCAACAAAGTACAAATCGCTCATCAAGTGTTGGCCTGATGATCAAAAAAGCGAGTGGATCTCTGGGGACTTTTTAGCTCGAGTGGCTGAATTTGATCGTCGACTTGTAGAAGAAATGGAGGGGTACGAGAAATGCCTCTCAAGATGAAAAAGGAAATACGCAAGCGGGTTGCATGCCAGATCGGGGCGACGCTGGAAGATATGCACAAGGCCGAGTCGGAGTGTGACGGAGAGTTGTTCCTGTACCCAGTAGACGCAAAAGGTACGCTGGGTGGCTTCTACATCCTCCACGTCCCGGTCAAGGGAAAGATTGCGCCAACGCTCTTCCCGACTGAGTACTTCGTCAAACAGAAGGAGGACGAGGAATGACCGGAAATATCGACTGGCAACGGTACGATGAAAATGATGAAGCGACGCACCCGCGCCCCTGCCAAGAACTGCTCATCATGGCCCTGAAGAACGGCAAACCCGTCTTCATACCGCACGCCTACTTCGGCCTAGGCGACGACCACTTCTACGAAGCCAAAACCGTCAGGGGCAACACCGTCGCCAAGCGCGTCGCGCACAAGGTTGCCGGCTATGACGACGTTGCATGGGCTTACCTCGACGTGCCGTCGTGGTGGCACGCAAAGGAGAAGGACGAGGGATGACCGAAACCGAAATCGTTGTTCAAGACATCCGCCGAGAGCTCCGATGGTCTTTCCGAGATCAGTCGGTCGCCAACCTCCTCGGCCTCGCAAAGCGGCTCATCGACAACAAGGACACAGCCAGCATCGCAGACGCGGTGAGGAAGTACACGACAGTGCTCTCCGCCGCGAGGCAGAGCGCAAACCCTGCCGCCCTTGACCGCGTGAGGCTCTCCGCGTACATGCTCACTAACGCGCTGCGCGACTGGGAGGCGGCGCGATGAAGGCAACGTCGTAAAATAGGAAAGCCCCCGTGCTGTGCAATGCTCCAGGGGCTTGGTTAACCTTTACGAAGAGATATACGGGAGTGTCAGGATTTCTGTGTCTGGGGAGGTTATTCCAGGGGCAGCCCAACGAG
>OLGL01002303.1_pt1 | contig 15251 bp, 18 predicted proteins | sample 1605041 | NCBI WGS metagenome assembly OLGL01 (sample SAMEA3888905, study PRJEB22519) | human gut metagenome | biome: human gut; feature: human-associated habitat; material: faeces | place: Denmark | collected 2010 | reverse complement strand
GTTGGTCGAACATCGCTTGAATATTCGAAGTACTGCTCAGTTTTGAGAGAACCATTCTCTCAGCCCTCTGTGAAAACAGAAGGAAAACATCTCAATATGAGATGCCTGCTCTTTGAAAACTGTATAGAAGAAAAGATACGAAAGAAAATTTCATTAACATGAATTTTCCGACGTACCGAAGGAAACTCAAAAGATCAAGAGAAATCTTGAAAAGCCAAGAAGGTCAAGGTGTGAATCTTACACAAGCTAAGATAGTAAGAGCATACGGTGGATGCCTTGGCGATATCTGCCGATGAAGGACGCGACAAGCTGCGAAAAGCTGCGGAGAGGTGCAAATGACCATTGACCCGCAGATCTCCGAATGGAGCAATCCGGCAGGGTTTATCCCCTGTCACCCATATCTTCGAATATGGGAGGGAACCGGGTGAACTGAAACATCTAAGTAGCCCGAGGAAGAGTAATCAAACGAGATACCCCAAGTAGCGGCGAGCGAACGGGGCCTAAGCCCAAACCGGTGAAGGAAACTTTGCCGGGGTTGAGGACTGCCATACGAACTAGCCCATTAGCCGAAATTCCTGGGAAGGAATGCCGAAGAATGTGAAAGCCATGTAAGCGAAAATGGAAAAGAGACAGGCAGCACCAGAGTACCGCGGGACACGAGAAACCCCGTGGGAAGCCGGGGGGACCACCCTCCAAGGCAAAACACAGATATCGACCGATAGCGCATAGTACCATGAGGGAAAGGTGAAAAGCACCCCGGGAGGGGAATGAAATAGAACCTGAAACCGTATGTTTACAAGCAGTCGAAGACCGCTTAATAATAAGGTCAACGGCGTGCCTATTGAAGAATGAACCGGCGAGTTATGAGGTCCAGCAAGGTTAAGCAGGAAATGTGGAGCCGAAGCGAAAGCGAGTCTTAATAGGGCGACAAGTTGGATTGCATAGACCCGAAACCACAGTGATCTACCCATGTCCAGGCTGAAGCACAGGTAAAAATGTGTGGAGGGCCGAACCTATATCCGTTGAAAAGGGTTAGGATGAGGTGTGGGTAGGGGTGAAATTCCAATCGAACGTGGAGATAGCTGGTTCTCCCCGAAATAGCTTTAGGGCTAGCCTCGAGGTAGAGATTGCAGGCGGTAGAGCACTGATCAGGAGAGGGGCCTACCCGGCTACCAAACCCAGTCAAACTACGAATGGCTGCAATTATACTCGGGAGTCAGACTACGACTTATAAGGGCCGTGGTCAAAAGGGAAACAGCCCAGATCATCAGCTAAGGTCCCAAATGCCGTGCTAAGTGGCGAAGGATGTGGCGTTTCATAAACAACCAGGATGTTGGCTCAGAAGCAGCCACCATTTAAAGAGTGCGTAATAGCTCACTGGTCGAGAGACGCTGCGCCGAAAATGTCCGGGGCTCAAGCACGGAACCGAAGCTATGGCATTGACTATGTCAATGGGTAGGGGAGCGTTCTTAACAGGAAGAAGCATGACCGGAAGGACATGTGGACCGTTAAGAAGTGAGAATGCCGGTATGAGTATCGAAAAGAAAGGTGAGAATCCTTTCCACCGAAAGCCCGAGGGTTCCTGAGCAACGATCGTCGTCTCAGGGTAAGTCGGGACCTAAGCCGAGGCGGAGACGCATAGGCGATGGACAACAGGTTGAAATTCCTGTACCGGATACAATCGTTTGAGCGATGGAGCGACGCAGAAAGGCATATGATCGCGCGACTGGAAGAGCGCGTCCAAGTGCGTATGTTGAATCGGAGGCAAATCCCTGATTCTAAAAGCAGAGACACGATGGGGAGTTATACGAAAGTATGACGAACTCATAGATCCTACACTGCCAAGAAAAACTTCTAGTGAGAAAGTATCCGCCCGTACCGTAAACCGACACAGGTAGGCGGGGAGAGAATCCTAAGGTGCGCGGGAAAACCCTCGTTAAGGAACTCGGCAAATTGCATCCGTAACTTAGGGAGAAGGATGACCTTAAGTAAGCGAAAGGGAGAAACCCCTGGAACAGAACAAGGTGGCAGAAAAGAGGCCCAAGCAACTGTTTACCAAAAACACAGGTGCCTGCGAAAGCGAAAGCTGAAGTATAGGTGCTGACGCCTGCCCGGTGCTGGAAGGTTAAGGAGAGATGTCAGAGCAATCGAAGCATTGAACTGAAGCCCCAGTGAACGGCGGCCGTAACTATAACGGTCCTAAGGTAGCGAAATTCCTTGTCGGGTAAGTTCCGACCCGCACGAAAGGTGTAACGATTTGGGCACTGTCTCAACGAGGGGCCCGGTGAAATTGAAATACCTGTGAAGATGCAGGTTACCCGCGACTGGACAGAAAGACCCCATGGAGCTTCACTGCAGCTTGAGATTGAATCTCGGTGATGCATGCACAGGATAGGTGGGAGACTTTGAAGTATGGGCTTTGGCTTATACCGAGTCGATGTTGGGATACCACCCTTGTATTGCTGAGATTCTAACACGGAGGCTAACAACCTCGTGGACCATCTCAGGTAGGCGGTTTGACTGGGGCGGTCGCCTCCGAAAGAGTAACGGAGGCGCCCAAAGGTTCCCTCAGGTCGGACAGAAACCGACCGAAGAGTGCAAAGGCAGAAGGGAGCTTGACTGCGAGACAGACAAGTCGAGCAGAGACGAAAGTCGGGCTTAGTGATCCGGTGGTACTGAGTGGAAAGGCCATCGCTCAACGGATAAAAGCTACCCTGGGGATAACAGGCTAATCTCTCCCAAGAGTTCATATCGACGGGGAGGTTTGGCACCTCGATGTCGGCTCATCACATCCTGGAGCTGGAGTAGGTTCCAAGGGTTGGGCTGTTCGCCCATTAAAGTGGTACGCGAGCTGGGTTCAAAACGTCGTGAGACAGTTTGGTTCATATCCATCGCGGGCGCAAGAAGTTTGAGGGAGGCTGCTCCTAGTACGAGAGGACCGGAGTGGACGGATCAACGGTGTACCAGTTGTCACGCCAGTGGCACGGCTGGAAAGCCGCATCCGGAAAGGATAAACGCTGAAAGCATCTAAGCGTGAAGCCCGTCCCGAGATGAGACTTCTCATCAGCAATGAGTAAGACCCCTTAAAGACGATGAGGTTGATAGGCTGTGAGTGGAAGGCCCGTAAGGGTTGGAGCGACGCAGTACTAATAGGTCGAGGTCTTAACTTGAATTTCACAAGCGCGACCAAGTGGCGAAAGCCCTTCGGAAAACTTTTCTTCTATATAGTTTTGAGAGAACAGACACTCTCAACGATTCAGTGGCGATAGCTGTGAGGATACACCCGTACCCATGCCGAACACGGTAGTTAAGCTCACAAACGCCGAAAGTACTTGGCTGGAAGCGGCCCGGGAGGATAGGAAGCTGCTGATTAACTAAAAAGGACATCTGCAAAGATGTCCTTTTTAGTTACTTTTAAGAGAGTAAACTCGGTTGGCCGGAATCGCCGGGAGGAACAAGCTACTGATTAACGGAAAGAACCAATCATGCAAATGGTTGGTTCTTTTTATTTTGTCTGGCGGTTTTGGTTGGCTGGAATCGACGGCGGTATGAAAGACTATGAGGGGCGATCTTCTCCCGCATGTCATTTCGAGCGCAAGCGAGAAATCTTTTCCATTTGCGGTCAAACGGTGTATGCGTGTGAACAAAAACGGGAAGCCTGATGCTCCAAGCATTGGAGGGATACGGTGCTTCATGCAAACGGATCAGCAGAGCTGGTGAGGAAGCGGATTGCAACAAAGATCCCTCGGCTGCGCTCGGGATGACGATACGAGAAAATGCTCCTTGCCCATTGCTTTTTATTCCGCTGCGTGAGCCAACCTCCGCCCCTACGGGGCACCTCCTTCCATAGGAAGGAGGGAGAGTCGTGTCCCTGCACCAAAGCTTTCCCGCGTGAGAAGGAAAGTGATGCGAGAATACCGCTTTCCCGTACCGTCATTTCGAGCGCAAGCGAGAAATCTTTTTCGTTCGCGCTGAAATGGTGTATGCGTGCGAACGGAAGTGGGAAGCCTGATACTCCATGAATGTGGGATACGGTGCTTCATGCAAACGGATGAGCCAAGGGAACAACAAAGCCGCAGCAACAAAGATCCCTCGGCTACGCTCGGGATGACGATACGAGAGGAGGGATAGGCTCACATTGCGTTTAAGAGAATAATCTCGGTTGGCTGGAATCGCCGGGAGGAACAAGCCGCTGATTAACTGAAAGCACATCTGCAAAGATGTCCTTTGGACTTGCTTTTAAGGGAATCTGTCATATGCTATAAAAATTTTTTATCCCCAATAAAATAAATATGTCACATCTTGTCCAAAGGGAAATGGTAGAATAAAAATAAATAAGAATTTGATTTGGGAAAAGAAGGAAAAAGAAATAATGGAGAAATTATGATAATAGCACATAGGATGATAGATGAAGATGGAAATGTGCAGGTCCAATCGCTGCGGGAACACAGCCGTAACGTGGCGCGCCTATGCTGTGCTGCCTGTATGGCGGTAAACTTAGGCCATGTAGGTTATTTGATAGGCTTGCTTCATGATATGGGAAAAGCGGCTGAGCCCGTACAACGACGTTTATCGGGAAGTCCAGAAAAGTATCCCCATGCCTATGCAGGAGCTCGATACCTGGTGGAGCGCTTAGAAGCAATGGAAAAGGCAGGTCCGATAAATCCTTATATGTACTTGTTGGTGGAGTTGGCGGCAACGGCCATCCTTTGGCACCATTCCGGTAGAAAGGACATGGTGGATCCTTTTGGAAAGGAAATCTGGCAAAATGGGCTGCGGAGGGGACAGGATGATGCTGTCTATGAGCAGGGGCTGCACTCTTTTTTTGAGGATTGCTGTACGGAGGAGGAGTTACAGGAGCATATCGTATTTGCAGTTAAAGAAATTAAGGGTGTGTTTAAGAAGATCAATGAAGCTTTTGGTCCGAAAGGAAGAACTCCTGTGCGTCGTCACTTTTTCATCGGGATGCTTCAGCGGTTTTTATTCAGCGTTTTGGTGGATGCAGACTGGACGGATACGTCGGCATTTATGAATGTAGAAATTCATCCAAAGGAAAAGAAGGAGGTCTCGTGGCAGGAGGAATGGGATGAATTACAGATGCGCGAGAAAGAAAGAGCCATGCAGCGGAAGGAAGAATGGGAAAAGCTGCAGTTTTGTACCGAAGATTACATGTGCCGTTTACCCGTAAATTATACGATTGACAAAATGAGGCAGAAGATTTCCGAGGGATGTCTTCACCATGTTGCTGACGGACCGGGGATTTATCGGCTGTATGTACCTACCGGCGGTGGGAAAACATTGACCGGGCTTCGCTACATGATCCATGCGGCGAAAAGACAAAATGCAAAGCACATCTTTTTCTTTATTCCCTACAAAAGTATTATTGAACAAAATGCGGAAGTCTTTCGCAAAGTTTTAGGATCTCAAAATGTGTTGGAACATCACTCCGATGTTGTGCTTGATAGTGAAGATCCTGCCGCTATGGAGGAAAATAAAAAGCTTCTCATGCAAATGGCCCGGTGGCAGGAAACCCCCTGCATTGTCAGCACGATGGTACAGTGGCTCAATACGCTTTTCGCCGGGCCAAGGAGCAATGTACGAAGAATGGCTGGGATGGCGCATTCCATACTTCTGTTTGATGAAGTACAGACGGTCCCGAGAGAAATGGTCTTTATGTTTAATCTGTCCATTGATTTTCTCCATAAAATATTGGGATGCACAATTATTTTGTGTACGGCGACACAGCCGGATCTGAGGCATGTGGAACAGCCAGTGCTGTATGCCAAGTCCATGGATTTGGCAGAGGGATATGAACAGGATTTTAAAGATTTCAAGCGGACTCATGTGGTCGTTCAGACTGTTCCCGGCGGGTATACCGCAGAAGGGATTGGCGATTTTGCCCAATTGCTTCTAAATGAAAACCGCAGTCTGCTGATTATCGTAAATACGAAAAAAGCGGCGGAAGCGGTGTATGAGGAAATCAAAAGGATCGAGCTGCCGAATATGGAGCTGTATTGTTTGTCTACTAATTTATGTACAGCACATCGGCAGCAAGTAATCAAAGATATTAAAAAGTGGCAGGCAAAGACAGATAAGAAGCAGGAAGATCGACTGGTCTGTGTAAGTACCCAGCTCATTGAAGCGGGGGTGGATTTGAGCTTCTCCTGCGTGATCCGGAGCATGGCAGGGCTCCCCAGTGTGGCACAGGCCGCCGGACGATGCAACCGCAATGGAGAGTCGACATGCCGGAATGTATATCTCATCAATTGCAATGATACCTTAGAGGATCTCCGGCGCTTGCCTGATATTGATGATGCAAGGCAGGTAACAGAGCGTATTATAAAGGAACATCCTCAGGAAGATTTACTATCACCAGATATGATACAAGAGTATTATCATATTTATTTTAATAACGATTCAAAGGATCATACGAAGAATCAGGCAGATAAGATGAAGTATACTATTTCCTTGCCGGAAGACCGGCACAAAAGAATTAGTCTTTTGGATTTGCTGAGTACTTACCAAGAAGGCAGGATCCCGCTGCAAAAGAGATGGAAAAAGGAGGATTACAATTGGAGAGGAGCCTGCACGATGACACAGGCGTTTTCCTTGGCAGAAAGCCATTTTAAAGCTATCCCAGATGAAAATGTATCGGTGATTGTACCATATGAGGAAGGGAAAATGAGGATTGCTGATTTATTGTCGGCTAAACCAAAAGCTATTCGTTCCATCCTGTCCAAGCTCCATCCCTACACCGTGAGCATTAGCCAAGGAGCATGCAAGTGTCTGGAAAAACAGCATGGCATCATACGTGCCTGTGATGGAGAAGTGCTTATTCTGCAGGAGGGATATTATGATCCGGATAAGGGAATCAGAATGAAAAAAGGGGAAATGGATTTTTGTTTTTATTGATGTTTATGTAGTTTACTGCAGAAAGAAGGGAGTATTGTGAAATATCCCAATACGATTGAAGCCCGTGTGTGGGGAAGGTATGCGCTTTTCAGCGATCCCATCACGCGGGTGGGTGGGGAAAAATATACCTATCCAGTGCCGACATATCAGGCATTGAAAGGCATCATGGAAAGCTGCTATTGGAAGCCCACGTTTACCTGGGTGATCGATGCTGTACGTATTATGCATGTGGTTGAAACAGAATCCAAAGGAATTCGTCCCATTCGATACAATGATGGGACTAATGATTTGTCCATTTATACATATTTGACAAATGTTGAATATCAGGTACAGGCTCATTTCGAATGGAATCTTTACCGGAAAGATTTAGCAAAAGACAGAAATGAAAATAAGCATTACTGGATTGCCAGGCGGATGCTGGAACGGGGCGGCCGACGGGATATTTTTCTCGGGACGAGGGAGTGTCAGGGATATATTGAACCCTGTGTCTTTGGTGAAGGAGAAGGTGCCTACGACCACTCGCCGTCAATGCCCCTTGGCGTGATGGTACATGGGATTACTTATCCTGATGAAAGCTCCAATCAAATGATGCAGGTTCGTCTGTGGCACCCTGTGATGGAAGAGAGAGGAATCATTCACTTTTGCCGCCCGGAAGAATGTCCCATGATCCGGCCTATTAGAAAGGGAACGGTTAAATCCTTTGTCATTGGAAATACAATGCAAAGCTGTGATGACTTGGAGAAGGAGATGAATAGCGATGGGATGGCTGGATCATTGCATTTCCGTATTTGATGGGAATCCTGCTTTTGTTGGGAAAATGGAACCTGGGTTAGTGCCGCTCGTCCCAATCAGCCACACAACGCAAAAGGTCAATATTGAAGTGGCTCTGACAGGGCGGGGGGATTTCGTCCGGGCAAGGGTGCTCCGGCCGGATGAAATGAATACGATCATTCCCTGTACAGAGAAATCTTCTGCGAGGACCTCTGGATTGGCACCCCATCCGTTATTTGATAAGCTGCAGTATATAGCAGGTGACTATGTGCAGTATGGTGGGGGAAAAAAGAAATTTGGCTACGAAGAATACATGAAGCGTCTGCAGGATTGGTGTAGTTCCCCTTATGCCCATCCTTATGTACAGGCTGTATACACATACCTGCAGAAGAAATGCTTGATCCATGATTTGTCAGAATATAAGATCCTTCCGTTGAATCAAGATGGAAGCTTGATGAAGAACTGGAAGGGAGGGAAAGAAAACGCTCCTGCCATTTTTCAGAATATGGATAAAGACAAAACAGCCTTTGATTCCTTTGTGCGTTTTTCCGTCAACGAAGTACGCCTTTGCGATGATCCAGATGTGTGGAAAAGCTTTCAGGACTACATGGAAGAGGAATTGCAAAAGGAGGATTATTGTTATGCAGAAGGGAAAAAGACTAAAATTTCTGAACTGAGTCCCTATAAGGTTCGCAATGCAGGGGATCGGGCTAAGCTCATCTCCAGCAATGATACGACAAATTTTACATTTCGCGGCCGTTTTCTCACTGCTGGGGAGGCCATGGCTATTGGTTACGAAGCAACGCAAAAAGCACACAGCGCGCTGCGGTGGCTGATTTCCAGACAGGGTACGCCGTATGGGGAAGAGATCATTCTTACTTGGGGTATGGGAAATGAACCACTGCCATCATCTCAGTCGGATACATTGGATATGGTAAAGCAAGGGTGGGATGAATTTGGATTTGACCGTAATGATGCTGCGGCTGTGACTAAAACGGAAGAAAGCTTTGCCAAAGCCTTTAATAAAGTTATCCAGGGATATAAAGAGAGGATTCCGGCGAATGCGTCCATTTCCGTGATTGCCTTAGATGCGGCGGTACCAGGACGGCTGGCTATCCGGTATTATCGTGAGCTGCAGGGATCCCGATTCCTTGAGCGCATTGAAGATTGGCATCGAAAATTTCGGTGGAAATTGGAATACAGGAAAGCAGAATTGAAGCCGGGGGAGAAGCCTGAGCAGGTGTCCTTTATTGGAGCGCCTGCGCCGCTCGCAATCATAGAAGCGGCCTATGGAGAGAAAGCGGATGACAAATTGAAAAAGCAGGCTATCGAGAGGATACTGCCATGTATCATCGATGGAAAAAACATCCCAGTGGATATCATGAAAAGCGCTGTATACCGGGCAACTGCAAGTGTATCGTTGGAATTTTGGGAAGCCAATAAGGTAAGAAGTATTGCGTGCGCTTTGGTTTGCGGGTATTATGCCCGGAAAGGAGAAAGTATCACTATGGGATTGGATAAAAATTGCAGCGATAGAAGTTATGTATTTGGCAGGATACTGGCTTGTGCGGAACAGGTGGAAAGACATGGACAGCGTCTTTCTGGTGCAGATACGGGCACGAGAGTGACCAATGCAGAACGTCTTATGGTGGCCTTTACAAAACGGCCCAAACATACAACAGATTTGCTGCATACCAAACTGAGACCTTATCTGGATCGCATCCATACTAAATCCAATTATGGATCCAGAGCGTATCTTACGATGCTGTCTTTATTAGATCGCTTAGGAACAGAAGCATTTACAGATGAACCGCTCAGTGAAAAATATTTGCTCGGTTATGCAAGCCAAAAGCTGACTTTCATGGAAAAGAATAAAGAGTATAAAGAACAGCAGGATAATCATTGATTGTTGACAGGAGGATACCATCATGGAAACTTTACAGAAAAAAATTGATTTTGCCGTGGTATTTGCTGTATCACATGCGAATCCCAATGGAGATCCGCTCACAGGGAACCGCCCCCGTGAAACCTATGACGGATATGGAGAAATTTCCGATGTCTGTTTGAAGCGGAAAATTCGTAACCGCTTGATGGATTTTGGTCAGCGGGTATTCGTTCAGTCTGATGACCGCAGCAATGATGGGTATAAAAGCTTGAAGGAAAGAGCGGATGCCAATCCCGAGCTGAAAAAGGCTGGAAAGGATAAGGATTCTTTTGCGAAAGCCGCTTGCCAGAGCTGGATCGATGTACGCAGCTTTGGTCAGGTATTTGCTTTTAAAGGGAAAGGGAAAAGCGGGGATGGCGTTTCTGTAGGCGTACGAGGGCCTGTATCCATTCATTCTGCTTTTAGTGTAGATCCCATCATTAGCAGCAGCCTGCAAATCACTAAAAGCGTGAATGGTGAGCCAGGCGAAAAAAAGGCCAGTGATACGATGGGAATGAAGCACCGTGTAGATTTTGGGCTTTATGTGACCTACGGTAGCATCAACTGCCAACTGGCAGAAAAGACAGGATTTACCTCAGACGATGCAGAACTGATCAAAAAAGCATTACATACACTCTTTGAAAATGATGTCTCCTCTGCGCGACCAGATGGCAGTATGGAAGTCGTAAAACTGTATTGGTGGACACATAACTGTAAAGATGGACAATATTCTTCGGCTAAGGTGCATCGTCTGCTGCATATTGTCAAAAAAGATGGCGTAGAAATCGCCCGGTCTGCAGAAGATTATCAGATCACTTGTGATACGCTGCCTAATTTGGATGTGAGTGTATATGATGAAATCTGACGATTACCTGCAAATGTCAGGCATCCAACATTTTTGTTTCTGTCGCAGACAATGGGCGCTGGCCTATATGGAAATGCAATGGAGTGAAAATCTGCGTACCGCAGAAGGACGTCTGGCACATCAGCGGTGCCATGATGAAGAGTCAGTAGAAAAAAGAGGAGATCTTCTCATTGTCAGGGGCATGCGGGTGCAGTCGAAGCGGCTGGGTCTTTCCGGAGCTTGTGATGTCGTGGAATTCAAGCAATCTTCGGATGGGGTGGATTTACAGGGATATGAAGGGACTTGGATTCCCTTTCCTGTGGAATATAAACATGGACATGAGAAAGAGAACGATGCGGATCGGCTGCAGCTCTGTGCTCAGGCAATGGCTTTGGAAGAAATGCTGGTCTGCGATATCCCTCAAGGCAGTATTTTTTACATCGAAACAAAGCGCAGAGAACGCATCATATTTACAGACGAATTGCGTCATCATGCCGTGAAAATGGCAGAAGAAATGCATGACTATTTTCGACGGGGATACACGCCAAAAGTGAAAGTGGGAACCTTTTGCAATGCCTGCTCTTTGAAAGAACTTTGTGTGCCTAAGCTTTGCTCTAGGGCAGATCCAGTTAAGTATATCCGGCAGCACATGGAGGAGCCATGAGACGTTTACTGAATACACTGTTTGTACTCTCTGAAAATGGATACTTGACGGTAGATGGGGAAAACGTAGTCGTTAGCCGGGAAAAGCAGGAAATTGGGCGAATCCCCATGCATACGATAGAGAGTATCCGCTCTTTCAGTTATGCCGGAGCCAGTCCCGCCCTGATGGGAGCCTGTGCGACGAGGGGGATTGATGTATGTTTCTTTTCTCCCCGGGGCCGTTTCCTGGCACGAGTCGTGGGAGAAGAACGGGGAAATGTACTGCTGCGCCAGCAGCAATACCGTATTGCCGATGATCAGAATGTAAGCTGCTGCTATGCAAGAAATTTCATCTTGGGAAAAGTCTATAATGCGCGATGGGTATTGGAAAGGGCAATTAGGGACCATCCCCAGCGAATTCCCGTGGAAAAGGTCAAGCTATGTTCTGGTCAAATGGCCAGCCAGCTTCCCTATATCAGGAATTGTGACAATCTGGAACGATTGCGGGGACTGGAAGGAGAAGCAGCACAGCAATATTTCAGCGTGTGGAATCATATGATTCTAAGGAAAAAAGAGGATTTCATCTTCTACGGAAGAAATCGTCGCCCGCCAAGAGATCCGGTCAATGCGCTTCTGTCCTTTGCTTATGTCCTTTTATCTTTGGATTGCGCAGCTGCTTTGCAGAGCGTTGGGCTTGATCCCTATGTAGGCTTCCTTCATCGACCAAGGCCGGGGAGGAGGGGTCTGGCGCTGGATCTGATGGAAGAGCTTCGGGCCGTTTATGCAGACCGTTTTGTACTGTCTTGCATCAATCGTCAGATCATTTCATTAAAGCATTTCTTTCATCAGGAAAGTGGGGCGGTGCTAATGACCGAGGACGGACGACAGGCGTTTCTTAAAGCATGGCAGACAAAGAAACAAGAGACGATCACACATCCTTTCCTAAAAGAAAAAATGATGTGGGGGCTGGTTCCTTTTGTGCAAGCTCTCTTATTGGCTCGTACTATCCGAGGTGATATTGAGGAATATCCTCCGTTTTTCTGGAAATGAAGGAGACAGATAATGCTGGTATTGGTTACTTATGATGTAAATACTGAGACCAAAGAAGGACGGCGGAGACTGAGAAAAGTCGCTAAAATGTGTGTGAACTTTGGGCAGCGCGTGCAGAATTCTGTATTTGAATGTATATTGGATGCGGCGCAATACGCAGTATTCAAATCCAATCTGACAGAATTAATTGATGAAGAAAAGGACAGTTTGCGGTTTTATCAGTTGGGAAATTCCTATAAGAACAAAGTAGAACACCGGGGCGTCCATCCTCAGTTTTCACAGGATGATATTTTGCTTCTATAGCAGCTGGTGCGAAGTCATAGTGCTCATAGTTTTTGTGGAAGTATCGCACCATTGGGAATCGATAAATTTCCTCAAGAACTATACAAATCTTATCGAAATTATCTCATGAAAAGATATTATGCGTTTTTCCATGTGTTTTTCCTAATGGAAATTACAAAAACAGAGAAGAAATTTCATGTTTTTGCTGTCGCTCCCCATGCGGGAGCGTGGATTGAAATGGTACGTCTATGGGCGAATTGCTTAGATGGATGCGTCGCTCCCCATGCGGGAGCGTGGATTGAAATAGTACCGGTTCACAAAACAAATAATTATCACTGGGTCGCTCCCCATGCGGGAGCGTGGATTGAAATGGCACCACATATGCAACTAAAACAGAGCTGAGCAGTCGCTCCCCATGCGGGAGCGTGGATTGAAATACGCCTGACGAGCAGAAATACATTCACATGAGACGTCGCTCCCCATGCGGGGAGCGTGGATTGAAATTTTCGGGGATACCCGCACTTCTGTCTCCGTAATACGTCGCTCCCCATGCGGGGGGCGTGGATTGAAATTCAAGGTGTACGTACTCTCAAAGGGAGAAGCGAGTCGCTCCCCATGCGGGGGCGTGGATTGAAATATGACATCCATGAACGAGATCCTTGCCAAATTGGGTCGCTCCCCATGCGGGAGCGTGGATTGAAATACTGCCGCATAGGTAGCCTGGAATTGGCAATAAAAAAGCCTTGAAGGGGGCTTTTTTATTTTTTATCTATAGGTTTTTGATTTTCCGTCAATGCTCTTATTGTCTCACAGGGCGAGGCGGTAGATCTCTTCGAGGTCTTTGGCGGAGAGGCTGACGAAGCCGTGGAGGAGGCCGTCTTTGGCGCCCTTCCATGCGATGGTCTTTTCGGCCATTTCGGCAAAGCGGGTGTCGTCGATGCCGATCTCTGTGAGGGTGGTCGGGAGGCGGAGCTGTTTCTTGAAGTATTTCCGCAGGCGTTTGATGCCTTTCTGTGCGATCTTGATGGTGTCCTTGCCTTTGGGGGAGACGCCCATGACGCCTACGGCGAAGCGGGCGATGCGGGGGGCGGTGGTTTCGTCCAGGACGTAGGTGAGGAAGGCGGGGGTGAGGATGGCGAGGCCGAGACCGTGGGTGATGTCGTAGTGGGCGGAGAGTTCGTGCTCGATGCCGTGGCAGGTCCATGAGACAGCGTGGCCGCTGTCGATGAAGTCGTTGATGGCCCAGGAGGCGGTCCAGAGGAGGTTCGCACGGGCGGCTTCATTGGCGGGGTCTGCCATGGCGATGGGGGCGTCTTTCATGACGGAGCGCATCATGGCTTCCATGTAGGCTTCGGTGGCGGGGAAGGTCTCTTCTTTCTGGAAGTAGACTTCCATGATGTGGGAGAGGATGTCGGCGGAGCCGCAGGCGGTCTGGTAGGCGGGGACGGTGTAGGTGTTTTCGGGGCAGAGGAAGGAGACGGAGGGGCGGAAGGCCTGGGCGGTCCATCCGTATTTTTCTTCGGTCTCGGGGTTGGTGATGACGGCGCTGGCATTCATTTCGGAGCCGGTCGCGGCGATGGTGGGAATGGTGATGAGGGGGAGGGCGGTGTCGATGGCGGCGCGGCTTCGGATGAGGTCCCAGGGGTCGGCGTCGTAGGGGGCGCTGCCTGCGATGACTTTGGCGGTGTCGAGGACGGAGCCTCCGCCGAGGGCGAGGATGAGGTCCAGGCGTTTTTCGCGTACGAGGCGGATGCCTTCGCGTACGAGGCCGATCTCGGGATTTGGCTTGACGCCGGAGAGGCCGTAGCAGTCGACATTGGCTTTGCTGATTTCTGCGAGGACTTTGTCAAAGAGGCCGCTTTTTTTGGCGGAGCTGCCGCCGGTGATGAGGAGGACGCGGCTGCCGAGGCGGCTGATCTCTTCGGGAAGGTGGGCGAGCATGCCGTTTCCGAAGTAGACTTTGGTGGGGTTATGGTAGATGAAATCGTGGGTCATGGGGATGCCTTTCTTGTCATGGGTGACTAGGGAAATGCTGATTGAATCATTTTTCCTTAAACGGGTTTGGTGGGTTCTATGGGTTTATGGGTTCATAGGGTGCAACGGGGCAGGGGTTCCTTTCACTTTTTCGGCAGACTTGGATTCCTTGTCTCGGCGATCCATTTTGTGAAATCTTCGGGGGAGATGCCGAGGTGTGCTTCTGCCCAGGGTTTCCATTTTTCGGATTTTTTACGCGCGGCAAGGATGTCTTCCATGGAGGTGCCGGTGTGCTGTTCTAAGAGGTAGGCGAGGCGGAGCCAGTGGTTCGGGTAGCCGTCTTGCAGCAGGGGGATGGCGCGGTCTTCGGGGATGCCGTAGAAGCGGTGAAGGCGGCGGGCGCGATGGCGCAGGAGGCGTTCTTCGTAGAGCGCAGCGGTGAGGCCTAGCTTTTTCTGGATGCATCCCCATGGGTCATCTTTCCGCATGTCGAGGATGGTATCGATGGGGACTTCGGCGAGGATGGAGAGAAGGGCGGCTTTGTCGATTTCAAGGAAACGGAGGCCGCTTGAGAGAAGGGCTTCTGCTTTGTCTTGGGGGATTTCGTACTTGTAGTGGATGCTTCGGATCTGGTCGTCTAATGTGGGTTCGCTGCGTTTCATAGGGTGTTCCTTTCGTGCAATGAATGGTTTTCTCTATTGTAACATAGATGAGGGGTTCGGGGTTCGGGGGCGTGTTGCCCTTTGATTGTTTGCGAAAGAGGGGGAGCAGGTTCTATAGGTTCAAGAGGTTCGACAGGGGTGGTGCGGCGCATTTCGTCATCCTGAGCGGAGAAAAACGTCGTATGTTAAA
>OLGL01002297.1_pt1 | contig 15299 bp, 12 predicted proteins | sample 1605041 | NCBI WGS metagenome assembly OLGL01 (sample SAMEA3888905, study PRJEB22519) | human gut metagenome | biome: human gut; feature: human-associated habitat; material: faeces | place: Denmark | collected 2010 | reverse complement strand
CTCGTCTGTACGGGAGTTGTGCTTGGAGCTCTTGGAATATACAAGCCGCTTCTGGAATTTGCACAGTGCGGAGCGTCGGTGCCGCTCACAGGATTTGGATATAATCTGTGGAAGGGTATAACCGAGGCGGTTGATAAGGATGGATTTATCGGACTGTTCCGCGGAGGTTTCCAGATGGCTGCGGTTGGAAGTTCGGCTGCACTGATATTTGGATATATTGCATCGTTGATATTCAAGCCGAAGATGACAAAATAGAATAGAAGACAGGCAGATATAAAAAGCCCCACCATACATTGAATTGTATGATGGGGCTTTCCGTCATTGAGTTGTATCGGTTGAATCATCCGAGCTTGGTTCCTCGGTTGTGGTTATCTCTGTTGAAGAGGTAGGTTCCTCTGACGTAGGTTCCTCGGTTGTAGGTTCCTCAGTCGTTGTAGGCTCCTCCGTTGTTGTATCATCCGTTGTATCCTCCGATGTATCCTCGGTTGTCGTTGTTGCCTTGGTAGTTTTCTTTGTATCCTTCTTCTTGCCGTGGATGTTACAGTGCTCCTTGAGGAGTGATTCATCCCATGTGTAACCCTCAAGAACATATTCACCATCATCATTCAGCTTGTAGATGAAGGTTGTAGTCTCAGGACATTCCTTGTTGGCAAGCATGTGTGATTCGTTACATACGACAACCTTCTTGACACCTGGACAGTACTTTGTAGGAATCTTGGATGCGTCAAAGTAATCTGTTACGGTAGGACATCCATTCGATGGAAGAAGTCCTGTATCCGAACATACAGTGGCCTGTACGATTCCGTCCGGCATCTCAAATGTAGCCGATGTATCAAGTCCCTTCTTCTCAATGACCTGATCCATGATATCTCTCCACATATAGCACTTGATAGAACCAGGGCTGTATGTGATGTTCTCATCATTTCCAAGCCATATAGAAGCTGTGTAGTATGGGTTATAACCACAGAACCAGTTATCAAAGTCTCCTGATGTGGTACCTGTCTTACCTGCTGTATACATACCTGTGTAAGAGTTGGCACCTGAACCGGTACCTCCTGTTACAACGTCGTGCATGGCACTTGTGAGAAGCCATGCTGTCTGCTCTGATATGACACGTGTCTTCTCAGGCTCCCTGTTGTCTATCAGAAGATTGCCTTCATGGTCGTAAACCTCTGAGTAGAACACAGGCTTTATATAATTACCACCGTTGGCGATGGTTGCATATGCAGCTGTGATCTCTAGGTTGGTAATACCATTTGTCAGACCACCAAGTGCAAGTGACTGGTTGATATCTGACAGGATGAGACCATCGCTGTCTGTCTTTCTCTCAACAAGAGTTGTAAATCCAAGCTTCAGCAGATAGTCATATGCGAGCTGTGGAGTTACGTCTGTGATACACTTTACAGCTATGATATTCATAGACTCCATGATAGCATATCTTATAGTTTTAGGTCCCCAGTATCCGCCGTACCAGTTAAATACCTGATTACCATTCTCATAGTAGTAAGGTGCATCATCGTATACGGTGGCAAGAGACATGTTGCACGCGTCCAGTGCAGGAAGGTATGTGGCAACTATCTTGAAGCAAGAACCAGGCTGTCTGGTCGCCTCAGTTGCACGGTTGAATGATCTGTTCTCAGTTTTCTCTCCACGGCCTCCGACAAGTGCCTTGACCTGACCGGTGTTCTGGTCCATGAGAGTGAATGATACCTGTGGCTGTATGACAAGCTTGAATGTCTCCATGAAGACTTCGTCGCCGGTCTCGGCAACCATGGCATCCCTGAACTCGTCAGCCGCTGCACGGGCTTCATCCTCACTGTAATATCTTGCACTATAATCGTAGCCCTGCTGTTCAGCAAACCAGCTCTCGAGATTCTCTACACTGTAGTTTGTCTGGACCTTTGTCTCCTTGTCAGCAAGAGTGAGAGCGTAGTTGAGCTGATATACAGGCTCAGGCCAGTAGGATGTATCATTTACAACTGAGTCAGCGATCTCCTGGATCTCAGGATCCTGACAAACGATGACCTTGAGTCCGCCTGACCAGATCAGTGACTCTGCCTCGTCCTCTGAGTAGCCCTTGGCAACCAGATCATTCTGAAGCTGCTTGATGACCTCGTCAGTGTAGTAGGAGTTGACCTCTGTCTTCTGCTGCTTTTCTTCCTTCTTAGATACGGAAGCGATACGCTTGTAAACGTTATCGTTTATAGCCTCGTCATACTGCGCCTGTGTTATATACTCAAGATCCAGCATGTATTTAAGAACCTGGGTCCTTCTGGTCTTGTTGTCGTCAGGCGACAGGAGAGGATCGTATTTGGTAGGGTTCTGCGGAATTGCTGCGAGCACGGCACACTCAGATACCGATAACTGGCTGAGCCCCTTGCCGAAGTAAGTCTTGGCAGCGGTCTCAACACCGTAGCAGCCTTCTCCGAGATATATGGTGTTCAGATAATACTCGACTATCGACTTCTTGTCGATCTTCTTCTCCATATCCACAGCCAGGTACTGCTCCTGAACCTTACGCTCAAGCTTATCCAGGAAAGTTGACTCATTCAGTCCGACGTTGAACACGTTGTTCTTGATAAGCTGCTGTGTAAGAGTGGAAGCACCCTCATCGAAGTCTCCGCTTTTGAGACCCTTTATAAATGCTCTGGCGATACCCTGTACATCGATTCCGTTGTGCTCCCAGAAACGTCTGTCCTCTATAGCGACAAATGCATTCACAAGATCCTCAGGAATAGAGTCGTAATACACATACTCTCGGTTGGAGTTGGAATTGGCAAGTGTCGTGATCTCCTTTCCATTCTGGTATACAAGAGTTGTCTTGTATCCCTTAGGTATGAGAGCGTCAGCGTTGATGTTCGGCGTATCATCCAGAATACCCTTGAGGGCACCAAATCCGGCTCCGACACCGACTATCACAATGGCGAGCACCAGCACCAGTATAATCTTAAACACAGAAATGTTAAGCTTACGCCGGTTTCTTGGAAGCTTGGATACCAGCTCCTTCTGAGCCTTCACCGCTCCCTTCTTAGTAAAATCCATAAAAAGACCTCCTTAAAACCTGGGGGATAGATCCCCGCTATTTAATTGTAAAAGTAAATTCTAAATAAGGGCAGACTACTGCCGTTAATATACACTTCAAATTAGTATATCAAATAACAGTATAATAATAAAGAAAAAAATATTGCAACAAAACAAAAATTAATAAACGTGAACGAAAAAATCAGAAAGAGTAAATTGACAACGGTATGATTCAAAAGCATAATAAATATAAAAAAGTGCAGAATAAACAGGAGAAGATATATGTTTGCATCAATAGACGAAGCGGTTGAATACTGGAAGGACGAGCTGTCATATGTGGACGACGCAAAGGTGACAGGATATGTGGGAGGCTACCCGGTGGTGGAATTTACCATCAACAAAGCCGCCTGGGGACTTGTTAAGGACAAGAAGAAATTTGGAAGGATCGTAAGATCATCGGAGATGGAGGGCGGAATAGAAGTCGGTGTGTCGACATGCTTTTATCAGACGGCATCCCTGGAGTGGGAGCCACCTGTCCTCAGGGTGTGCGGATATCCTGAAGTGATCAACAGAATACTTGGCAAGGTAATGTAAGATTTACCGTGGAATGCCCCGGCGGATACATAAAAATGCATCCGCCGGGGTATTTTATTATACATGTAATGGGTTATGTAAGGAGGACGCATATGAACAGGGAGATACGTACGGATCTTGCGATAGAGCTCAGAGAAAATGTAGCCGACAGGAGAAATATGCCTGGGGTCAAGGTGAAGACGGTGGTGAATGAGGACAGGAGCATCAAGACCACCACCATAACGGTGCTGGATGAGATAGGGGAGAAAAATCTGGGAAAGGCAAAGGGACAATATATAACGATAGAGTGTTCCAAGCTTAAGGAATATGAGGAGTCCATACATGAACCTCTGAGGGCGGAGCTTGAGGGCAGACTCAGGGAGCTCATGGGGCATGCGGGAAATATACTGGTGGTCGGACTTGGCAACAGGCAGGTCACCCCGGATTCCATAGGCCCGCTGGTCATAGACAATCTGTATGTGACAAGGCACCTGGACACTCCGGGAAAGCCAGATCTGGTCATGAGTGCCATATGTCCGGGAGTCATGGCACAGACCGGAATAGAGACTGTGGATATAGTCAGGGGAATATGCGATGAGATAGACGTGGAGATCGTGGTTGCAATAGACGCCCTGGCGGCCAGAAGCAGCAAGAGACTCGGATGCACCATCCAGCTCACGGATACAGGTATAAGCCCCGGCTCCGGTGTCGGCAACAACAGAAAGACACTGAGCTCAGACAACCTTGGCAGACGCGTGATCGCAGTCGGTGTTCCGACAGTCATCTCCGTTCCATCCATCATAGACGATTCGCTGGATGAGGTGGCTGATGCATTTAACGAGACCTACGGGCGCAGGATCATGAGGGAGTTCACGGAGAAGCAGAGATACCAGATAGCGTGCAATCTTCTGGACGAGGATATGGCGGATATGTTCGTGACCCCGAAAAATATAGACGAGCTAGTGCGCCGCATCAGCTTTACGATATCTGAGGCGATAAATGCCATAGCGATGTAGAGAAAAATACAGGGAATCATTTGGCACGTACACTCATATATTTGAATAATGGATAACAGAGGCCATAGCATATTCAAAAGGGGTGGAAATATATGTCGGACAGAAAGCTTCATACGAAGACTGTGTATATACTTGCGTGGGTGATTCTGGTGTGCGCGGGGATATTGATAAGGACAGGGATAGCTGATGATGTGTGGAAGCTGGTGTACCGTGGGATATATGGCAGCTCTTCAGGAGATGCAGGCGGGAGCATATACAGCCCCGGTGCGGCTGAGCCGGATGTGTACTGTTACATGGATTACTGGGAATCCCAGGTCAGGGAGGTGTGCGAGGAGGGCAGGACATACCAGACGGAGGATGCGGATTCCGAAGGCGAGGCATCATCGCAGGCGGAGACTTCAGAGACTTCTGCGCCTGCCAGCACTGAGACCACAGAAGCTACGCAGAGATCCGCTGATGCCAGGACAGTGTCGGCCATGGCGGATATAACGAGCTCTTATATAGGTATGGACGCAGATACACTCCTTTCATATTGTTATAACGCCACATACCCTAAGTGCGTCAAAAAAGACGAGCTGGATGCGGAAAATCTGCTCGGCAAAGATCTGTCGCTGGATATGGACACGGGCGGATACAAGGTTCTGATATATCACACCCACGGCTCTGAGGCATTTGCGGACTCAAGACCGGGCGAGGTTGACGACACGGTGATAGGACTTGGCAACCGCCTGGCGGAGATACTCACGGATACATATGGCATACCGGTGTACCACGACACCATGGCATATGACATGATGACAGGGGTTCTTGACAGGAACGCTTCCTATGATTATTCGAGGGAAGGTGTGTCACAGATACTTAAGGACAATCCTGAGATAGAGGTCATCATAGATCTCCACAGGGATGGTGTGCCGGATGACACACATCTGGTTACAGATGTGGATGGAAAGCCCACAGCACAGATCATGCTGTTAAATGGCATGTGCCGTGACGAGGATGGCAACGATGTGGACTATTGGAGCAATGACAACAAGGTCGACAACATGGCATTTGCACTTCAGACCTATCTGGCGGGCAGGGCAAATTACGGCGACATGATGCGCAAGATATACATAAGTACGAGCCGGTACAACATGGATCTCATGCCGCACGCCATGCTGGCAGAGATAGGCGCACAGACTAACACGGTGGAGGAGGAATACAACGCCATCGAACCATTTGCCGCAATGCTTGCAAAGGTGCTTCTGAAGTGAGGATTAAGTGGCATATTGGCACTTGCAGTTATATGCTCATACATGTTATATTAACGTCAAATGCGAGTAAGACAAGTATAAGAATAAAAGAGCCTGCACATACAAGGCGCGGGACATAGATAAGGATGTGAAAACATGGAGCATTTAGACCAGTCAAAGATAAGAAATTTCTGTATAATAGCGCATATAGATCACGGTAAATCAACACTTGCCGACAGGATCATAGAGAAGACCGGAACTCTGACCAGCAGGGAGATGCAGAATCAGGTTCTTGACAATATGGATCTTGAGAGGGAGCGTGGAATCACCATCAAGGCACAGTGTGTCAGGATCGTGTACAATGCCAATGATGGACAGGAGTACATATTCAATCTCATAGACACTCCGGGACATGTGGATTTCAATTATGAGGTATCTCGAAGTCTGGCAGCCTGTGAGGGAGCCATACTTGTGGTTGATGCCGCACAGGGCATAGAGGCGCAGACCCTGGCGAATGTATACCTGGCGCTGGATCATGACCTTGATGTCATGCCAGTCATCAACAAGATAGACCTCCCGTCAGCAGATCCGGAGAGGGTCGTGAACGAGATCGAGGATGTCATTGGAATAGAGGCACAGGATGCCCCAAGGATATCGGCAAAGAATGGAATTAATATAGAAGAAGTGCTTGAACAGATCGTGAAGAAGGTGCCGGCACCGCACGGTGACCCTGAGGCTCCACTCAAGGCACTTATATTCGACAGTCTGTATGACTCCTACAAGGGAGTTATCATATTCTGCCGATTATTTGACGGCTGCGTGAAGAAGGGAACCACCATAAGGATGATGGCCACCGGAGCTGAGGCTGAGGTGGTTGAGGTCGGAATATTCGGAGCGGGAAGATTTGTACCATGTGATGAGCTGTCAGCCGGTATGGTTGGTTACATAACAGCCAGCCTTAAGAATGTACAGGATACCACAGTTGGAGATACAGTCACACAGGCGGACAGGACATGTGACGAGGCACTTCCTGGATACAAGAAGGCACAGCCTATGGTATATTGCGGACTCTATCCTGCGGATGGAGCAAAGTATCCGGATCTCAGGGATGCCCTTGAGAAACTTCAGTTAAATGATGCGGCGCTCAGCTTTGAGCCGGAGACATCCATAGCACTGGGCTTTGGTTTCCGATGTGGTTTCCTTGGACTGCTTCACCTTGAGATAGTTCAGGAGCGACTGGAGAGGGAGTTCAATCTTGATCTGGTAACCACAGCGCCAGGCGTTGTATATAAGGTACATACCACAGATGGAAATGTGATAGAGCTCACCAATCCGTCGAATCTGCCGGATCCATCCACCATAGAGTACATGGAGGAGCCATTTGTCGATGCGGAGATCATGGTCACAACAGAGTATGTGGGTGCCATCATGCAGCTCTGCCAGGAGAGACGAGGCGTGTACAAGAGCATGGAGTACATGGAGGAGACAAGAGCGCTTCTTAAATATGTACTGCCGCTGAATGAGATTATTTATGATTTCTTCGATGCATTGAAATCGCGCTCCCGCGGTTACGCGTCGTTTGATTATGAGTTAAAGGGCTACGAGGAATCCAAGCTGGTAAAACTGGATATTCTCGTCAACCGCGAGGAAGTGGACGCGCTCTCTTTCATCGTATTCGAAGGTTCGGCATATGAGCGCGGCAGAAAAATGTGCGAGAAGCTCAAGGATGAGATTCCGCGTCATTTATTTGAGATTCCAATCCAGGCGGCGGTTGGTGGAAAGATCATTGCCCGCGAGACGGTCAAGGCAATGCGGAAGGACGTTCTGGCAAAATGCTACGGCGGAGATATTTCCCGAAAGAGAAAACTTCTGGAGAAGCAGAAGGAAGGAAAGAAACGTATGCGTCAGATCGGAAACGTAGAGATTCCGCAGAAGGCATTTATGAGCGTCCTGAAGCTGGACGAGGAATAATGGAATTATATATACACATCCCGTTCTGCGTCCGCAAATGCCGTTACTGTGATTTTCTTTCGTTTGCGTCCGATGCGTGCGTGCGGGAGAAATATGTGGATCAGCTGATCCGGGAGATTGAAAGCATTTCGGAAGAGGATGCAGGGCAGTGTCCTGAAAATGCGGCGCCGCGGCTAAACCTGACAGGGCGTACGGTGGAGACGATCTTTATCGGCGGCGGAACGCCGTCCCTGCTTCCACCATCGGCGGTTGAGCGGATTCTGGCAGCTGTCCGGCAGGTCTTTCGGGTAGAGCCGGATGCGGAGATCACGATGGAGGCGAATCCGGGGACATTGACGCCGGATTCGGCAGCCGGTTACCGGAATGCAGGGGTCAACCGCCTGAGTCTGGGGCTGCAGTCGGCTTCGGAGGAGGAATTGCGGCTTTTAGGGCGGATTCATACGCGGGAGCAGTTTTTACAGAGTTTTCGTGCTGCGCGGGACGCTGGATTTGACAATATCAATGTCGATCTGATGTCGGCGCTTCCGGGACAGTCGGAGGAGAGCTGGCAGGAGACTCTGCGGTTCGTCTGCGACCTTGAACCGGAACATATTTCCGCATACAGCCTGATTGTGGAAGAAGGCACGCCGTTATATGAAGAGTACGGGGAGATGTGCGCGGATCTGGAAAAATACGGCGATTACGCCTCTATGCCAAAGCGTTTACAGACGAAGTATGAAGGCTGCAAATGTCTGCCGGATGAGGAGACAGACCGGAATATGTACCACCATACGAAAACAACGCTGGCGAAGCTGGGCTATGAGCGGTATGAGATTTCCAATTATGCCAGACCGGGCTATGCCTGCCGCCACAACATCGGTTACTGGACCGGTGTGGAGTATCTGGGGCTTGGTCTGGGGGCATCCTCGCTGGTGGGCGGGAAACGCTTTCAGGTGACGGCGGATTTGAACCGTTATCTGGTGTTTACGAAAGAAGAACTGGCAGCGCGCGCGCAGTATGAGGAAATACACGAACTGAGCCGTCAGGAGCGGATGGAAGAATTTATGTTTCTGGGGCTGCGGCTGACCGGCGGCGTCCGGACGGCAGAGTTTGAACGCCGGTTTGGCGTGGCGATGGAAGCGGTGTACGGCGAGGTGATCGAGCGGCTTTTGAAAGAAGGATTGTTGGAAGCATCGGTCCAGACAGATAGCCATATCCGCCTGACTGAATATGGCTTGGATGTCAGTACCTATGCACTGGCGGAGTTTTTGCAATAAGAATAGAAATGTATGCCCGGAGTGCTTTTTGATTTCTGTTTTGCGACGGCAGGAGGAATTTGGGCGTGCATGAAAATTTTGGAGGATGTAGCATGGATTGCACGATACTGCAGTTTATAATCGTCTGCCCGATGGTATTTCTGGCAGGCTTTGTGGATGCGATCGCAGGGGGAGGCGGATTGATTTCACTTCCGGCGTACCTGATCGCCGGGGTTCCGACCCATATGGCGCTCGGAACCAACAAAATGAGTTCCATGATGGGAACGGCAATCGCGACCGGGCGGTTTGCCAAAAACGGTTACATACAGTTTAAGAAGGTGGTCTGGTTTATCATGGCGGCGCTGATCGGTTCTTCGATCGGTTCGAACCTGACTCTGTTAGTCAGCGATAAGATTTTACAGTATATGATGATCGTGATTCTTCCGATTGTTGCATTTTATGTTATGCGGAATAAGAAAATGGGCGATGATTCGCTGGCGGGCACCCTGCCGGAGCGGAAATCATTTCTGATTGCGCTGGCATCCGCGCTGATCATCGGTATTTATGATGGCTTTTACGGACCGGGAACCGGAACTTTTCTGCTGCTGGTGCTCACAGGAGCGGCGCGCTATACGATGAAAGAGGCGGCGGGTACGACAAAGGCGATCAATCTTTCGTCTAATGTGGCGGCGTTTGTCACATTTGTGATTCACGGCAAGATCATTTACACGCTGGGGCTGGCTGCGGCGATCTGCAGTATTTTAGGAAATTATATCGGTTCCGGCCTGGTAATGGGAAATGGACAGAAGATCGTGCGCCCGCTGATTCTAGTGGTGCTGGCGATCCTGTTTGTGAAAATTTTATCGGGAAATTAGAAAAGAAAATTAAAACGATTAGGCGGATTCATTCGTTTGACAGTTACTGTTCACGCATACGTGCCCAGTAACGGAATTTGCCGTGGCTTCGCATTTAAATACGGCAAATTCCTGCTGCCACCACGTTTTCTTACGGCACTTTCGGTTCCAAAAGTGCCTACCTGTGAACAGTAACGTTTGACACATTTACAGTGAGAATGATGCAAAAATAGTTGCGTGATGAAACGTGAATATTTGGCTGATAAGTCGTTTCAATAAAGAGAGGTAACGAACATGAAATGGAAGAAATTTACGCTGACGACCACCACAGAGGCGGTGGATCTCATCAGCTACACATTGGATGAGCTCGGCATCGAGGGCATTGAGATTGAGGATAATATCCCGCTGACCGAGAAAGAGACGAAGGGAATGTTCATCGACATTCTGCCGGAGCTTCCGCCGGATGAGGGCGTGGCGAAGGTAAGTTTTTATCTCGATGAGGATGATGATATCCCGGCGATGATGGTGAAAGTCAAAGAGGCGCTGGAAGAATTGAAGCCGTTTACCGATCTGGGCGCCTACACGTTTGCAGAATCCGAGACGGAGGATAAGGACTGGATCAACAACTGGAAACAGTATTTCAAACCGTTTACGGTCGATCACATCCTCATCAAGCCGACCTGGGAGACAGTGCCGGAGGAGCACAAGGACAAGCTGCTGATTCAGATCGATCCGGGTACGGCGTTTGGTACGGGCATGCATGAGACAACGCAGCTTTGCATCCGCCAGCTCGAGAAATACGTGACACCGGATTCAGAGGTGCTTGATGTCGGAACCGGAAGCGGTATCTTAGGCATCACGGCGTTAAAACTGGGCGCAAAACACGTATTTGGAACGGATCTGGATGAAAATGCGATCACAGCCGTTGGCGAGAATCTGGAAGCAAACGGAATTGCACCGGAGCAGTTCAAGGTCGTACAGGGCAACATCATCGACGATAAAGCAGTGCAGGACGAGGTAAAATACGAGTATTACGACATTGCGGTTGCCAACATCCTGGCAGACGTTATCATCATGCTGCAGAAAGAGATCCCGGTTCATATTAAGAAAAATGGTATCTTCATCACATCGGGTATCATTGATATGAAGGAAGAGGCAGTCAAGGCGGCATTTGAGGCGAACGATGCCTTTGAGATTGTAGAGATTACCCATCAGGGCGAGTGGGTTTCTGTCACAGCGAGGAAGAAATAATCATGTACCATTTTTTTGTGGAACCGCACCAGATCGGGGCGGAAGAAATCCGGATTGAGGGCGCGGATGTCAACCATATCCGCAATGTTCTGCGGATGAAGCCGGGCGAGGAGATCCTGATCAGCAGCCGTGAGGGCGGCGACTATTTCTGCCGCGTGGAAGAACTGGAACCAGAGTATGTTTCGGCAAAAATTCTGGAAGAATGGGAAAACAAAGAGCTTCCGGCGCGGATTCACCTGTTCCAGGGGCTTCCGAAGGGCGATAAGATGGAACTGATCATCCAGAAGGCGGTGGAGCTGGGGGCATACCGGGTGGTTCCGGTCAGCATGAAGCGCTCGGTTGTCAAGCTGGATGCGAAAAAAGCGGACGCGAAGAGAAAACGCTGGAATGCGGTTTCTGAGAGCGCCGCGAAGCAGTCCAAGCGCAGCCTTATCCCGGAGGTGGCGCCGCTTATGACCTACAAAGAGGCGGTCAAAGAGGCAGCCGGGTACGATATGGTTCTTCTGCCATATGAGTCGGCGGACGGCATCCGGAAAACGAGGGAACTGCTGGCGTCGGTCAAGCCGGGTACGGATATCGCCGTTTTCATCGGTCCGGAGGGCGGTTTTGAGGACGAAGAAGTCGAGCTTGCCAGGGAAAACGGGGCGGAGATCGTAACGCTTGGAAAGAGAATTTTGCGGACGGAGACGGCAGGCTTGTGTATGCTGTCGGCACTGATGCTGCAGTTGGAAGTGTAATTGGAAAATTACAAAGGAGATAGAGATAAAAATGGAAGCCTATTTTGATAATTCAGCGACTACCAAGGTGCTGGACTGCGTAAAGGATGCGGTCGTTGATGCAATGTGCGTCAACTACGGAAACGCGGCGGCGAAGCACAGAAAAGGTGTGGAAGCAGAAAATTTGATTCGCGAGGCAAAGAAGGCGATCGCGGATACACTGAAAGTGCAGGAGAAGGAGATTCTCTTTACTTCCGGCGGAACAGAATCGAACAATACGGCGCTGATCGGCACGGCGCTGGCAAACCGCAGAGCCGGAAAACACCTTATCACGACCGGTGTGGAACATCCGTCGATCTACAATACGATGTCATTTCTGGAGGAGATGGGCTTTGAGGTGACCTATCTTCCGGTCGATCATCTGGGGCATATTTCTCTGGAGGATCTGGAAAAAGCTATCCGCGAGGACACGATCCTGGTGTCTGTGATGTACGTCAATAACGAGGTCGGAGCAGTAGAGCCGATTGAGGCGATCAGCCAGTGCATCAAGAAGAAAAATCCGAAGACATTGTTCCATGTCGATGCGATCCAGGCATATGGAAAATATAAGATCCGTCCGAAAAAACAGGGAATTGACCTGCTTTCCGTCAGCGGACACAAGATCCATGCGCCGAAGGGCGTCGGATTCCTCTATATCCGCGACGGTGTCAAGATCCGCCCGATTCTGTTTGGCGGCGGCCAGCAGAAGGGCATGCGTTCCGGTACGGAAAATGTGCCGGGGTGTGTCGGACTCGGCGTGGCAGCACGCGAGGCGTACAAAGATTTTGATGCACGCATCGAAAAGCTGTATACACTCCGGGAGCACCTGATTGCGGGATTGAAACCGCTCGGCGGCGTCACCATCAACGGCAGTGAGGACCGCACCAACGCGCCGCAGATCGTCAGCGCCAGCTTTGAGGGCGTCCGCAGCGAGGTACTTCTCCATGCGCTGGAGGACAAAGGGGTTTATGTATCGTCCGGTTCTGCCTGCTCGTCCAATCATCCGGGCATCAGCGGTACTTTAAAGGGAATCGGCGTGAAAAAAGAACTTCTCGATTCGACGATCCGGTTCAGTCTGGGTGATCTGAATACCGAGGAAGAAGTAGACTATGCGATCGGCGTTCTGGGAGAACTGCTTCCGGTACTGCGCCGTTACCAGATGAAATAAAATGGCTGTTTAAAGAATGGCTGTTCAGTTTTTTGCGGGAAAGCAGAAGAATGACAGCCTGTTGTAGAAAGGGAATTCCATGTTTCATACATTTTTGATTAAATATGCGGAGATTGGCCTGAAAGGTAAAAACCGCTATGTATTCGAGGACGCGCTGGTGTCCCACATCCATCACTCGTTAAAACGTCTTGATGGAAAATTTACCGTAACCAAGGAGGCAGGGCGTATCTATGCGACCGCAGCGGAAGAATTTGATTACGATGAGGTCATCGACGCACTGAAAAAGGTATTCGGTATTGCGGCGATCTGTCCGATGGTCCAGTTAGAGGACAACGGCTATGACGACCTGAAAGCGAAGATTGTTGAGTATGTGGACAAAGCATACCCAGATAAACACTTTACGTTCAAGGTAAACACCCGCCGTGCTAACAAACAGTATCCGCATACCTCCGAGGAAGTCAACCGCGATCTCGGTGAGGTCATCCTGGACGCATTCCCGGAGACGAAGGTAGACGTACACAATCCGGATGTTCTTTTAAATGTGGAACTGCGTGCAAAACGTATCAACGTATACTCTCTGGTGATTCCGGGACCGGGCGGTATGCCGGTCGGAACCAATGGACGCGCGATGCTGCTTTTATCCGGCGGTATCGACAGCCCGGTGGCAGGATACATGATTGCAAAACGCGGCGTTACCATCGAGGCAACTTATTTCCATGCGCCGCCATACACCAGCGACCGTGCAAAACAGAAAGTAGTCGATCTGGCAAAACAGGTAGCAAAATACGCAGGTCCGATCAAATTAAACGTAGTCAATTTCACAGATATCCAGCTCTACATCTACGAGCAGTGCCCGCATGAGGAGCTGACGATTATCATGCGCCGCTACATGATGAAGATCGCGGAAGAGCTGGCGAAGAAAGACGACTGTCTCGGACTCATCACCGGCGAGAGCATTGGTCAGGTAGCATCCCAGACGGTTCATTCCCTGGCGGTTACCAATGCAGTCTGCACACTTCCGGTCTTCCGCCCGCTGATCGGTTTCGACAAACAGGATATCGTCGATATTTCCCTGAAAATTGGTACCTACGAGACATCGATCGAGCCGTATGAAGATTGCTGCACCATCTTCGTAGCCAAACACCCGGTTACCAAGCCGGTTCTGCACCTGATTGAAAAATCCGAGCGCAATCTGGAAGAGAAGATAGATGCGCTGGTAAAAGAGGCGATCGATACGGTTGAGGTTATCCGGTGCTAGTCATATATAAAAAAGAATGTGCCTTGGCACATTCGGGCGTCTCGCGCGGTCGCTTGCGACAGTTTTTTGCTTCGCGCGAGTGCGCATCCTCGCGGAGTGTTTTTTTCATAGGACGCAGTTCTCTATGAAAAAAAAGAACCGCTGCAAAGCGAGTTGCTTAACAGCGGTTTTTTTCGTTTCAAACAGAACCATCTCGATCGTTCTAATGGTTGCTATACAATGTACGGAGCCAGTGTCGTTAAGATCTCATCGATCTGGTTCTCAGAATGGATGTTTAAATCGATCGGTTTGGACAGATCCAGACTGAAGATACCCATGATGGATTTAGCGTCAATCACATAACGTCCGGAAACAAGGTCAAAATCTACGTCGAACTTCGCTAAGTCGTTGACGAAGGATTTAACTTTATCGATCGAGTTTAAAGAAATACGAACTGTTTTCATGAAAAAAACCTCCTCTATCTACAATAATACTTTTATACTACAAAGTAATCTGACAAAAGTCAAGAGAGGATTCAATTTAAAGGAGATAAAAATGAGAAAAGCGGCATTCCACAATCTGGGCTGCAAGGTGAACTCGTATGAGACGGAAGCCATGCAGCAGCTCTTAGAGGATGCAGGATATGAGATTGTGCCGTTCCGGGAAGGAGCGGATGTTTATATTATCAACACGTGTTCCGTGACGAATGTTGCCGACCGGAAATCGCGCCAGATGCTGCACCGGGCAAAGAAGAAGAACCCGGATGCGGTGGTGGTTGCATGCGGTTGCTATGTCCAGGCAAAACAAGACGAGATAGATGAGAGCATTGATATTGTAGTTGGAAACAATCGGAAAAAGAATATTGTAGAGATCCTGGCGGAATATGAAGCTGCAAAAGAAAAACAGACGGTGCAGAAAGAAGTGATCGATATCAATCATACAGATGAGTACGAGGAGCTCCATCTGACGAAGACGGCTGAACATAC
>OLGL01002285.1_pt1 | contig 15386 bp, 18 predicted proteins | sample 1605041 | NCBI WGS metagenome assembly OLGL01 (sample SAMEA3888905, study PRJEB22519) | human gut metagenome | biome: human gut; feature: human-associated habitat; material: faeces | place: Denmark | collected 2010 | reverse complement strand
TGCCGGAGGAACAATCAAAGCAGAAAACCGTGAATATGGTGGATGCAGATTTGTTGTAGAGCTTCCAATACAGAAAGATGAGGCCATATAAGTTTAAGAAAAACAGATAGAGGAGGAATTACATGACATTTTATCAGGAATTGCAGTTAAATCAGGCAGGTTCTAAAAATCTGTTGAAAAAGAGTGAAACAGTGAAAGAAAAATCATATCATATACTGGTATATTTGGTAAAGATAGCTGTTACAATGGCATTTTGTTTTTTATTTGTTACTATTTTCAGTATCTTATTTGGAAATGAGAATAGTATTGTGGGTGTAGTAGTTTTATTATGCCTTATGGTATTTCGGAATGCGGATCTGGGGATCCACACCGGACAATCTACGATGCTTTTGGCTTTGTTCTTTGTAATTATGACTGTATGTCCGCATTTAGCAAATCAGTTTTCACCGGTATTGGGAATGCTGTTAAATATTGCGGCACTGGCTGTGTTGATTCTGTTCGGATGCCATAATCCATTCATGTTTAATCAATCTACATTGGTTCTTGGGTATCTGCTGCTATATGGTTATGATGTTACGGGAAAAAGCTATCAGATGCGATTAGTCGGAATGGCTTTAGGTGCAGCACTTACCTGCTTCGTATTTTATCGAAATCATAAAAACAGAACGTATAAAAGAAATTTGAATGATTTGGTACAGGAATTTGATATATCTTCTTCCAGAACAAAGTGGCAGTTATGTCAGATCATATGCGTACCGGCAGTACTCTGCATTGCGGAACTCTGCAATATGCCACGGGCAATGTGGGCTGGAATTGCGGCAATGTCAGCAATCTTACCATTTATGGAGGACATGCAATACAGAGTCCGCAAAAGGATTGTCGGAAATATTGCAGGTGTAATATGCTTTACAGTACTATATTTTCTGCTTCCGTCATCCATCTATACATACATAGGAATCCTTGGCGGAATTGGTGTAGGACTTTCTGCAAAATATGGCTGGCAGGCAGTATTTAACACATTTGGTGCTTTGGCTATTGCTACAGAGCGTTATGGACTAAAAGGAGCAGTTGGTCTTAGAGTGATTCAGAATGTTTTTGGCGTTGTATTTGCATTAATATTTTGTTCTATGTTTTATTGGCTTATGTCGAAAAAAAAGAAAACAGTGGTAACCGTGGCTGCAAAATAACGTGGGTTAGAAAGAAAAAAGGTTAATCCGGAGATGGCAGCTTTGGATGATGTATTTGCATAAACATGATAACTGTAAAACAGAACTACATTGAACCGGTCAGAAGTATATTACGATAAGAGATAATTCACCCACAGACAATGGAATGTAATTGAGTATGGTATTGGAGATGTGTGCGGCCATTTTTATAATTTGCTTGGATGAGCGATAAACCGAAACAAAAAATAAGTCTCTGAAATAGAGGCAAGGAAAAATCCAAGGTGGATTTTTAAATTTCCACCTCAGCTTTTTTGAGATTATCATAGATCAATGTCAAATGAGATTGTCATAGTTTCGGTTTGATCGTTGCATATACCATTGATCTGAAAATTGATTGTTAGCTGCTGACCGGAATAAAGATTTAATAGGAAAGTATAAATAAGAAAAAGAAAGCAAGACAGGTGAGGTACGAAAAATGTATAATTTGAAACATTACAAACCGAGAGACCAAATGCCATCAAGTTTTTTGTTTAATAATATCAAAAAAATAGTGATACCAAATAAACCAATTTTGGATATAGCTTGTGGTTATGGTAGAAACGGAGGATTTTTAGCGTACAAGGATTGCCGTGTAGTGTTTATAGATAATGATATTGATTGTTTGAAATACATTCAGACAGGTAAAGGCCTTAGCATATATGGAGATGTAAAGACAGACAATATACGGGTCTTGTATAAAAATCTTAATCTTGGGAAACTACCTTTTCCGAATGATTCGGTTGGGGGAGTAATAGATATTCATTATTATAATCCATTACTGATTAGAGAAATGATAAGGGTATTGGATGTGGGAGGATTTTTTTGCTTTGAATCCATAAGTGCAAGAGGTCAGAATATTTTTGAATTGCCAGATTACAATTTTATAAAAAATGAGTTGAATAATTTTGAAATCATAAGCTATTTTGAACGGAAAGTTATGCCAGATGAATTTTGCAAATCGGTTATAAAAATTTTCGCAATAAAGCAACATGATTGACAATTTTCGCTAAAACGAGTATGATAAAATAAAAAAGCTCTTACATAATACAGAGCAAAATTTATTGTAGGATGATAAGGAGCATTGCCAGTATGGTTATGCTCTTTTCTATTCTTATTGTGAGGTTAATAATGATCGAGGGATATACTACAGTTGCTGAAATTGCAAAGAAGTGGGGAGTAAAACCGAGAACAGTACAAATTATGTGTGCCGAAGGAAGAATAGCAGGAGTGACAAAATTTGGAAGGGCATGGGCTATTCCAGTAGCTGCAGATAAACCTAAAGACAAGAGAATAATTACTGGTAAATATAAAGATTGGCGAAAAACTCAGAAGAATAGTGAGGAATAATTTCTATGAGACAACTTAAATACAATAGAGAACTTTATTCAAAGATTGCACTTATTAAGGCCGCTTACAACTTTACGGATAGAGCATATGTGCATTTAGATGCCGACGAGAACTATTATTATGTATCGTTAAATGTAAAAAATGAGAAAGAAGAAATATCAGATGATGAATTTGAAAATGAGATTTTAGCTCAAAGTGCTCGTCATGAGATCTATTTACAGACAAAGAACATTCGCGAATTGATGCTTGCCCGGGCCGTTGCAACAAGTGTAGTCGCACCTAAGGATGCGGACGAATCATCGGATAGTGAAGTTGAGCAGGAATTTAGCGAAGATGAAATATTAAAGGATTGGTTTAATACTAATGGTTAAGTTGTTATTGAGTACAGAAATTTATTCCGAAAATAATATAAAAGAAACTTGTGATATATACAAAGATTTTGCAAAAATTAAAGTGAAAAGAAAAGGTATCTATATAGAGTTGATTTTTAACAGTTGCAAATATGATCCGAACGTCACAGTAAAAGAATTTGAAAATTATTTGATAAATATAGAGAATATGAAAAAATGATTATAATAGAAATTTTTTTGACAGCTGTGCTTATATTGCTAGGAATAATAGCATCAATATCTGATGTGAGGGACGGAAGAATATACAATAAAACTTTACTTGGATTTGTTTTACCCGGAATCGTTTTATGTGTGATATATTATGGATATTTTGCCAGAGATTTATTTTGGCTTTTCATGATAAATTTTGGAATCATTGCCTTGATTAGTTTGATTTTATTTTACACACACTCATTTGCAGGTGGGGACTGTAAATTAACTTTGGTGATGGCAGTGCTTTATCCGGCAAATGAATATTTGGTTTATGGAAAATCAGATGTAACTTTGTACTTTGCACTATGCCTTGCGATTTTATATGGGTATTTTTATCTGTTATTTTTCTCAATCTATTCATTGGTAAAGGGAAGAACAAAAATTACAAAAGAATATGTAAAAGGGTATCTTGGAAATTTTCTTAAATCCTTTTTATCAGCATCGGGATATATATGCTTAATAAACCTATTATTTATCATGATTGGCATGAAAGGCATATATGTTAATGAATGGATTATAAGAATAATATGCATGATATTTGCCTGGTTAGTTGGTAAAGAAAGTAAATTAAAAAAATGGCAGATTATTGTTGGCGTTTATGCTGTTGATATTGTCATTGGATTGATATTAGGATTTATTCCGTTCTCTTTTAATCCAGAAAACTATGTGTTGGTAATATTACTACTATTTTGCCAGATGACCATTCGGACAAGTTTATATCAGGAAGTTAAAATATGTGATTTGAAGAAAGGGATGATATTATCAAGTATATCATCAATGCTTATGCAAAATTCCAGAGTTAGAGGACTTCCTCCCATATCATCAGAAGATTTGAGAAGTAGATTGACAGAAGAACAGGTTGAGAGTATTGGTCGATGGGCAAGTAGCAGGAATATTTCAGCAGTAACGGTTGTCAGGAAAATTCCATTTGCAATATTTATTTTTGTTGGATTTTTAAGTTATTTCATTATATGGGGGATGGTTAAATGATTGTAAAGCTGGAGAATTATCATGGAAAATATAAAATAGTATCTTTGGCTTTGAATCAAACAGTAAGGGAAGATCTACTTAAAAATGAGATAGAGTTTGTATATATATCAGAAAATGATATAAGGTTATACCCGGAAGATGTTGTGGTATCCAAAGATAAAGATATAATTGAAAAGCTCAGAAATGCACATGATTATGATGTTTATGAACTTTGGGAAAATGGAAAATTTTCGGAATACTATGATGATAGTTCTTTGGATAATTATTTCTTCGTGACAGGTAAATGCAATTCTAATTGCGTTATGTGCCCATCTCCGGATATATCTCGGCAAAAGGGCGGAAATACCAGTGTAGATACCTTGATAGAAATTGCAAAACATATACCTGCGGATGCCTCGCATCTCACAATTACAGGTGGGGAGCCGTTTATGGTAGGTCCAGATATATTTAGATTTTTTGAATTTCTTAGAGAAAAATTTGAATGTACAGATTTTTTATTGCTCACCAATGGAAGAATTTTTGCAGTTGATTCATATGTGGAAAGATTCGTAGAAAAGGCACCAAAGAACAGTATAGTTGCTATACCTATTCATGGTTCTACTGCGAATATTCACGATATGATAACTCAGTCAAAGGGTAGTTTTAATCAGACCAAGATAGGGATAAAAAAGTTATTGAAGGCGGGAATTCATGTAGAGTTAAGGATAGTTGTAAGCAGATTGAACAAAGATGATATTCATAATATTGCACAGATGATTTCGGATGAACTTTCGGAAGTGGATTATGTCAGCATTATGGCAATGGAGATGACTGGAAGCGCAAGGGTTAATCAGGATAAAGTATGGATATCATATGTAGATGCTGCGCAAGTTGCAGAGGATGCAGCCTTAGTATTGATAGAAAATGGAATTGATGTAAAACTATATAATTTCCCATTATGTACGGTGAAGAAGGAATACTGGACATTGTGTGAAAAGAGTATATCACCGGATAAAGTAAGATATGCTGAGACTTGTGAGAACTGTAAAATGAAAAATGCTTGTGGCGGAGTGTTTGCAGGAACAATGTCTATGGAAAAGGGAGAATTGAGAGCAATTATATGAAGCTAAATTACTTTAATTTTAAGCAATATGGAAAATCTATTCTAATGACAAATGATTTTGGAAAGTATATGTTTGTCAGCAAAGAGGATTTTGGGAAGATTCTTTCGTTGGATGTTGATAGGGAATCGGAATTATATGAATCACTTATTGAGAAAAAGATGATATACGATGAATCCGATTTGGAATATTCATCCATAAACAAATACGCATTAAGAGAAATAAAGGGGCATGTCAATGTAGCAACATCATTACATATTTTTGTAGTAACTACAGTATGCAATATGAGCTGCATATATTGTCAGGCCAATAATGGTGTAGAATGTTCTCATCTTATTATGAATAAGGAGATGGCTGAAAAGGCAGTAGATATAGCGTTGCAGTCGCCGGAAGAGTCTTTATGTTTTGAGTTTCAGGGTGGAGAGCCATTAGTTAATTTTGATATTATAAAACATATAGTACAATATGCCGAAATACATAAAGAGAAGCATGAGATAGCGTATACGGTAGTAACTAACTTAACATTATTAAATGATGAAATGTTAGATTTTTTTGTACAGTACAATTTTGGAATATCAACATCTGTAGATGGAAGTGAATTAGTACACAATAATAATCGTCCGTATGCTGACGGATCTGGTACATTCAAAAAAGTAATAAATTCTGTTGAGAGAGTAAGAAAAGCTGGCTTGCAGGTGGGAGCCATAGAAACATCTACAAGATTTTCTCTTAACTTTCCAAAAGAAATTGTTCACGCCTATGTAGAGATGGGCTTTGAAAGCATTTTTATAAGGCCATTAACACCATTAGGAAAAGCTGCAAAGAGTTGGGAAAAAATAGGATATAGTTCGGAGGAGTTTATTAAATTCTATCAGCAAGCATTAGATGAATTGATTGAAATAAATAAAGCAGGAAGATTCATCAAAGAAGATCATGCTGCAATTTTATTGAGAAGAATAAGAGGCGATTTCATGAACTATATGGAATTGCGTTCACCATGTGGCGCAGGTGTTGGACAGTTGGCGTATTATGCGGATGGTAATATTTTTACATGCGATGAGGGACGAATGCTTCATGAGATGGGGCAAAGTACATTTCAATTAGGAAATGTATATAACAACACTTATACAGATCTGATAAATAATAGTGTATGTAAGACAGTATGTGCGTCCAGTGTTTTGGAAACAATTCCGACTTGTTGTGATTGTGTATACCAGCCATATTGTGGAACTTGTCCGGTTGTAAATTATGCTTTGGATGGAGATGTGATAGAAAAACAACCGAGGGGATATAAATGCAGAGTATATTCTGGAATATTAGATTATTTATTCTCGAAGTTTTATGAAAATGATGATGAAACAATGCGGATATTAAATTCATGGAGTGATTGAGATGGCGGATTTAGAAAAAGATAAATTGTCCGAAGAGGATGTGAATAAAACGGAAAATAGTAATTCAGTAGAAAAGATAGCAACACCCGAAGAAGAGTATGAAAAGGCACTTAAACGAAGAAAAAAATTATCATTGTGGGGACTTGTTCTTTTGACTGTAGCTGAGATAATCGTTGTGGGAGGCCTTGAGCAGAAAGTGCAAGCTGATGATTTGCAACGAAGGGTTTTAAGAGAACATGAAATGCGTTCATCGGGACAGATTCAGTTCACCAAGGGTTTGTATGCTGGCGAAACAGATTTTGGATATCTTTCTGGTGATGGTCAATTTTTATTTGAGACGGGAGCGGCATATACAGGAGAGTGGAAGCAGAATCAGTTAAAGGGAAGCGGTACGTTGAGTGTTCCCAATGAGGGCACATATCAGGGAGAATTTTCCTCCTCAAAGAAAAGTGGGAATGGAATATTTACCTGGGATGATGGAGCTGTATACGAAGGCGAGTGGAAAAATGATCAGATGTGCGGGCAAGGTACATATACAATCCCGGATGGAGAGATTTTTTCAGGAACATTTAAAGATAATGCTTTTCAAGACGGAACATGTACATTTAAGAATAGTACCGGAAGTTATAATTTAACTTACAAATCAGGGAATATTGATAAGGCATCTATAGAATATGCAGATGGTTCAACATATATAGGATCGTGTGATACAAAAGGATTGACTGGAACAGGAAAGATGACTTTTGTAAGTGGAGACATTTACGATGGAGCTTTTCTGGATGGATATAGAAGTGGTCAGGGCGTATATACATGGATATCTGGTGATAAGTACGATGGAGAGTGGGCTTCTGATCAGATGACTGGATCTGGGACCTATACATATTCAGATGGAAGTTATGCAAGTGGTACTTTTGACAAAAATGCATTTGTAAATGGTAGCTATCATATAGAAAATGATTTTGGCAATTACACATTTACAATTACAGATGGACAGCCAACAGCTGTTGAAATGTCATTAGTTAGCGGAACTACTTATAATGGGGCGATGAGTGATGGAAAATTGTCAGGACAGGCACAGATAAAATATAGTAATGGCGATCAGTATAATGGAAATGTATCTGATGGACAAAAGTCAGGTCAGGGAACATATACATGGACTAGTGGTGCGTTATATGAGGGTAAGTGGTCTGAGGATCAAATGAATGGAAATGGAACTTATTTTTATCCTTCTGGTGAGGATGGATATAAACTGGCGGGTTCTTTTGAAAATGGTAAACCGAACGGAGAATGTCAATATTATACAAATTCGTCAACTCATTATCAGACAGATTGGTCGAATGGAAAGTGTGTGAAAATATATGAATAATATGGATGAATTATTTCCAAAGTTTCAAAAAAGTATAGAAAATCTAATTGAAGATGAAGAGGGAAATATCCCAGGAAAAAAATTACTTGTGCTTGGTACGATGATTGTTGTACTCGGAAGCCTAATGCAGATGGATGTTTTTGCTGGTCATAGATCTCATAGTTCGCATAGGTCACATAGCTCCCATAGATCGGGATCGAGTGGTCATGGAAATCACGGAAGCCATGAGAGCCATACAAGCCATACATCCCATTCAGATCATGGTTCGCATTCAAATACACATTCTAGTCATGCAAGCCATACATCGCATTCAAATACATCATTGCATTCAAACTCGGCTTATAGTTCAGAAGGAGATGTTACATATAAGGCACCGGCAGCAGCAAATGTGCCAACGATAAAAACGCCTGTCGTCACAGCAACTGAAGATACATTCAAGTTGCCAAATGTAAATCAGAATATAGAACTTCCGAATGGAACGCCGGCCTCAAGTATAATGCCGTCATTGGCAGTGCCGGCCTCAAGTGAAGTAACCAAAATTGATGCAGGAGAAATTCACCAGCCATCTGCAACAGATAAAGTTGAATAATTAGGGTAGGAGAACTTTTGATGGAAATATTAAATAATTTTTTTTCTGGAGGAAAACCGAAGGAAGAAGTTGATAATGTTAAAGATGAATATTTGCAAGAGGCACAAGAAGCGGTAGACATTGTTAATAATGGTGTCGAAAAGGGTTCCTTTTCGGAAATGACAGAACGGCTTGATAAATTACCAAGTGTAAATAGTAGCCGAGATAAATATGTATTTGAATACAACTGTCCAGTAGTGCGTACATGGGGTGTTGTAATGTGTATTTTATTTATTGCATTGTGTTTGTACTATGCACCTATTTATATAGGAACCGTAGTATATTCTGATACATTTGGAATGTCTGCGCTTATGGGGATTCTTGTATTGGTGGTTGTTATTGCTATAAATTCTATTGTTATTGCAAAGAGAATTTGTGAAATGCACTTTAACAAAAGATATAATACATATGTAAAGGATCTTAGGTTTAAGAATATCGAACTTATTGATGATTTGGCAGTTTATTCAAAAGTGGAACCGGAAAAAGTAATTAAAGATTTGAAGAAGGCTGTAAAGATGAAGTTAATACCACAGGGGCATTTTGGCAAAGATGATTTGATATTTATTGTCTCTGATGAAGTATATGAAAAGTATAAGGATAAGCAGGCCGTATATGATCGATATTATAGAAAGCAAGTTGAGGAACGTCTTAGAATGAAAGAGCGAACAAAAGAGATGCAGGCAATTATGGATCAGGGACAGGGATACATTGAAAAAATTCATGAAAGCAATGACATCATCAAAGATAAGATGATTTCGCAGAAGTTGGATCGTATGGAAAATGTAGTATCAATGATATTCCATGAAGTAGATGTCAATCCACAAAATGCGGATAAGCTAGGAATGTTTATGAATTATTATTTACCAACAACAGAAAAACTGCTTGAAGCATATATAGAGATTGATGAAAAACAGATAAAAGGTAAGAGCTTGGAAAAAACAAAAAAAGATATTGAAGGGGCTATTGATAAAATCATAGATTCATTTGAAGGATTATTAGATAAGTTTTATCATGAGAAAGAGATGGATATAGCGACAGATATTTCTGCTATGGAGATCTTAATGAAGCAGGATGGACTTTCAGAGTAATCAATAATTGATAGGGTGATATGTTTGGAGAAAGAGAACAAAGAAATATTGGGACAAGATGAGCTGATAGTGGGAAATGCTGACAGCATACTGTTGTTTGGATGTGAAGTTCAACAGCAGCTAAGAGAATTTTCAAAGATAATTTCCAACCAGTTGCTTAATAGCAATGGCGAGTTGGAGTATTTAATTCATGATATACTTAAAGAAATAGATGATTTTCAGGTCTCAATAGAAAAAAAGGTAGGTATATTTCCAGGCAGTAATGAAAAAAAGCGGGAACGCCTAATAAAGAAATACAATGAAGTTCTTGTATATATGGATAAAATGGAATTGGCATTGAAACTACAAGAGGCACAGTTGATTAAAGATTCAAAATTATTTGAAGAGTTGAGCAGATGTATAGATGAAATGTTATCAAGTTTGCAGATAACTATATCATATGGCAATGATGTAGTGAATCAACAACCAAAAGGTCAGATTCCTGATGATATTAAGGCGTGGTATGAAAGGCTTTCAAAGAGAATTGAAGATTTAGGCATATCACATACAGTTGCATTGCAAACAAAAACTCAGATGAATTTGATGCTGGAAAATAATGCACGACTAATTGATAAAATTATGGGAGCTGTATCTGGAACTATCCCAATATGGAGAAATCAGATTACCATTCTTTTAGGGATTGAAAAGATGAATCGGAATTTGGAAATTCAAAACAGAGTTGCAGAAATAACTCAAAAATATATGACAAAAGAAAAATATGTAGGCAGAAAAAAACGTGGAGAATCCAAAGAACTTTTTGTAGAAAAGTTAATAAATACAAATGAAACTCTTAAAAAGGCATTAGATGACCTTGACAGTATGGAGAAGAAAGACGGAGGCATAAGATTAGAGCTTAGCGACTCCTTGAGATAATAAAATTACGGAGGACTTCATTATGGAAGAAAAAATACAGTTGACATTGAATCCAGAGCAAAAGACGGCCGAGAAATTATTAGATAGTGTACCTACTATGCAAAGCGTGGTAAATAAATCGGAATCAAACTATTCTGCCGGAACTATAGATGAAAGTATGCTATCTGAAGAAGAAAAGGCTATGGTAAAACAGTTTGCAAATGAGATTGACATTGAAAATGTGGATCAGATTGTAAATTATGGAATTAAGGCGCAAACCAATATATCAGAATTTTCAACCACAATACTTAGAAAGGTAAAAACATATGATTTGGGAGAAGTTGGAGATTCATTAAAAGAGCTTACAGTGGCTTTGGATGCAACAACAGAGCCAGAGAAGAAAGGAATCTTAGGCATCTTTCAAAAAGCTAAAAGAGGTGTAGGTTCAATACGAGCTAATTATGCCAAGGCTGAAAGTAATGTGGATAGAATAGAAAAGGATTTGATTAAGCATAGAGATGTGCTTGGACAAGATATATCTATGTACCAGCAAATGTACGAGTTGAATGTGCAATATTATAAAGAGCTGACCATGTATATTATTGCCGGAAAGAAAGCACTAGATCATGCAAAAGAAACAAAACTCACACAGTTAAAGAGTATCGCGGAAAATAGCGATAAGCAGGAAGATGTGCAGGCATATCGTGATTATGAAGATTTGTGTTATAGATTTGAGAGAAAATTGTCTGATTTGGAGATTACAAGAGTTATTTCAATTCAGTCGGCACCTCAGGTTCGGATGCTTCAAAATAACGATAGAGAAATGATGGATAAATTACAGTCATCATTGGCAAATACTATACCTCTTTGGAGAAATCAGCTGGTACTATCTTTGGGAATTGAGCATACAAGTAGAGCGCTTGCCGCTCAGGGAGCATTGGCGGATAAAACCAACGAGCTACTGAAAAAGAATTCTGAAACATTGAAGATGGCAACTGTTGAGACTGCTAAGCAATCAGAACGACCGATTGTAGATATTGACACTTTGAAGCAGTGTAACAGGGATTTGATTACATCTATAAACGAGGTTGTTAAAATCCACGAGCAAGGGGCAGTTCAGAGAGCTAAGGCACAAGAGGAATTAGTTAAAATTGAAGAAGATTTAAAGCAGGCTATGCTTGAAGCAGGAAAGAAGCGAAGATAGAATTAGTTACACAATGGGAAGAAATCAAATTCTTCCCATTTTTGGAAGGTGGAAAGAGTTTGCATAAGAAACTAAAAATCACATTTAATGCACCAGTAACATTGGGATTTGTTATTATGTGCTTTATTGCAACATTATTAGGTGTTATTTCTCAAGAAAGAATTACGCAAAGTGTATTTATGACATATCATTCGTCACTAACAAATCCGATGACGTATGTAAGATTTATTACTCATATATTTGGACATTCTGGATGGAGCCATTTTATTGGAAACGCATCATATCTTTTGCTTCTTGGTCCCATGTTAGAAGAGAAATATGGTTCAAATGAGTTAATTGAAGTAATAGGAATTACTGCGATTGCTACGGGATTAGTTAATTATATATTTTTTTGGAACGTAGGATTGTGTGGTGCAAGTGGGATTGTGTTTGCTTTTATTATACTTGCATCGTTTACAGGCTTCAAAGAAGGAGAGATTCCTTTAACATTTATTTTAGTTGCAGTTATATTTATAGGGCAGCAGGTATATGAGGGAATCGCTGTGCAGAATGATATTTCTAATATGGCTCATATTGTTGGAGGAATTGTCGGAGCTGTGATAGGATATGCGCTAAATAAAAAATGATGACACAATATTAAAAGGAGACTGTCTTGAAAAATCAAAAGGATGGTGTACTGAATCCATTGATTGTTCGTCCAAAGATTGAAGGCTACTACGAAATTATTTCTGGCCACAGAAGAAAATATGCGGTTGAGAAGCTGGGATATAAGAAAATCCCGGTAATCATTCGTATGTTGCAGGATGATGAAGCAGTAGTGATCATGGTCGATTCCAATTTGCAGAGAGAGCAGATTACACCAAGTGAAAAGGCCTAGCCTATAAGATGAAATATGATGCCATCAAAAAAAGGCAGGCAGAAAGAATGCACAGAGAATGGAGGATGCGTTTTATAACAGGGAAAATCTTAATCCTCAGATGAAGGGTGGAGATGTTGATCAGACAGCAAACACGGTGGCTGTTCCGGAAGGGGGGATGCGGAACTTTTGATGAAGGTTCTGAGAAATCCGGAGATGGCGGCTTTGCTGACGAGTCTGGCGAAGAGCTTGAATTAAAAACAGGTCAGAGATTCGATTCTGCATTAGTGGCGGGATCATGATGTTGTATAAATTAGCTATCAACTGGGTAAGATATTATTACAGTTGCTAACATTCAAGTAAAATTGAATTCTACTTGACATATCGGGAAGTTGACATATAATGAGATTGAGGAGGTGTCGTATGAATAGCTATGCAAAATATATTGAAACTGTGATCGAACAGGAGCCTGAGAACAAGCTTTTGGAAGCAAGCATTTTATATCAAAAATCGTTCGGCACTGTTCCTGAAATGACCTACTATAAAACATTGGAAAGAATGAGCAAACAAGGTTCCCTTGTACATCTTACCAAGGGGCTGTATTACAGACCAAAGAAATCTCGCTTTGGAACAATTCCAATCAGTGAAAAAGAGATTATTGGTCACTATACGAACAATGGTCGGGGAATTGTAATTGGCTATAGACTTTACAATCAAAAGGGCTTAACAACACAAATAAGCAAACGGGTTGAGGTTCTTTCTTCTGCTGTTACAGAACAAAAGAAAAATATCCAAAATGTTTGTGTGACAAACAGTGGGATTGATTTGACGCAGGAGACGATTCCGGTAATTGAAACTATGGAGATTCTTCAGAACTATAAGTCCATTGAAGATATCAGAAAATCTGCATTAGCAGCATATATGAGAGAATTTGCGACGGAATACTCTGATACTGCGGCGGTGTTTGTCCTGAAAAATCGGAAGTATAAGAAATCTACGATTGCATTTCTGGAACGCTTTCTGAATTATCTTGGTGTTGAAAACACATTGCACCAGTTTTTATCAGCCCTCTCATCGTATGCAATTCCAGAAATGGAGGAATTCTATGAACCTGCACGAGCATAAAGAAGAATTTGAAGAACTGATTGCCATTGTAGCAGATTATATAGGAGTTCCTGCTGATGCGGTTCGCAGGGATTACTATATTGTTCAAATGATGCAAAACCTTCAAAACAGTGAATACACCGAAGTCTGTGTGTTTAAGGGAGGAACTTCTCTCAGCAAATGTTATCCGGGATCTATCAATCGTTTTTCCGAAGATATTGATCTGACATTCATACCTGTAGAAGATATGACTAATAAGAAATACAGCAAGGCCTTGAAACGAGTTGAAGATACTATCTCAGCCGGTTTTTTGATGGAGAAAATTGAAGCTGAGCGTAATGACCGAAACAAAAGTGCATTTGTTTGGCCTGAAAATGAAAGCAAGGAAACCTGCCGGGTAAAACTGGAGATTGGTTCCAGTGTAAGACCGGATCCTTTTTCAAAGAGAAGCATGAAAACTTATATTCAGGAATATCTCGAAGAGAAAGGCATGCAGGATGTTGTGACCGAATTTGATCTGCAGGAAGTCAAGGTAAATACACTTGATATCACACGAACGTTCCTGGATAAGGTAATGTCAGTCAAGAGGCATGCAATTTGTGGAACTCTTCCAAGAAAAGTGCGTCACATATATGATGTTACGGTACTTTTGGATCGCAATGACATTCAGGATTTTCTGAATGATACCGAACGGCTGAAGCAGCTTCTAAAGCTCACAAAAGAAACGGACAGCTTCTATCTTCAGAAACGTAATATTTCTGAAGATTATGATCCGTTGGGGGCATATGCCTTTGAAAACTGGAAACAGTATTTCAACGATGAAATTCGTGGAAGATATGAAACTCTTCATGAAGATCTGCTCTACACATCCAATCGGCAGAGCTTTGAAAAAGCAATTCAGGCATTTGAATTTATCAGTCATCTGTTTGCTTCCATAGGTGAATAGGTTATTAAAAAGAGGTATGTAAAGACGGGCGGGGGGGGGGATCCGCCCGTCTTTACATACCTCTTTTTTGATTATTCCGGAAGCCTGTTCTCATACATAATACTCAGTTCTCCATAAACCTGCTGATTATTCCGGGCGATTCTGGCCCCGGAATAATCACCCTTTCAGCTAATCAGCCCCAAAATCGTGCCAAAAATCCAGCTAATCAAAAAAGGCAGATGTTTTGAGTGCCATGCTGTTATAGCGGATAAAATTGAATATCGTTATGTACATGCGGAGTTTGAGGACGATGATGCAGATGGCTCCGTCGATGAAGATGATAATGAACCTGTGTAAACAGGATGGGCTTGATGCCTGGGGCAGCCTTCGGGTTGCCTTTACATAATTTCCACTTTCAAAAAATAAAAAATTTTATGTTTTTGAAAGCGACATCTTGCATATACTATTAGCAGACAGTATAATAAGTACAGTGAAGCGGTTTCGAGAAATGAAAAAATTTCAATTTTTGAAAGCGGGTGACGATATGAAAACAATCACGAGAGCAAAATATCTCAATAGAATCATTGAACTGAATGACACTCCTGACATCAAGATCATCACGGGCATTCGTCGCTCCGGTAAGTCCAAGCTGATGCAGGCGTATATTGAGTATCTGAAAAGCCATTTTG
>OLGL01002276.1_pt1 | contig 15461 bp, 14 predicted proteins | sample 1605041 | NCBI WGS metagenome assembly OLGL01 (sample SAMEA3888905, study PRJEB22519) | human gut metagenome | biome: human gut; feature: human-associated habitat; material: faeces | place: Denmark | collected 2010 | reverse complement strand
ACGTCGACGGTCAGCGTGTCGATGTTCGAAATGGTCGTCAGCACCCCGAACTGCGTGCCCGGGCCCACGTAGTCGCCCACGTGTGCCGAGGTGTTGGAGATGATACCGTCGATGGGCGAGCGAAGCTCCGTATAGCCGACGTTCATGCGGGCGCTGCTGAGGGTCTGCTCGGCCGAGCGGACGGTGGCTTCGGCGGCTTTGTACTGGGCCGTATACTGATCCAACTGCGACTGGCTGATGGCGTTGATCCTGGCCAGCGGCACGGCGCGGTCGTAGTTGTTGCGGGCTTCGATCGCCTGCGCCCGGGCCGATTGCAGGGCGGCCTCGGCTGCGAGCATCGAGGTCGAAAGCTGGTCGGGGTCGATTGTGAACAACAGCTGCCCGCGCTTCACGGGCATACCGTTGGCAAACTGCTTCGTAAGCAGGTAGCCGTTCACGCGCGGCTGGATCACCGCATCGAAATTGCTCGCCAGGTAACCGATGAACTCCATGCGGTTGGGAACGCTGTCCGTGACGGCTTCGGCCACGCCGACCCTGAGCGGGGGCATGGCGGTTTCGGGCTTGTGCCTGCTGCACCCCGCGAGGAGTACGGCGAGCAGCCCCGTGATAAGGAAAAGTCTGTTCATACCGGGATGTTTTACACCCTTGCAGGGGCAAAAAACGTACCGTGAACAGGGTGACAGCTAGTTAAAAAGGGGATTATATGCTAAAAAAAGCTGATTTTTTTAACTGCAAATGATGATGTTTAGATAATTTTTATATCTTTGCGTTGATAACAAACCCAAATTAATATAAAAGTTATGAAAGAATTAGTAGCAAAGATCAATGCCGAGTACGAGGTATTCGCAGCAAATGCAGCAGCACAGGTGGAGAAAGGCAACAAGGCCGCCGGTACCCGTGCCCGCAAGTCCGCACTGGAGATTTCTAAGCTGATGAAGGAATTCCGCAAGATTTCCGTAGAGGCTGCGAAATAATCGCTGACTACGTAGACGCAACAAAGGCTGTCCTTTTGGGCAGCCTTTGTTGTTTTCGTGCCGTATGCGGATCGTTCCCGCGGCAAGCCGTACGGTCGCGGCGCAGGTCAGGGCTCGATGCCGAATTTGCGGAACACCTCCATATCCTCTGCGGAGAGGCCCGTCTTGCGGAACTGTACGGCCTCGTTGTGGTCGTTCAGGTAACGGCGCGGCCGGGTGCGGTCGTAGCCCGCGTTGACCAGCGACACGCCCGTGTCGATGTAATTTCCCCGGATCGAAGCCATGTCGGCCATGGTATGGAACAGCGCATGGGTCGTGGCGGGCACCGTGGCGTTTGCCTCGGCGGCAGCGGCCTTGTCGGGGAAATTCTGCCGGTAAGCGTCGGAGAACCACGCCAGCGAAGCGACGTAGAGCTGGTAGGCCGTCGTCGTGGGCGAAGCGTGCAGGAACCGTTCGCGCCTGTCATCGAGGATGTCCTCGCCGTGGTCGGCGCAGTAGAGCAGCGCCGACGAAGTCCCGCGCAGCCCGCGCAGGTACTGGATCGTCTCCGAGAGGAAGAAATCCGTGTAGAGGATCGAATTGTCGTAGGCGTTGCGGAGCGTCTGCACGTGTTCCCGTGAGATCGCCACGTCGTCGTCGGGGCGGAACTGCGCAAACTCGCGCGGGTAACGCTGGTGGTAACTGAAGTGCGAGCCGTAGCAGTGGAGTATGAAGAGCATCTTCTGCGCCTTGTTGCCTTCCACGGCGCGGCGCACCTCGTCCAGCAGCTGCATGTCGTGGCGCGGCGAGCGGATATAGATCAGGTGGTCGGCGTCGCGGGCGAGTTTGTCGATCATGGCGCCCTGCGGCGACTGGTTGGAGATGAACCAGGTCTCGAAACCGGCCTCGTTGAACAGCGCCGGGAGCCCCTTGCGGCGGTAGAGTTCGGGATGTTCGTCGGTCGCAACGGACGAGAGGATCAGCGGCACGCTCTTGTGCGTGGTGTTGCTCTGCGTGAGCATGTCGCGGAAAACGATCAGGTCATCGACCTGCGAAAGGCGGGGATTCGTCTCGCGGTCGTAACCGTACAGCTGCCAGTTCATCGCACGCGAGGCTTCGCCGATGACGTAGACGTATATCTCGCGCCCCGGTGCCTGGGCCGTGCGCGACGCACCGTAGGTGAAATCCTCCGAGGTCTCCTCGAAATTGTAGGCCTTGCGGAATTCCGTGGCACTCAGGTGTACGTTGTAGAGCACGTTGAGCGGGAAGATCTCGTCCCGCAGCACGTGCCGGTCTTCGCTCACGCGGTAGGCCGGCCACAGCGCCAGCATGCCCAGCGCCATGAGCACCGCCCCGGTCAGTCCGACGTTCATGCGCGTGGTGCGCGATATCTGCCGTTTGTGCCCGATTTCGCGCGCGGCGAACCACAGCAGCGGCAGGTACATCACGCAGACCAGGATCACGGAGGGGTAGATGTTGCTCAGCAGCTCGCCCGCTTCGCCCGGGTTGGTCGTCACCAGGTTGGTGAACATGTCCGTGGCGATGATCGAGTTGCCGAAGAGGTACAGCAGCACGATCTGGAACGCGCACAGGAAAATGAACGGGAACGCCAGCCAGATCATTATGCCCGAACGGCGCAGCGCCACGCTCCACATCATGTAAAATCCCAACGGCATCAGTATCAGCGCCTCGACCGTCCAGACGGAGTAGGGTTCGGTATTGGCCAGCACGCAGTTGGGGATAATCAGCGCGACAAAGAAATAGACGGTCAGCAGCGTGGTGAAACGGCTGCGGGTTTTGACCGTCCGTTGCCGGTTATGTTTGTTCGGATCAGCATTCATATCTTTACTAACCTAAAAAGCTTCGTTCAGGCTCAGCAGGAATCCGCTGGTTTTCTTGCCGAAGCCGTAATCGAGCCGCACATTGACCCGTTTTTTCAGCTCCCATCGCAGGCCGACGCCATAGTTGGGAAGCGTTTCCGACCAGTCGAACCGGTCGAGACTGTTGAATACGTTGCCGGCACCGCCCCATACCGTGCAGCCGATACGCCGCCAGATGCGCTGGCGCAACTCTACCTGGAAGGTAATCATGTCGTTGTCCGTATAGCGCCCCTGGTAGTAACCGCGCATGCGCTGCGAACCGCCCATGCGGGCCAGCATCGGCCACGGGGTGCCTTCGGAGTTGAACTCCGCGTAGAGGTCGGTGGCGATCAGTCCACCTTTCCACACCTGCCGGTACCAGTCGGCCGTGAAGGTCGTGCGCCACAGCGACTTGCCGCAGTTGCCAAGCCCCTTGGCGTAGAAAGTCTCCTCCAGGCTGACATAGATGCCCCGGTACGGGTTGGGGATGAAGTCGCGCGAGTCGTACTCGAGGATGGCTCCGATGCCGGTGGCAGTGTAGTGCGTTTTCTGCCCGTACTCCTGCAGGTAGCCCTCGCTGCGGGCGTCAAATTTCTTGCCCTGCGTGTGCTCGAAGCTCAGGATGCCGCCCACATAGGTGCTGGGCAGCACGCGGTGCAGGTAACGCCCTTTTACCAGGTAGCGTTTCTCGTTGTACGACCCCTCTTCGTTATACCGTCCGTCGTGGTAGCCGATGCCCCACATGTCGCGGGGCGCCGAAGCGAACATCACCGTATAGTCGATGCGCTTGCCGTTGCGGGAGAAGATGTTGTTGCCCGTGACCCCCAGCGCATAGAATCCCGAAATCGAGACATTGGCGAAGATCGAGATGTCCGAGGGTGCCGTCACCGAGTCCGTGCGGTCGAGACGGTACAGACCGGCGACGAGGAAGCCCAGACCGAAGCCGACGTCGGACGAGTAGTTGGGACCGGGGGCGATGCTCCAGTCGATTTTCTTTTCGAACGTACGGTCGATGTTCGAACGGCTGTAATAGTCGATGATGCGGCGTATGAAGCCTTTGCGTTGGGCGGGCGATGTGAGGGCTGCGGTGTCGGCGGGTTGTTTGGGGGAGCGGGCTGCGGCGCTTCCGATCTGGGACAGGGCTTCCTCGGTCGAGGGAAAGGAATCCATGTCCTTGTCGGGTTGCTGTCCTACGGCGGTATATGCTATCAGCAGCATGCAGACCGTTAAAATGGTTCTGTATCCCTTTTTCATTGATTGTTCGGTGAAAGGCGATCCAAAGATAGGAATTATTTTCCGTATGCGCAAAACGGCGGGCGGATGCCGGGGATGGACGCGGCTTTCCGGGATAAATGTTTATCTTTGCTGTAGCAACCCTCCCGTGTGCGGCTTTGCAGGCGGGGAGTCGGGTGCCTCTTTTACTGAATTTGACGATGCAGATAACCAGACCTGTCCCGGCCGCCGATCCCGTGGAATATACCGATGGTAGGGCGTTGACCGAAGGCGAAGAGATTGCCGGAGGCATTTTCCGCGGCATTGTTTTCCCGCACCTCGACCGGGAACATGTCTGGGTGCAGTCGTGTCTTTTCGCAGGCTGCCTTTTCCCGGCGTGCGTGTTGCGCGGATCGCATTTCACGGATGTGACCTTCCGGAACTGCGACCTGTCGAACGCCGACCTGACGGGGTGCAGTTTCCAGCGGGTGGAGTTCCTGGATTGCAAGCTCATGGGGACGAACCTCTCCGAAGCGACGATGCAGCATGTGGCCTTCGAGCGCTGCAAGGCGGAGTTCGCCAATTTCGCGCTGGGGCGCTTGCGTTTCGTGGCGCACAGTCAGGGAGTCATGCGGGGAGCCGTGTTCGACGAGTGCCGCCTGGAGAAGGCCTCCTTTTCGCGCTGCGACCTGACGCAGGGTGAATTCCGCGGCACGCGCCTGCGCGGGCTTTCGTTCGCGGATTCCGACATCCGGGGAATACGTGTCGGCGAGGTCGATTCGTTTGAATTAAAGGGTTTGAAGATCAATGCATTGCAGGCGGTTGACCTGGTGCGGCTGCTGGGGGTAGAGGTGGAGGAATAAGGGTTTATTCAAAAAATTTACATATTTCTTAAAAAATCTTAATAAAATATTTGGAAGTTTGCTTTTGCCGTAGTACTTTTGCCTCGTCTTAAATGATAAAATATTTTAAGAATTATTTAAAATTATTTAGTATGAAAGCAAGGATCAATGAGTGGTTACGCACCGCCCTGATTATGTTGGGAGAGAGCATCAAACTGCGCGAGATGTAATATCTCCCTTTTATTTTCGGAAAAGAGTTAAAACTTCGATATACGAAAGCGGCCCGACTGTCAAAGTCAGGCCGCTTTTCGTTTCGGACTCCCCGCCGCTTGGCGGCAGGGGCTTCTCCGGGGCTGTTGTCGTTGCGCCCGGGTTATTTGATGCCCAGCTTCCTGGCGATCTCTTTGGGCAGGGCGTGCTTGTTGACCATGACCGAGGTTGTCTTGTAAGCGACGAACGGGCGCGAGAAATACCAGAATCCGTCGTAGGGCGGACGTACGTCCCATGAATTCTGCACCTTGTAGTAGTGGTTGCCTGCCTGGTCGGTGGCCGTACCCATGATGACCATGCCGTGGTCGTCGGTGGTTCCGTAGTTGTCGAAAGCCTCCTGGCGCATCTCCTGGGTGATGGCGAGCTCCTTGCCCGGCTTGTCGAACTTGTAGAGTGCGTCATCCTTCTCCTTCTGGGTCAGTTTTCCCCAGCGCTCGGCTTCGGTGCCGCCCATGCCTTCGAGGTCGGCGGCCGGTACGATACCGATCGCCTTGGTGCGGCTGAATCCCTTTTCGCTTACGTCGGTGCCCCACGCGACGGGATACCCGTTTTCCAGTGCATTGTCCACGACGGCCATCATTTCGTCGAGCGGAAGGTTGTAGACCGTGCCCCACATCCAGTTATCGGGCACCTCGATGATGAACTGCGTATAGAAGGGGTGGTGTGTGAACGAACTGATGTCGATATAGTCGTCGATGTCGATCGGCAGCGAGTCGGCGAACGTCCGGGGCGTGTATTCCTTGCCCTGATAGGTGAAGGTCTCGGGCATCGGGCCGAAATATTCGTCCAGGATGGCGTTGAAACCCCGTTTCCAAGCCGTCGAGAGCGGCTTGTTCGAAGATTTGGTGCTGGCCTCCATCACTGCGTCGAGGTAGGCTTTCAGCACGCGCGAGAGTTCGTGGAAATCGGCTTTCTCGGTGCCGTAGTTGAAGCCCGGGTAGGCTTCGAACGGGACGATGCCGTAGTTGCGGATGCCTTCCGTCACGTCGCGCGAGGCCCCGCCTTCGGCGAAGTTGATCTCGCCGTGCATGCGGATGTATTTCACGGCTTTCTCCATGAACGTATGGCGGACGATCCACATTTCGGAGAGGTGCACGGGGGCGCCTCCCGCACGCAGGATTTCCCCTTCGAGGAACGAAAGGGTCGAGTAGCACCAGCAGGTGCCGCTACGGCTCTGATCCTTGACCGGGGTCATGGGGATAAGTTTGACGTCGGTGAACCGGTAGCCTTCGGCGGCGGTCGTGTCGGGTGTCTGTGCCGCAGCCGCAAGTGCGGCGCAGAAGGCAACGAGGGTCAGCAGGAGTTTCTTCATTGCTTTAGGGTTTAGGTTGTGGGTGTTGCTATTTTTTCGAGTCGGCGACGATCTTCAGACAGTCGTCGAGCGTGAGCTCTTCGGGTTTGCTGCCCTTGGGCAAGCGGTAGTTCTTGCCCTTGTAGGCGATGTAGGCCCCGTAACGGCCGTTCTTGACCAGCATGTCGGGCTCTTCGGGGAAGCTCCGCAGCGGAGTGTTGGCCGCGGCGGCCGCCGCCTGCTGGGCATGGACGATCTCCACGGCCCGCTCGTAGGTAAGCGTGTAGGGGTCGTCGCCCTTCTGCAGCGATGCGAACGATTTGCCGTGGCGCACGTAGGGCCCGTATTTGCCGATGCCCACCGAGAGCTCTTCGCCGTCGAGCTGGCCCAGGTCGCGGGGCAGCGCGAAGAGCGCCAACGCCTCCTCTAGCGTGATCGACTCAATTAGCTGGCCCTTTTTGAGCGAGGCGAAGCGGCCTTTCTGCCCCTCCTCGCCTTCGATCTCGACCATCGGGCCGTAGCGGCCGATGCGTGCCTTGACGATATGCCCCGTCTTGGGGTCGTTGCCCAGGATGCGTGCCTGGCTCTTCTTGTCGGTCTGCGTGCCGATGGCGGTGTCGACCATCTGGTGGAAGGGGCCGTAGAAATCGTGGATCATCTTCACCCACGTGATGTCGCCGTCGGCGATGCGGTCGAATTCCTTTTCGACGCTGGCCGTGAAGTTATAGTCCATGATCGGCTTGAACTGCGTTTCGAGGTAGTCGTTGACGACCATGCCGATGTCCGTCGGCGAAAGGCGGTTCTTCTCCTTGCCGTAGCTTTCCGAGAGGTTTTTCGTGGCGAGCTTGTCGCCCGTGAGGGTCATTTGCACGTAGTTGCGTTTCTGCCCCTCCCTGTTTTGCTTGACCACGTAGCCGCGGTTGATGATCGTCGTGATGGTCGGCGCGTAGGTCGAGGGGCGTCCGATGCCCAGCTCTTCGAGGCGCTTGACCAGCGAGGCTTCGTTGTAACGTGCCGGGGCCTGCGTGAAGCGTTCCGTGGCGGTGATCTGCGTCGAAAGCAGTTCGTCGCCCTGTGCCATTTTGGGGAGCAGCCCTTCGCCGCTTTCGGCGGCCTGGTCGTCGTCCGTGGATTCGGAGTAGAGGCGCAGGAAGCCGTCGAAGCGGACGACTTCGCCCGTGGCGACGAATTGCTGCGACGACCCCGACATGTCGATCACAATGGTTGTGCGGTCGAGTTCGGCGCAGACCATCTGCGAGGCTACGGTGCGCTTCCAGATCAGGTCGTAGAGTTTCTTTTCGGCCGGGGTGCCCTCGATTGACTGCCGGTCAATATACGACGGGCGGATGGCTTCGTGCGCCTCCTGGGCACCCTTGGTCTTGGTCTTGTAGTTATGCCACGACGAATATTTTTCGCCGTAGAGTTTCGTGATCTCCTCCTTGCACTGGGCCAGTGCCTGTTGCGAGAGGTTTACCGAGTCGGTACGCATGTAGGTGATCAGACCCTGCTCGTAGAGGTGCTGGGCGACGGACATCGTCTGCGAAACGGACATGCCCAGCTTGCGGCCCGCCTCCTGCTGGAGCGTCGAGGTCGTGAAGGGCGGCGCCGGGAAACGCTGTGCGGGTTTCTCTTCGGCTTTCGACACGGTGAAAGTGGCGCCGATGCAACTGCGGAGGAATGCCTCGGCCTCGGCCTGCGTTTCGAAGCGCGACGAGAGTTCGGCCTTGAAGAGGGTCTTTTCGGGGTCGTTGGCCGCGTAGAACTGTGCCACGACGCGGAAATAGGGTGCCGAGCGGAAGGCGATGATCTCGCGCTCGCGCTCGACGATCAGCCGTACGGCGACGCTCTGCACGCGGCCGGCCGAAAGCGACGGCCGCACTTTCTTCCACAGCACGGGCGAAAGCTCGAAACCGACCAGGCGGTCGAGGATACGGCGTGCCTGCTGTGCGTTGACCAGATCCATGTTGACCGTGCGGGGGTTCTCGATGGCTTCGAGGATCGCCCGCTTGGTGATTTCGTGGAAGACGATGCGCTTGGTCTGGTCGACGGGGAGCCCCAACACTTCGGTCAGGTGCCATGCGATGGCTTCTCCTTCGCGGTCTTCATCGGACGCCAGCCATACGGTCTTGCTCTTGGCCAGCTTGGTCAGTTCGTCCACCACTTTCTTCTTGTCGCCCGGGATTTCATAGACGGGCCTGAACTCGTCGTCGATATTGATGCCCAGGTCTTTTTTCGACAGGTCGCGGATGTGTCCGAAACTCGACTTGACGATATAGTCCTTGCCGAGGAACTTCTCGATGGTTTTGGCCTTGGCGGGGGACTCGACGATTACTAAATTTTCCTGCATGCGTTCTTTATGGCTTTTCTGAAATGCGAAAACCTAAGCATGAGTACTTAGGTTTCGCATTCCGTGCTGTTGATCCTTTATTTGACCAGGGTATAGGCGATGTCGATCTTGATCGGGGCATCCTCCTTGGTCAGCGACCCGTCCGAGGGCGTCATACCCTGCATCACACTGTAATTCTGGGTGTAGAGACCGTATGCCTCGGGCCCCATGTACATAGTCCTGGTTTTGATTCTCTCCGCGATCTCTTCCCACGGGGCGTTCTCGCCCAGCTCCTCCACGGCCTCCTGGTAGTAGTTCCACATGCTCTGCACATGGCCCGTGATGTCCATCACGTAGCAGCCCCGGCTGCGGTTGATGTAACCGCCGTAGGTCAGCGTCGTGCTGTAGGTCTTCTCGTAGGCATAGGCGTAGTCGGTGATGCCCGAGAGCTTTTTGTAATTGGTATAGAGGCCCAGGCGGCTCTGCGAGGCGTCCATCTGTTCGATCATGTGCTTCACGTCGGTCAGGTTCTGCCAGTCGTAGTTGCTGCCCGCGAAATAGACCGACATCCGGGCCTGGTTGATGGCCAGGGTATTGAACTCCTTGGCGGAAGCGGCGTTCTCGTCCTTGATGATCTGCGCCAGCTGCCTGAAGAACTCCTCGGTGAAAGTCATTTCCGTTACGACGCCGCCCATGCCCTCGACGTAGACCTGCTTGCTGAGCGGACGGTTCTCGTTGGTCTCGACCGCATCCGCAATGTCGAACCTCTGCGGAGAAGTGGCTTTCGAGTAGTCGTGGCGGATGGTGTTGACCGACACGTTGCCGTAGTCGACCGAAGAGTCGTAGAAAATGTAGGGGATCGAAATCGTGTCGGCGATCAGCGTAGGGTCGCTCTCCAGGCGGTTACGCCCGTAGATCGCGAAGCCCGAAGCGTCGAGCGACGTGGCGTAGATGTTGCCCTTGTTGGGGGTCGTCTGGTCGACGGCCGGGACGATGTAAAGCCCCTTGAACTCGGCGACCCACTGTTCGAGGCTGTCGAGGCTGTAAATCGAATAGTCGCCCTTGTACGTGCCCTCCTGAAGCATCAGGCGGTTGATGAATTCCCGTCCCTTCTGGGTCGGTTTCATGGTGGCGTACGTGGTGGCGGGACCCGTCTCCTTTCCGTCGGGGAAGGTGAACGTGAAGAGCACGTCGTCGCCTACGACACCCGCCTTGACGGGGTCGAAATTGAGGTAGAAGGTCGTGTCGCGCTCGGACTTTCCGCTTTCGACGGGTTTCTCGGTCAGGTATTTGTTGCTGACGACCTCGTATACGTTGTACTCCTGCGAGGTGAGCGTGTCGCTGCCGTAGCTGGAGATGGAAAGCAGGATGATCGCCGAGTCGAGGATCGGGCGGAACCCGAAATAGCCCGAGTCGATTTCATAGGGGACGTATTGCGTGAGGAACCCTGCCGTGCGCAGTCCGAACGTATCGCTGAGCATCGAACCCATGTACCCGTAGGTGAGGTTCGACGTGATGAGCGAGTCGGTCTGGTAAAGCCGCGTCTCGACATAGCGCCTGGGGTTGAGATCCCCCTTCAGCGTCAGGGCGCCGAAGGTCTCGTAACCCGCTTTCATCTGCTGGTTGTCCGGCACGAGGTTCGACCCCAGTGTGTCGTCGACCTTGGTGCAGCCCGCGAATGTCATCGCAGCGACGGCCGTCATAACGGCGGCGGCGCGGAGCAAACGGCGGAAATTATTGAATCGCTTCATAGAATCGGTTGTAATTATCGAAAAAGTCCGCTGCCTCGGGCGACTGGTATTCGAGCATCGGCTTCCCGCTCGCACGGGCGATTTCCAATACCCTGGGGTCGGCATCTGCGGAAGCTGCGACCACACCGTCGGCATATTCCATAACGAAGCGGCAGAGGTTTTCGTATGACGGGACGTCGAGAATTGAGAGATTTTTATCCTTGACCCCCTCGCCGGCGATCTTCGCGGCGAAGCCCTTGTCCAGTTCCCCGGGGAAGCCGTCGGCATAGAGCGAAACGACGATTTTCACGTCGCGGAAAATCGGGTCGTCGGCGAAAATGCGCTTCAGGTAGACCGGGATCACTCCCGAGAACCAGCCGTGGCAATGGACTACGGTCGGCGTCCAGCGCAGTTTCTTGACCGTCTCCAGCACGCCGCGGGCGAAAAAGATGGCCCGTTCGTCGTTGTCGGGGAATTCCGCACCTTCGCTGTCGGTCAGCACGGCCTTGCGCGAGAAATAGTCGTCGTTGTCGATGAAATAGATCTGCACGCGCGCCGCGGGGATCGAGGCGACCTTGATGATGAGCTGGTGGTCGTTGTCGTCGATGATGAGGTTCATGCCCGAAAGACGTATTACCTCGTGGAGCTGGTGCCGGCGTTCGTTGATACAGCCGTAGCGCGGCATGAAGGTACGGATTTCGTTCCCACGCTCCTGCATCGCCTGCGTGAGAGCGCGGCAAAGTCCGGAAGCCTCCGTCTCTGGAAGATAGGGTGTAATCTCCTGACAGACGTACAGAATCTTATTTGCCATGGTTCGAGTATTTGATCTTTCGAGGTCTATTGTGCAAAGATAGTGAAAAAATCTTAAAGAATGAGCATCGCGTCGCCGTAAGTGCCGAATCGGTACCCTTCTTCCTTGGCTATCTTATAGGCGTTCATGATCGTTTCGTAGCCGCCGAACGCCGCAACCATCATCAGCTGGGTGGAGTAAGGCAGGTGGAAATTGGTCACCATGGCGTCGGCCACCGTGAACTCGTAGGGCGCGAAGATGAACTTGTTCGTCCATCCTTCCATCGGCTTGATCATGCCGTTGGTCGAGACAGCCGTTTCGAGGGTGCGCATGACGGTCGTGCCGATGGCTGCGACCTTGTGCCCGTTGCGCTTGGCTTCGTTCACCGTCCCGGCAGCCTCTTCGGTCACGAAGAACTGTTCGGAGTCCATCTTGTGCTTCGAGAGGTCTTCGACGTCGACCGTACGGAAGTTGCCCAGCCCGACGTGCAGCGTGACGAACGCACGGTCGATGCCCTTGATCTCCATGCGCTTCATCAGGTGCTTCGAGAAGTGCATGCCGGCCGTCGGGGCGGCAACGGCGCCTTCGTGCTCGGCGAAGATCGTCTGGTAGCGCTCGGCGTCCTCGGGTTCGACCTTGTCGCGCACCCATTTGGGCAGCGGTGTCTCGCCCAGGCTGAAAAGCGTCTGCTTGAACTCCTCGTAGGAGCCGTCGAACAGGAAGCGCAGCGTGCGCCCGCGCGAGGTCGTATTGTCGATCACCTCGGCCACCAGCAGGTCGTCATCGCCGAAGTAGAGTTTGTTGCCGATGCGGATCTTGCGGGCCGGGTCGACCAGCACGTCCCAGAGCCGCAGTTCGCGGTTCAGTTCGCGCAGCAGGAAAATCTCGATCTCGGCACCCGTCTTCTCCTTGTTGCCGTAGAGGCGTGCTGGGAAGACTTTGGTGTCGTTGAATACGAAGAGGTCTTTTTCGTCGAAGTATTCGATGATGTCTTTGAAAATACGGTGTTCGATAGTGCCTTTGGCGCGGTCGATGACCATCAGGCGCGAATCGTCCCGGTTTTCCGTCGGGTGTTTCGCCAGCATTTCGGGGGCGAAATCATACCCGTATTGCGATAATTTCATAGGTGGAATACTCTATTTTACGTTCGAAATAAACAACACAGATTAATTTCTATACGCAAAAAAGCCTATTTTGTTTCAAGTTCCTGCAATTTTTTTAGAAAATCATCGAGGCTGTGGGCGTTTTCGACCCTGAAGCCGCCGCTGCGCGTCCGGCAAAGGGAAGTCAGGTGCGCGCCGCTTTCGAGCGCCTGCCCGATTTCGTGGGCCAGCGAACGGATGTAGGTGCCCTTGCTGCATCGTACGCGGATGCGGATGCGCGGCAGGTCGTACTCTTCGAGCTGCATTTCGTAGATGTGGACGAGCGCCTTGCGCATTTCGACCTCCTCGCCCGCTCGAGCCAGTTCGTAGGCCCGCATGCCGTCGATCTTTTTGGCCGAATAGACCGGCGGAGACTGGAGGCGTTCGCCCGAGAGTGCGGCGAGGGCTTCGAGTACCTTCCCGCGCGTGATGTGCTGCGTGGGGAAGGTCGCGTCGACGGGATGTTCGAGGTCGTAGCTGGGGGTCGTGGCACCCAGCATGACGTCGGCCACGTACTCCTTCTCCTCGGCCTGCAGGGCGTCGACCATCTTGGTGGCGCGGCCGATGCAGACCAAAAGGACGCCCGTGGCCAGCGGGTCGAGCGTGCCCGCGTGGCCGACCTTGATCTTGCGGTAGCCGAGCCTGCGGAGCGCGGACTTGATCTTGCGTACGACGTCGGTGGACGTCCAGCTCAGGGGCTTGTCGATGACGGCGATGTAGCCCTCCTCGAAGTTGAGGCCCCGCAGGTCGAGTGTCTCCTTCATCAGCAGAAATAGCTTAGGATGGATACCAGGCCGGCCAGCGCGCAGTAGAGCGAGAACCAGATGAGCTTGCCCCGCTTGACGATCTCGATCATGAATTTGCAGGCCAGGCACCCCGTGATGAACGAGGCTGCGAACCCGGCGGCGAGCGTGCCCGTGGCGATGCCGGCCGTGAGATCGCCGCTTGCGGCTTCGAGCAGCGTTTCGCCCAGGATCGGCGCCAGCACCATCAGGAACGAGAATTGTGCCACGGCGGCCTTTTTGTTGCCCAGCAACAGTCCGGTGGCGATGGTCGTCCCCGAACGCGATAGCCCCGGCATGGCGGCGCAGGCCTGCGCCAGGCCGATGATCAGGGCGTCGCGGTAGGAGATGGTCTCCTTCTGGCGCGGCTTGGCGTAGTAGGCGAAAGCCAGCAGCGTCGCGGTAAGCAGCAGCATGGCGCCCACGATCACCAGGATGTAGGGGGCGTCGAGCATGGCGTTGATCCGGTCTTTGAAGAGGAAGCCGATGACCCCGATGGGGATCATCGAAAGTACGAGCTTCAGCACGTAGGCCTGCTCGGCGTTGAAGCGGCGCGAAAAGAGCCCCTTCAGGAGGCGCCAGACCTCGCTCCAGAGCACCACGATGGTGCTCAGTACGGTGGCGGCGTGGAGCGCCACGTCGAACGTGAGGTTTTCTTCCAGTTCCACGCCGAGCAGCTCCTTGGCGATCTGCAGGTGGCCGCTGCTCGACACGGGCAGGAATTCCGTAATGCCCTGCACGATACCGAGCAGGATGGCTTGTAAGGTGTCCATAACTGATTTAAGCGGGTATATCTCCTGTGCCGTCGCGCCGCACCGGGAGTCCCGGTGCGGGGGCGCGCTGTGCCTCGGCCGGAACGGGCCGCCGGAGGCCGGGCGCCGGGACGGCCGGGCGGATTATTTTTCGAAGCGTTTCATGATGGCGTAGATCTCGATGACGAAACCGCCGATGACCAGGATCGGGGCCAGCGTGATGCGGCGCCACGAGAACATGGCGTAGTTGAATTCGTCGGGCGAATCGCTGCCGCCGCCGGCCATCAGCACGAAGCCCAGGAGGATGACGGCGAGCCCGACGGCCAGCAGAATGTAGTTGCGGCGGGTCAGGGGCATACGGGGATTTTCCTGTTCCGGAGGGGTGTTATTGGCTTTTTTCATTTAATAAAGGTATATCTTGTTCGACTTCATGTTGATGAATTTGTTCAGCGCGAGGATCGTGAAAAGCCCCGAGATTACGATGCCCCCGGCAATCATCGCGCCGAGGATGATGGCGACCTTGCCCGCCTCGGCGATCGTCAGCAGTTCGGGGACGGCTTCGTTGAGCCCGTAGACCGAAAGCCCGAACAGCAGCGAGGCTCCCAGTCCGGCCAGGATGCCCTGCGTGATGCTGCTGCCGAGGAAGGGCTTCATGATGAACCACTTGGTGGCGCCGACGAGTTTCATGGTATTGATCAGGTAGCGCTTCGAGAAGATGGCCAGCCGGATGGTGTTGCCCAGCAGGATCAGCGAAATGACGAGCAGCGCCCCGCCGAAGAGCACCAGCACCAGCCGGATTTTGCCTACCGTGGCGTGCAGCCGTTCGGCCATCAGCGCCGGGTAGCTCACCCGTTCGACCCCCGCGATCTTCGAGATGCCGGCGATGAAGCCGTCGAGCAGCTCCTTGTCGGCCGAGGCGGCCGTGAGGGTCAGCTCGAACGAGTCGAGCAGCGGGTTTTCGTCCAGGATTTCCTCGAATTCGCTGGCGAACATCTTGCGGAACTCGGCGTCCTCGATCTTCTCCTCCTTGCCGACGTAGGCGATCGTCGCCACGAGGTCTTCGGCCGTGAGCTGCCGGTTGACTGCGTCCTTCTGTTCGTCCGAAAGCCCGTTTTCCAGCTCCACGGTCACGGCGATGCTCTCCTGCAGGGTGTCGGCGACCTTCATCGCCGCGACCATCAGGTAGCCCACCGAGCCCAGCAGGAACAACACGAGCGTGATGCTCACCGTCGATACGATGTAGGAGTTGCGGACTTTCCGCTTCAGTCGCTTGTCGTCTTTCATAGCCGAAATGCTTTTTCGACGGCTCTTTTCCGTCGTCCGATTCATTCACGGCGTTTCGCCGTGTTTATAAGTCTGACCCACCCCTAAACCCCCGCCTCGGCGGGGGTTTGGGGACGGGGCGGGCCTGCAAACACGGCGGAACGCCGTGACTACGGCCTGCCACAGCGGAAAGAGGATACAAACCATTTTACAAATTTCATAACATGATTCAGAAGATCGACAAAAAAG
>OLGL01002270.1_pt1 | contig 15507 bp, 8 predicted proteins | sample 1605041 | NCBI WGS metagenome assembly OLGL01 (sample SAMEA3888905, study PRJEB22519) | human gut metagenome | biome: human gut; feature: human-associated habitat; material: faeces | place: Denmark | collected 2010 | reverse complement strand
TCATCATCTACATGGATGATCTGTCCTTCGAGGAATTTGAGATCGAGTATAAGTTCTTAAAGGCCGTCATCGAGGGAGGCGTGGAGACAAAGCCGGATAATGTGCTGATCTATGCCACCTCCAACCGCCGTCACCTTATAAAAGAGACCAGCCGCGACCGGGACGACATGGAGCACGGAGAGGACATGCACCGGTCCGATACCATGGAGGAAAAGCTGTCCCTGGTGAACCGGTTCGGCCTTACTATCTATTACGCCAAGCCGGATAAGAGCGGCTTCAATGCGATGGCTGTGGAGCTGGCACGCCGGGCCGGGATCACGCCGGAGGAGATGAGTGATGAGGAGATCGGTTATGAAGCCAACCGGTTTGAGATGCGGGGCGGCGGTCTTTCCGGCCGGACGGCCCAGCAGTTCGTCAATCATCTTGTGGCAGTGAAGCGGTAGCCTGGGGACAGGGGATCCAGAGGACACAAGGGAAAAACCGATAAAAGACATATTGTTACATTATGTTCAGAAAAAAGCATCGATCATGAAAAATGATAATGCTTTTTTTGCGTTCTATGCAAATTGTCAAACGTTGTCGAAAGTTGCGGACGAATTTCATTGCTTCTTTCTCGGTTAAAAGCCTATAATAAAACCGCTTGTTCCCCGTTTTTTAAAAGAAAATGGAAAATGCAGGGGGATAGACATTGATTATGACAGTTCAGGAGGGAATGCTATGGCAGAGGTTTCGGTTGCAATCGCAGATGATAACAGACAGACGTTAAATCTGTTGGGAGAGATACTTGAGAAGGAAGACGGGATCCATGTGGTGGGAAAGGCGGACAACGGTGAGGATGCGTATAACATGATCGTGGAGACGAACCCGGATATCGTTCTGATGGATGTGATCATGCCGAGACTGGATGGGATTTCTGTGATGGAGCGGGTCAGGAACAACAGCCAGATGAAGGGAACGCCGTCCTTCATTATGGTAACGGCTGCCAGCAGCCAGGATGTGACCGAGGACGCGTTCCGTCTGGGAGCCAATTACTACATAATGAAGCCGTTCAGCCGGGACGTGGTGTTGGATAAGATCCGCCGGGTCAGCCGGGGAAGGGTACGGGCTGCTGCGGCCGGCGACCACGGAGGCGTGCGGCGGGTACAGCCATATCTGGATAAGGCGGCGTACATGGAGCAGAACCTGGAGACCGACGTGACACAGATGCTCCATGAGATCGGGATCCCCGCCCATATTAAGGGGTATCAGTATCTGAGAGACGCCATCATCATGTCGGTGCAGGACGCGGAGATGCTGTCATCGGTGACAAAGATCTTATATCCCACCATTGCCAAGCGTCATCAGACCACGCCCAGCCGCGTGGAGCGGGCCATCCGCCACGCCATTGAGGTGGCCTGGAGCCGGGGGAAGATGGATACCCTGAATGAACTTTTTGGCTATACGGTCAACGGGGGCAAGGGAAAACCGACAAATTCAGAATTTGTGGCGCTGATCACAGATAAGATCCGCCTGGACTATAAGAGAATGTAACCGTTCAGCCATATATAAGAGAATCTAAAAAGTTCATGGATCCACTTTCTAAATCCCTGGGAATGTGGTATACTGAACCTAATGAAAATGAGCGAAAGCTGTATTAGCGGAAGGATGGGTTCAGTATGAAAAACATATTATTTATCGCTTCGGAGGCTGTGCCTTTTATTAAGACCGGAGGCCTGGCGGACGTTGTGGGTTCTCTTCCAAAATGTTTTGACAAAAAATACTTTGATGTACGTGTGATGATCCCCAAATATCTCTGTATAAAAGAAGTGCTCCGCAATGAAATGACCTATATAGACCATTTCTATATGGACTATCTGGGCCAGAGCCGTTATGTGGGGATCCTCCAGTATGTATATGAAGGGATCACATTTTATTTCATCGATAATGAAAGCTACTTCTGGGGGGAAAAGCCCTACGGCGACTGGTATTATGATCTGGAAAAGTTCTCCTTCTTCTCCCAGGCAGCCCTTTCGGCCCTTCCGGTGATCGGATGGAAGCCGGATATCGTCCACTGCCACGACTGGCAGACGGGACTGATCCCAGTCTATTTAAAGGACCGGTTCCGCGGCGGAGAATTCTTCCGCGATATGAAGACGGTCATGACGATCCACAATCTGAAATTCCAGGGTGTGTGGGATGTGAAGACCATCCAGAGATTTTCCGGCCTTCCGGATTACTATTTTACGCCGGATAAGCTGGAGGCCTACAAGGACGGCAATATGTTAAAGGGCGGCCTGGTATATGCGGACGCCATCACCACCGTGAGCAGCACCTACGCAGAGGAGATCAAGACCCCGTTTTACGGCGAGGGCCTGGACGGACTCATGAGAGCCCGGGCCAACGACCTGAGGGGGATCGTCAACGGCATTGACTACGATGATTTCAACCCGGAGACCGATCCCTATATCGCCCAGCAGTATAACGCGAAAAATTTCCGGAAGGAAAAGGCAAAGAATAAGCTGGCGCTCCAGGAGGAACTGGGACTGGCAAGAGATGACAAGAAATTCATGATCGGCATCGTTTCCCGTCTTACGGATCAGAAGGGCCTGGATCTGATCCAGTGCGTGATGGACGAGATCTGTACCGACGATGTGCAGCTGGTGGTCCTGGGAACGGGAGACGATAAATACGAGAACATGTTCCGTCATTATGACTGGAAATACCATGACCGGGTATCTGCCCAGATCTATTATTCGGAGCCCATGTCCCATAAGATCTACGCGGCCTGCGATGCCTTCCTAATGCCGTCCCTGTTTGAGCCCTGCGGCTTAAGCCAGCTGATGGCTCTCCGGTACGGCACTGTGCCCATTGTCCGGGAGACCGGCGGCTTAAAGGATACCGTATGGCCATACAATGAATACGAGGGGACCGGGACCGGCTTCTCCTTTGCCAATTACAATGCCCATGAGATGTTAAACATCATCCGCTACGCAAAATATATCTACTACAATAAAAAGCGTGAATGGAACAAGATCGTGGACCGGGATATGGCGGTGGATTTTTCCTGGAATACATCCGCAGGAAAATACCAGGAGCTGTACGACTGGCTGTTGGGGTACTAGGGAATGCAGTTTGGAGGAAACCATGGAGATTTGGAATGAGATACTAGGGAACCAGGTGCTGGTGTGTTCCGTGGCGGGCTGGACGGTGGCCCAGGTCTTAAAGACTATCATTGACGTGGTCTTAAACCGGTCGTTCAACCCGGAGCGGCTGTTCGGCTCTGGCGGGATGCCCAGTTCCCATTCGGCCACGGTATGCGCACTGACCACGGCATCGGGGCTTAAATACGGCGTGGGCAGCTTTGAATTTGCCATCAGCTTTGTGGTGGCCATGGTCGTCATGTACGACGCCATGGGCGTCCGCCGGGAGACGGGAAAACAGGCACAGCTTTTAAATAGTGTGTTTTTTGAAAATATACTGAACCTGGACGGAGTCCTGCTCCAGGAGAAGCTTAAGGAGTATGTGGGCCATACGCCTCTCCAGGTGGTGGCCGGCGCAGTCCTGGGGATCGGGATGACCCTGGTCATCAGCAGTTTTTACTAGGATCTGCAAAAAAACAGATCAGAAAAATCAATAAGCCATATATTTTGGCGAAAAAATCATTTGGGGATATTGCAATATCTGGCAATATCCCTTATAATGTCAGCAGACCGTTTTCCGGCCTGCTGTTTTTGTGCGCAAATTTCCAAACGATACGTCCTGGCAGCGGACATGGGAGAACGCAGGGCAGGAAGCGGAAAATGGAGAAACTAGTCACGTAGAAGATTTTCTACAAGTTTGATAGGAGGAAGAAAAACTTATGGCAAAGTGGGTTTATAAGTTTGAAGAAGGTAATGCTTCAATGAGAAACCTTCTCGGCGGTAAAGGCTGCAACCTGGCTGAGATGACGATCCTCGGCATGCCGATCCCGCAGGGCTTTACTGTTACGACAGAGGCCTGCACCGATTACTACAACAGCGGCAAGCAGATCACAGAGGAGATCCAGAACCAGATCTTCGAGGCTCTTACATGGTTAGAGGGCGTAAACGGAAAGAAATTCGGTGATACCGAAGATCCGTTACTGGTTTCTGTTCGTTCCGGTGCAAGAGCATCCATGCCGGGTATGATGGACACCATCCTGAACCTGGGATTGAACGAAGAGGTTGTTAATGTAATCGCTGAGAAGTCTGGCAATGCACGCTGGGCATGGGACTGCTACAGAAGATTCATTCAGATGTATTCCGACGTTGTTATGGAGGTCGGCAAGAAATATTTCGAGACCCTCATCGATGAGATGAAGGAGAAAAAGGGCGTTAAGCTGGACGTTGAACTGGATGCTGACGACTTAAAAGAACTGGCAAATCAGTTTAAGGCTGAGTACAAGGATAAGATCGGCGCAGACTTCCCGGATGATCCGAAGGAGCAGCTGATGGGCGCAATCAAGGCAGTATTCCGTTCCTGGGACAACCCCCGTGCAAACGTATACCGCCGCGACAACGATATCCCGTATTCCTGGGGTACCGCTGTAAACGTACAGTCCATGGCTTTCGGTAACATGGGTGATGACTGTGGTACTGGTGTTGCATTTACCCGTGACCCGGCTACTGGTGAGAAGGGCCTGTTCGGTGAGTTCCTGACCAATGCCCAGGGTGAGGACGTGGTGGCCGGCATCCGGACTCCCATGCCCATCAGCGAAATGAGCGAAAAGTTCCCCGAGGCCTTCGCCCAGTTCGAGAAGGTTTGCAAGATCCTGGAGGATCACTATCACGATATGCAGGACATGGAGTTCACCGTGGAGAACGGCAAGCTCTATATGCTGCAGACCCGCAACGGCAAGCGCACCCCTGCTGCTGCGCTCAAGATCGCCTGCGACCTGGTGGACGAGGGGATGATCGACGAAAAGCAGGCCGTGGCCATGATCGATCCCCGCACCCTGGACACCCTGCTGCATCCCCAGTTTGACGGCGAGGTGCTGAAGAAGACCCCCGTGATCGGCAGCGCCCTGGCCGCCTCTCCCGGCGCCGCCTGCGGCAAGGTCGTCTTCTCCGCTGAGGACGCCAAGGCCTGGGCCGAGCGCGGCGAGAAGGTGGTCCTGGTCCGGCTGGAGACCTCTCCTGAGGATATCGAGGGCATGAAAGCTGCTCAGGGCATCCTGACTGTGCGGGGCGGCATGACCTCCCACGCGGCCGTGGTGGCCCGCGGCATGGGCAAGTGCTGCGTCTCCGGCTGCGGCGCCATCAAGATGGACGAGGAGAATAAGCAGTTTGAGCTCTCCGGCAAGACCTTCCACGAAGGCGACTGGCTGTCCATCGACGGTTCCACCGGCAAGATCTACGACGGCGCCATCCCCACGGTGGACGCCTCTATCGGCGGCGAGTTCGGCCGGGTCATGGGCTGGGCCGACCAGTACCGCCGCCTGAAGGTCCGCACCAATGCGGACACCCCCCACGACGCCGCCCAGGCCCGGAAGTTCGGCGCTGAGGGCATCGGCCTGTGCCGGACCGAGCACATGTTCTTTGACGCAGACCGCATTCCCGCCATCCGCCGAATGATCTGCTCCGACACCGTGGAGCAGCGTGAGGCCGCTCTGGCTGTTCTGGAGCCTATGCAGCAGTCCGACTTCGAGGGCATCTATGAGGCCATGGAGGGCCTGCCTGTCACCATCCGTTTCCTGGATCCCCCGCTGCACGAGTTCGTGCCCACTGAGGAGGCCGACATCGAGCTGCTGGCCAAGGACATGGGCAAGAGCGTTGCGGAGATCAAGGCCATCATCGCCGGCCTGCACGAGTTCAACCCCATGATGGGTCACCGGGGCTGCCGTCTGGCGGTCACCTATCCGGAGATCGCCGCCATGCAGACCCGCGCCGTCATCAAGGCTGCGCTGAACGTCCAGGCCAAGCATCCCGAGTGGACCATGGTGCCTGAGATCATGATCCCCCTGGTGGGCGAGGTCAAGGAGCTGGCATACGTGAAGAAGGTCGTGGTGGAGACCGCCGATGCCATCATCAAGGAGGCCGGCTCCAACATGAAGTACCTGGTGGGCACCATGATCGAGATCCCCCGGGCCGCGCTGACCGCCGATGAGATCGCCAAGCAGGCGGACTTCTTCTCCTTCGGCACCAACGACCTGACTCAGATGACCTTCGGCTTCAGCCGTGATGACGCGGGCAAGTTCCTGGACGCCTATTACGACAAGAAGATCTACGAGAACGATCCCTTCGCCAAGCTGGACCAGACCGGCGTGGGCAAGCTGGTGGATATGGCCTGCAAGATGGGCCGCGCCACCAACCCCGAGCTGCATCTGGGCGTGTGCGGCGAGCACGGCGGCGACCCCTCCAGTGTGGAGTTCTTCCACCGGACGGGCCTGGATTATGTGTCCTGCTCTCCCTTCCGGGTGCCCATCGCCCGGCTGGCTGCGGCACAGGCTGCCATCAAGGACGAGAAGTAATCTTCTCTCTCATAAAAAACCGGACCGCCCAAAGAGGGCGGTCCGGTTTCTTTGTATCGATGCATAAGTCACTTCGCTGTGGGCATGAAGGGCCGCAGAACCCCTGCCACCTGAGAGATCGGCATGGTCTGGAGATAGACATGGCCCGGTCCGGTGATAATGGTGTTGAAGATCCCCTCACCGCCGAACACCATGTTCTTGAGCCCCGGGACCGCCTGGATATCCATGGAGCAGGTGGCATCCATGGCCGCCAGATATCCGGTATCCACCACCAGGGACTCACCGGGATCCAGGTCGTATTCCACGATATGCCCGTCGAACTCGGTGAAGGCAATCCCCCGGCCGGAGAGCTTCTGCATGATGAAGCCCTCGCCGCCGAAGAAGCCGGAGCCCAGCTTCTTCTGGAAAAAGACGGACAGCTGGACGCCCGCCTCGCTGGCCAGGAAGCCGCTCTTCTGCACCACCAGCTCCCGGCCCGGACCGATGTCAAAGGCCCGGATGCTGCCCGGGAAACTGGAGGCAAAGGCGATCAGTCCTTGGCCGCCCTGGGCGGTGTAGCGGTTCTGGAAAATGGAGTCGCCGGAGAGCATCCGCCCAAACGCCTTCCCCAGACCGCCGTTGGTGCTGGTCTCCATCTTCATGTTGGGGGTCATCCAGCTCATGCTCCCCCGCTCGGTGAGCATGGTCTCGCCGGCCTCCAGCTGGCAGATCACCACCGGCAGCGGTGCTCCCTCGATCTGATATTCCATGGTGTGCTCCTTTCTCTTCTCGGCCCGGGGCCGGTTTTCTCCATTCTACCGGGGCCGCTGCATCGTGTCAATCCAAACCGGGCGGCTTTCCTGGTCCCTACAGAAATTTTACAGCCCCGGCATCTAAACGGATGCCGGGGCTGTGCTGCGCTCAGTACTCCACTACGCCGGTGTAGACCAGCTTGGCATCGCCGGTGAGGGTGACGGCTTCGTCGGTGTAATGCACCACCAGGTCGCCGCCCTGGACCCGGACCGTGATGTCCCGTCCCTTTTCACAGAGGCCGTTGGCCACCGCCGCCACCACCGCGGCACAGGCGCCGGTGCCGCAGGCCAGCGTCTCACCGCTGCCCCGCTCCCAGACCCGCATCTTGATGGTGCTGGGATTTACCACCCGGATAAACTCCGTGTTGATCCGGTCCGGAAAATAAGGCGCATGTTCAAACTGCGGCCCGATCCGGGCCACATCCACGCCGTCCACCCGGGAACAGAACACCACGCAGTGGGGATTGCCCATGTCCACGCAGGTGATCTCCCAGGGCTGCCCGGCAATCTCCACCGGATAGTTCACCACCTGCCGCTTCGGGATATTCAGCCGGAGGGCCGTGGTGTCCAGGGTCGCGTAGCCCATGTCCACGCAGGCAGAGGTCACCCTGCCGTCGGTGGTGTAGACCCGGACGGTCTTGGTGCCCTTGTCCGTCTCCAGGGTCATTTCCTCCTTGCGGACGATACCGTTGTCATAGAGGTACTTCGCCATACACCGCAGGGCGTTGCCGGCCATGGAGCCCTCAGACCCGTCGGCGTTGAACATCCGCATCTTGGCATCCGCCTTCCGGGATCCCTCCATGAGGATGATGCCGTCGGCGCCGATGCCGTAGTGCCGGTCGCAGAGGGTGACGCACAGGGACTCCGGGCAGGTGATCTCCCCGCTGAAATTCTCCAGGAAGATGTAGTCGTTGCCGCAGGTCTGCATTTTGGCGAAGGGCAGCTTCTGCCGCTCCGTCCGCAGATGGCAGATATCGACGAGCTCCGTGTTCTCCTGGTTGTAGCGGCTGGCCAGGATGTCCGTCAGGGCACCGGCCGTATCCAGCGAGGTCAGGCAGGGAATGCCCAGCTGGACGCACCGGTGGTTCAGGTGGATGAAGTCCCGGATATACTCCGGCTCCGTAGAGCCGGTGAGGATCACGTAGTCGATCCTGCCGGACTCCAGCAGCTGGAAGACCCGGTTGTCCCGGCCCAGCTTGCCCACCACCTCCACGTCCGTGCCCAGGCGGGAGATCTCCCGTGCGGTGCCGTCGGTGGCGTAGAGGCGGAAGCCCATTTCATCCAGCTTCCGGGCGATGTTGACAATCTCCGGCTGATCCCGGCGGTTCACGGAGATCAATACCCCCGCGTGTCCGCTCTTCTCCACCTTGTACCCGGCGGAGACCAGGCCCTTGAACAGCGCCTCCTGCATATTGGCGCCCAGGCCCAGCACCTCGCCGGTAGATTTCATCTCCGGGGACAGGGCGGCGTTGGCGTCGGTAATCTTCTCGAAGGAGAACACCGGCACCTTCACCGCCACGTAGGGCGGACGTTTGTACAGGCCTGTGCCATAGCCCAGGGCCTTCAGGGGCTGGCCCACCATGACCCGGGTGGCCAGGTCCACCATGGGTACGCCGGTGACCTTGGAGATATAGGGCACCGTCCGGCTGGCCCGGGGGTTCACCTCAATGACGTACAGCTCTCCCTGATAGATCAGGTACTGGATGTTGATAAGCCCCCGGGTCTTGAGGGACAGGGCCAGCTTTTCGGAGCAGTCCACGATGGTCTGGAGCATCTTGTCCCCGATGGAAAAGGGCGGGTACACGGCGATGGAGTCGCCGGAGTGGACGCCGGTACGTTCGATGTGCTGCATGACGCCGGGGATCAGTACATCGGTGCCGTCAGAGATGACGTCCACCTCCAGCTCCTTGCCCATCAGGTACTGGTCCACCAGCACCGGGTTCTCAATCTTGCCGGAGAGGATGATCTCCATGTAGCGGCGGACTTCCTCATCGTTGTGGGCGATGACCATGTTTTGGCCGCCGATGACGTAGCTGGGCCGCAGCAGAACAGGATACCCCAATTCATTCGCTGCCTCCAGCGCCTCATTCATACCCAGCACGCCCCGGCCGGCGGCCCGCTTGATGGAAAACCGCTCCAGCAGCGCGTCGAACCGCTCCCGATCCTCCGCCATGTCGATGGACTCGGCGCTGGTGCCCAGAATGGGGATGCCGCGGCTGTCCAGGAATTTCGTCAGCTTGATGGCCGTCTGGCCGCCGAAGGCCACCACCACGCCCACCGGCTTCTCCACGGCGATGATGTGCATGACGTCCTCCGGGTACAGCGGCTCAAAATACAGGCGGTCGGCAGTGTCGTAGTCCGTGGAGACAGTCTCCGGGTTGTTATTGACAATCACCACGTCGTAGCCCAGCTCCTTCAGCGTCCAGACACAGTGGACAGAGGAGTAATCAAACTCGATGCCCTGGCCGATGCGGATGGGGCCGGAGCCCAGCACCATGATGACCGGCTTGCCGCTGCGGGGGAAGGCCCGGGACTCGCAGAACCGGTCATAGGTGGAGTAGAAATAGGGCGTCTCCGCGTCAAACTCCGCGCCGCAGGTGTCCACCATCTTGTACACCGCATCCCGGTGCTCCGGCAGTTCTCCGCCGCCGGAAAGCCTGCGGAGAGCCTCATCGGGATAGCCCAGCCGCTTGCCCTCCCGGTACTGCGCCTCCGACAGGCCGTCTGCAATGGAAGCCTCGAACGCCGCCAGCTTCCGCAGCTTGCAGAGGAACCAGGGGTCGATTCTGGTGATGTCGTGGATCTCCTCTACGGTGACGCCGGATTTCAGCGCCTCGAACACCGTGAAGAGCCTGTGATCGTCCACTCGGCGGAGCCGCTCCCGGATGGGGGCGTCGTCCCCGTGGTCCGGTTTCCGGTTCAGGGTGTCCATGCCGATCTCCGCGCCCCGGACAGCCTTGAGCAAGGCCATCTCGAAGCTGGGGGCGATGGCCATCACCTCGCCTGTGGCCTTCATCTGCGTGCCCAGGGCCCGGCTGGCATCGGCGAACTTGTCGAAGGGCCACTTGGGCATCTTCACCACGATATAGTCCAGGGTGGGCTCGAAGCAGGCACAGGTCTTGCCCGTGATGTCGTTTTTAATCTCGTCCAGGGTGTAGCCCAGAGCGATCTTGGTGGTGATCTTGGCGATGGGGTAGCCGGTGGCCTTGGAGGCCAGGGCCGAGGACCGGCTGACCCGGGGATTCACTTCGATGACCGCGTACTCAAAGCTCTCCGGGTTCAATGCCAGCTGCACGTTGCAGCCACCCACGATCCCCAGGTGGGTGATGATGTCCAGAGACGCCTTGCGGAGCATCTGGAACTCCTTGTCCGCCAGGGTCTGGGTGGGGGCCACCACGATGGAGTCGCCGGTATGGACACCCACCGGGTCCAGGTTCTCCATGGAGCAGACGGCGATCACGTTGCCCACGCTGTCCCGCATGGTCTCGAACTCGATCTCCTTCCAGCCGAAGATGGCCTTCTCCACCAAAATCTGCGTGATGGGCGAGGCGTCCAGGCCGGTGCCCGCGATGATCTTCAGCTCGTCGGGATCCTTGGCCGCGCCGCCGCCCGCGCCGCCCAGGGTAAAGGCGGGCCGCACGATGACGGGGTAGCCGATCTTCTCCGCCACCGCCAGGGCCTGGTCCACGGTCTCCGCGATGTCGGAGGCAATCACCGGCTGGCCGATCTCCGCCATGGCCTCCTTGAAGAGCTCCCGGTCCTCCGCCCGGGAGATGGCCGCTGCGTCGGTCCCCAGAAGGCGGACGCCCTGGGCCTGGAGAAAGCCCTCCTTGTCCAGCTGCATGGCCAGGGTCAGGCCGGTCTGGCCGCCCAGGCCCGCCAGGATGGAATCGGGGCGTTCCTTCTTGATGATGCGCTTGACGGTCTCCACGGTCAGGGGCTCCAGGTAGATCTCATCCGCCATGGCCTGATCCGTCATAATGGTGGCGGGGTTGGAGTTGCAGAGGACCACGTTGATGCCGGCATCCTTCAGCACCCGGCAGGCCTGGGCGCCGGCGTAGTCGAACTCCGCCGCCTGGCCGATGACGATGGGGCCGGAGCCGATGACCAGCACTTTCTGAATGCTCTTATCCAGCGGCATTACCGGTCACCCCCTTTCATCAGAGCTACAAATTGGTCGAACAGGAACGATGTGTCCTTGGGCCCGGTGCAGGCCTCTGGATGGAACTGGACCGTGAATGCCCGCAGGTCCGGATAGTCGATGCCCTCGCAGGTGCCGTCGTTGGCGTTGATGAAGCGGACCTTCCCCACCGGCAGGCTGGTACCGTCCACGGCGTAGCCATGATTCTGGCTGGTGATGTAGGTGCGGACGCCGTCCAGGTCCCGGACGGGCTGATTGACCCCCCGGTGGCCGTATTTCAGCTTGTAGGTGCCGCCCCCCACCGCCAGGGCCGTCAGCTGGTGGCCCAGGCAGATACCGAACAGGGGCACCTTGCCCAGGAGCTTTTTGATCTGCTCAATCTGATAGACGTTCTCTGCCGGATCCCCGGGGCCGTTGGAGAGCATGACGCCGTCAGGCTTGGCCGCCAGCACCTCCTCTGCACTGGTCTGCGCAGGCAGGACAGTGACGGTGCAGCCGCGCTTTTGCAGCTCCCGGACGATGTTGCGCTTGGCGCCGTAGTCCAGCAGGCTGACCCGGAACCGCTCCTCTCCCTCCGCCGGGTGGGCGGATGCTGCTCTACAGGTCACCGCCTCCACCACGCCGGTGACGGCATAGGTCTTCACCGCCGTCAGATCCGCCGGAACCTCATCACAGATCGCGGCGTTCATGACGCCGTGCTCCCGGATGATCCGGGTCAGCTCCCGGGTGTCCACACCCCAGAGCCCCGGCACGCCCCGGTCCCGCAAAAAAGCGTCCAGGTCTCCCTGGCAGCGGAAATTGGACGGCTCCTCGCACCACTCCCGCACCACGTAGCCCCGGACGCAACACGCGCCTTCAAAATCCTCCGGAATGATCCCATAATTGCCGATCAGAGGATAGGTCTGCATCACGATCTGTCCAGCATAGCTGGGATCCGTCAGTGTCTCCAGATAGCCGCACATGCCGGTGGTGAACACCAGCTCGCCCACGGCGTCCGCCGGCCCCCCGAACCGGAAGCCCTCAAACACCTGGCCATCCTGTAATACCAGATATCCCTTCTTCATGTCGTCCTCCCTCTCCGGCGCATCGACCGGAAAATCCCTATTAGATGTTATTATGCGTTTTTTTTCTGAAGCAGTCAATCCCCCCGTGCAGTGCGGCACGGTAGACTTTTCCAGGGATGAAGGTATTACTTTTTGTGCATTTTCGCAAAGGTCGATCTATTTCCCGCCGCACTGCCTCTCTTGCAAAGCAGTAACCAATGGGCTATGATGCAGGAAAAGCGGCTCATCTGCACAGGCGGAAGAACTGCTCCGGCAAAGGAGTGCGCCTATGATCTGTTTGCATGCATTCCGGATGCCCGCCCGGGAGGACGAAGAGGCATTCTTCTCCGATCCCCGGAACCAGCGGATCTGCTATACCGCCAAAGAGCCCTTTCATGTATTCCGCTGCTGCCATCTGCCGCAGCACCCACCTCCCCATTCCCCAAGAGGGCCGGATCATCACCAGCGACGATGTCTTCGGCCACCTGCCGGACATCCGCTGCATCAACGGCGGCATCGACGCCGCCCCGGCCCCGCCTCTGGACGGCGCTGGACAATGTGCGGGTCTGCCGGGCGTTCTTTCGGAAGCGGGAGGCAGACTTCCGCTCCACCCGAAAACGCGCCGCAGTCGGGCCGCAAGGTATTTTGGACTGCCGGACAAAGAAATTTCTTCTGGCGCCGTTGTCATGCGGTGGCCCGCCATTTATAATAAAGGCAGCAAAATCAGGGAGGAGGCGCATCCTGTGGCAAAGCATCTGGACAAGTTTACCCAGCCCTTCCGGGACAGCCCCATCCCCTTCGCCCTGGCGGAGATACTGACCAACGGCAGCGGGGAGATGGTGGATCTGGTGTGCCGCTTTTTGAATCCTGCCGCGGCGGCGCTTCTGGGGCTCTCCCCGGAGGAGGTGCAGGGCCGCCGCCTGTCCCAGCTCGGGCCAGAGCGGGCGCTGGAGCAGCTGGCGCCCATGCAGGCCGTAGCTTTTTCCGGCTCCTCCGCCTCCTTCCCCTATGTGACCGCCGGGGGCCAAACCCTCACCGTTACCTGCTATCAGGTGATGTACGGCACGGTGGCCTGCCTGCTGGATCCCCGGTCGGGGGCCGGAGCCCAGAGCGGCGCGTTGCCGGAGCTCCTGCCCGGCGCGGATCTGGAGCTGAACCGGGAGGGACTGCGGTGCCTTGCCTGCAGCCGGCAGCTGTGCCAGCTGACCCAGTGGTCCCGGCGGGCGCTGCTGGACCGGGGCGGCAGGGCCTTTTCCGCTCTGGTGGCTCCGGCGGACTGGCCGGCGCTGCTCCAGGAACTGCTGGACGCGGCGCGGGAGAAACGGGGCGTGGATCACGACTTCCGCCTGCTGCGGCGGGACGGTGGGGCAGTCTGGGTGAATCTCCGGGCGGAAATCCTGTCGACCCGCCAGGGGGCCACGGTCTTCCGCGGCGTCTTTCTGGATATCGACCGCCTCCGGCGGGAGGGGCAGGACCTGCAGGCGGCCCTTTCCCGGCGGGAGACGGCTCTGCGGGATGCGGAGACGCTGCTGGACCGGATGCCGGTAGGTCTCTGCCTGCTGCGCCGCCGACCTGACGGTGGCGTGGAGCTGCTGCGGGCCAATCAGGTTCTCTCCCGGCTGCTGGGCCTCTCGCCCGCAGCTCTGGCCCGCCGTCTGGCGGAAGACCCGGGCAGCGGCCTGCCGACGGGCGAGCGGGAGGAACTGCTGGCCGCAGCTGTTCGGTCCCGGGAGTGCGGCCTGCCCCTGCGCCGGGCCTGTCGGGTCTGCCTGGGCGGCGGGCGGGAACTCTGCCTCTCTCTCCACATGTCCTGGGTGGAACAGCCGGACGGCTCCTGGCTGGCATACATCGCCTGTGCCGATATCTCCCAAGAGGCCGCGGCCCAGGCCGAGCATCAGATCCGCTCCCGGATGTACGACCTGCTGTTAGAGCACACCTCCCTCCTGACACTGGACTATGACCCCGCCCGGGACCTGGCCCAGATCCAGCGGCACAGCACCAGCGGCCGCAGGACCTCCCGCACCGTCTCCGGCTATCTGAAGAGCCTGCTCACCGCGTCCTACCTCCACCCGGAGGACCGGCGGCGGCTGGCAGGCGCGGTCCGTCGGGCCATCACGCATCCCGGGACGGTCTCCTGCACCTATCGGGCGGATTATGAGGACACCGGCTGGCGACGCTATCAGGTGTCGTGGATGAGCCTATTCGATGAAGCCGGAAATGTGTACCGTCTGCTGGGCAAAGCGGAAGATGTGACTGGCCGCCGGGCGGCTGCGGAACACTTCCGGCAGTTGGCCGCCCGGCACCGCCGGCAGGCCAGGGCCTGTCTGGCCTCCGCCCGGCTGGATCTGACCGCCGGACAGACATTGGACGCCAAGGCCGCGTCCCGGCACCTGCTGCGCACGCTGTTCGACCGTACCGCAGGCGCCTGCCTCCAGCAGATGGCCTCTGCCCTGCCGGAGGCAGAGGAGCGGGCGCGGTTCCAGGCTCTCTTCTCTCCGGATGCTCTGTCGGATGCCTTTGCAGAAGGCGTGTTCCAATTCTCCATGGACCACTGGATCTCTACCGGAAAGGGCGGCCCGTCCTGGGTCCGGATAGAAGCAGAGATGGCGGAAAACCCGGACACGCTGCATCTGGAAGTCTTTTTCCAGCTGTGGGACCGGAGCTTCCGCAGGCTGCAAAGCACTCTGTTGGATACCCTGACCAGGCAGGATTACGAGCTGGTCCTGACAGCGGACGCCCGCTCCGGTGCCTGCCGTGCCTATGGACCGTCCGCAGGCCGTCTGCCGGAGAACGCCACCTGCCGGTCCCTGGCCGCCTGGTATTTCCAGCAGCTGCCGCCCTCCCACCAGCGGACCGCCCTGCGGAAAGCCCTCTCCCTGGAGGCTGTCTTGTCCCAGCTGGAGGCAGTTCCCTCTGTGGAGCTGGTCCTCCCGGCCCCGGAAGGAGCGCCTTACCATCTGCGGTGTTCCCCGCTGGAGGGGATGCCCGGCGTGCTGCTGGTGACTTGCCGCCGCCTTCCGGCCGGCACGCCGTCCCCCGCCCCATAAACGCAGAAGACCCGCCGCA
>OLGL01002268.1_pt1 | contig 15523 bp, 24 predicted proteins | sample 1605041 | NCBI WGS metagenome assembly OLGL01 (sample SAMEA3888905, study PRJEB22519) | human gut metagenome | biome: human gut; feature: human-associated habitat; material: faeces | place: Denmark | collected 2010 | reverse complement strand
GTCAGACCTCACCAGCGCATATCAGGCACTAGTCTCAGCGCAAGGGAACATGAAACAGCAGATAGACGCCCAAGACCAGAAAATAAGCGATTTAATCAAAAAACGTGATATGATGCAGTACACGATTGATCTTGAGACTGGGTATATTCGCGCGTTGGGCCACTGGTTGTCACAATTCTGCGAGATTATCGAACCTGAATTTTTGGAGAATCATCCTAAACCGTCGTTGCCCGATGATCTACGCGACCGTATCGCGTCCCTTGAGGAACTGGCCGGAGACAATGACTAGCCGAGCCGGTTCATGTTCCACGTTCCATCGCTTTGTCCATAATGGACATTATCGGCCCAGTTAATATACTGGAACCATGCGCCGAACCGAACTCATAGCCCTGATTCTCCTAGCAATCGTACTGGTCGGCGCTATAGTGCTGGGAGCATACGCTATCATCATCAACGCCGCCAATCTTCTCAAGCTTTTCATCATGGTTTGGTACGCGCTGACCCTCTGAAAAGGATAAAACAATGACCTATCAGGATATTACGCAGTACAACAGTCCCAACTACACCAGTGGACGCCCCTACGGCATCCACTACATTGTCATCCACTGGTGGGACGACCCGAGCAATCATCCCATGTTCGATGCTGTTATCAACACTCTGTGCAACCCCAAACGTGGCGCGTCCGCACACTACATCGCTGAAGCCGGTCGCGTGGCCTGCATCGTTGACCCGGACGATCGAGCGTGGCACGCGGGCGACGGCGTGGGCGTCGGCAGCAAGGGCAACGACAAGGGTATCGGCATCGAGTGCAACCCGCGCCAGTCGGATGGTGATTACGCGACGATTGCCGAGCTGATTCGTGATCTCCGCGCCATGTACGGAGACTTGCCGCTTATCCGGCACCGTGACTGTTCCAGCACCCAGTGCCCCGGCACTTATGATCTCGACCGTTTGGACAAACTGGCGCGTGGCCTGACCGCTCCCGCCGACCCAGCCCGCCACATCCGGCACAACGAAGCTCGAAGTGGACGGCTCTTGGGGGCCGCTCACCATGAAGCGTGCTCAGGAGATCGCAGGAACCACCCCCGATGGCATCATGTCCGGCCAGATCAAGTGCGACGCGAACGCGAACATCTACGCCGCCAAGTGGGGTACCGGCGGCAGTGACTGGGTGGAATGGGCATCGAAGCATTTCGGCATCACCGACCGTCCACGCAACGCCGGGCCTGACTTCATTCGTCACTTCCTGATCGAAATGAACGGGTATAGTGGGAATGGGGTCATCGACCCGGCTCCGTCTCAGGCGGTCAAAGAATTTCAGAGGCGACTCAATGAGGGCCGCATCTTCAACTGAAAGGACAAGCCAATGAGTATCGAAAAAGCAATGTTGACTGATAACAGCACTCCGGGTGAGCCGACCACTGAAACGGCGATTACCAACGAGGTGCCGGACGGTAATGATAATTACGTGCCGACGTTCAACGCCGCGACAAGTGGGCGTATCTGGTTTCCGGTCTGGTAGGTATCGCTGGCGCGGTGCTGAGTTTCGTGAGCGCCGTGCCGGACATGCCGTCATGGGTGGCTGTACTGGGTGGCGCTTGCGCTCTGGTCGGTTCAGGTGTTGCCGGCATGTTCGGTGTCCACTACGCAGGCATCTCCAAGTGAGGTAAATAAATGACAATCGCATCCGACTTGTTCCGTACCGTCACCGTCAAGATCAACGATATCAGTCAGCAACTCCCGTACATTGTGGTCAATCAGGCGGACGATAACGGTAAGATCATTCGTTTCGTTCCAATGGATCACGGGCAGAAGGTCACTGGTTTCACCGGCGCTCGCCTGTATTATCCACCGCGCTCTGACAACCAGTATGGTGATTACGTGACCGGTGTCGAGGCTGACGGTGCTTGGGACTTCACGATTCCCGTGGGGGCCTTGAGTGCGGGACGAGTCGAATGCAACCTCGCTTTCATCGATGGTAATGGCGAAACGTATTCCCGTAATGTCGTGTTTCTGGTCGAACCCGCAGTGTCTGGTGTTTTCGACCCTGAGGACGGTCAGCAGACCCGTATCGACAAGATCATCGGCACCGTGCAGGATACCGCTGATACGGCTATCGGAAGCATCAACAAGACCGCTAGCGACGCGGTGGATAGCATCGGTAAGGCCGAGCAATCCATTAATGAGAGTGTGACTGCTGCGCGTGGTTCCGCTGATGCCGCCGCGAACAGTGAACAGCAGGCGGCTGCTTCAGCTAGTGCGGCGCAAACCAGTGAACGTAACGCCGCCAATAGTGCCATGCAAGCATCGCAGTCCGCCACATCAGCGAATCAGAGCGAGACTAATGCGGCTGAGAGTGAACGTAACGCCGCGTCAAGCGCCGAACAAGCGACCAACGTGGTTGCGTCTGTTTCTGGTTCTGTCAGTCAGGCGGAGAACGCCGCACGGTCGGCTTCGCAATCCGCGACGGCTGCGGCTGATAGTTCGAGCGAGGCCGGTGGGAGTGCTCAAGCAGCGGCGGATAGTGCAAGCAAGGCCGGGGAGAGCATGACCGCTGCGGGACTGTCGGAACGTAACGCCGCTCAAAGTGCCGTTCAGGCCGCTCAGAGCGCCACAGCTGCCGCACAATCCGCTTCCGACGCCCAGAATGCCGTGGACGGTTTCGGTTTGGAGGTCGGCACAACGACCACGGGCGAACCGGGGACGGATGCCGCGGTTGAGATTCATAAGACCGGCACCAAGTATACGGCGAACTTCACGATACCGAGTGGTGACATCGGCCCTTCCGACGTGAACGAGAACGTGCCACTCGGCACTGCGTCGGGTATGGTGGCTCAGGCTTCGGATGCGTATCCGGCGCTGCCGCGCAAGGTGCAGGTGCATGGGCGGACGGTTGAGAATCTTTGTCCTGCATTTAATCACGTAAATAATGGTGTGACCTTTTCGACAGATGATGATGGGTATATTTCGATAAAAGGCACCTCAACTAAAGATATCTACGAACAGAAATCTATCAATAATCTGCCTCAGAATACGAAGGTTTGGATTTACGTCGATTCCGATTTCAAGGCAAAAGGGATTACGAATATTTACGCGCAATCCTCTGGATGGTCTTTGTACGCGAAATCCAATGAAGTCAGGTCATCGACTACGTCAAGCGCTACCTCCGGTACTCTGGTAATCAGCATCGGTAGCGGGGTCACGGTCGATACGAAAATCCGTGTCATGTTCGTGGCAAGCGAGACGGAACCGGACACCAACCTGTTCGTTCCGTCAGGCGTACACACCGTGGAGCCGACGAAACTTATCGTTGCGGGGAAGAATTTAATTCCTATCGGCAACATCTCGTCGGGCTCTTTTAACGGTATCAGTCTTGCTGACGGCGATACGCTCGCCATCGACCGCGACGGTACGACGCGGATTCTCCACGCGGAAGGCAAGCCGACCGTACTGGATAACGTGACTCTGCCGGAACTTCCCGCTCCGACGTTTAACGTGTACACCGCTGGCGGCTATATCCAGCCGACGGTGGACGTGACCTACGAGCGGGACGTGAATCTCGCTCTCGACCACGAAATTCCGCATGACGTCACCCTCGTCGGAAATGGAACCAAGAGTTCGCCACTTGGTGTTGGTGACCTGTCGTCAAGATATACGCCGACAACCACCACGACCGCTCTGGACACGCGAGTCAAGGCGTTGGAAATGATTGATGGGACTTTTATCAATCCGATATCGAAATCCGAATATCAAGCCCTCGAAGCCCGCGTCCAAGCCCTCGAAGCCCGCGTCCAAGCCCTCGAAGCGAAACTATCCAACCAGTAAAGGAGCATAACCAATGTTCGAAACAGTCCATACCATCATCAATGACGGAGGCTACAATCTCACTGATTTAAGTCAGCGTATCAAGACCTTGTATGCGATGGGCGAACTCACCGAGGAGGAGATGAAGCAGCTTCTCGAGCAAGCCCAGACGAACGCCAAACCCGACGATTCCTACGCTCCGTTGGCCGACCGTGTGAAGGCTATTGAGGAATGGGAGACGACCGTCGAGGAACGTTTGAGCAAGCTGGAAACCGGCTCATCGACTGACCCCGGCGAACCCGAGAAACCAGTCGATGAATGGCCGGAATACAAGCAGCCGACCGGTGCGCACGACGCCTATCATGTGGGAGACAAAATCACTTACAACGGCAAACACTATACGTGTTTGATGGACGGTTGTGTGTGGACTCCTGACGCTTATCCGCAGGGATGGCGTGAGGAAGCGTGATCCACGTCTACACTGGTGTTTCCAAGTGGTAGACTGGTGTTGTTCCTTTCGAGCGATGGTGTGATGACCGAATGAATTAGCCCGGCATCAGTCATCAAGACCAGTGCCGGGCTAATTCTTTTTTTAGTTGTTTAGCAGATATTCTCGGTTCCGGTATTCGCTTAGTACGGGGACTGTTTCTGGGTGATCGTTGTAGGCGCTGACGAGCCAACCGTTCTCATATGATTCTTTAGGATGCTGGTGTATACGCCCGTGGCATCCCATTGTTCCCGACCCGCAGACGGTAATCAGGTTGCTGGGTAGGTTCAATCCTTTCCAAGCGTGCGAGCGCATACGCCTATGATGCAGGTTGAACGCTGAGGCGTTTAATGTTTTCCCGCAGATGAAGCATCTGCCGTGGTCACGGTTGAACACCTTCATACGGGTTTCGATGTCAGGATCGGTCTTGCTCAATGGAATACTCCCGTGCAGTGGAAGAACCACAGATTAACCGGAGCGACCAGACGGAACGAGTATTGTTCCGTATTCACGAATTCTGATTCGCGTATGGGTGTGGTTTCCACTCCCTCGATACTGTTCAGGATTTCGTAGACTCGTAGGAACGCTTCATAGTCTTTGAAGCCTATCTGTCCGAACGTGAGTTCCTGCCCGAGTCCTTGGTTGTCGATGATTCGTTGGAGTTCCGGTTTCTTCAGGAGGAGGTTGATGATTGAGGTCAGGTAGTGTACGGTGTCGTTTTCCATTGTTGCTCCTTTGGTGTGATGATGATTGGACTGATCGTGCAGGTTTTAGACTATCTTCTAGTCTTTGGTCAGAATGTCATAGCCGAGTTGCTCGGACAATCGCATCCGGTATTGTTTTTGTGGTTTGCGGCGTCCGTTTTCCCACATGGCGACCACGTTTGGACTGGCGACGCCGATTCGTTCGGCTAGTTCCGCCTGTGAGTATCCGTGGCGTACCCTCCAGTATTTGATGCACTGTCCGATGGTCACGCGGTCGCTGATGGTCGCGTAGTCAATGGGGATGTTGCCGACGTTCTGCCGTGTGAAGAACTGGCCGGTCTGACTGTCCTGTTCCACGGTGACTTCTTGACCGTTGATCACTGTCTTGATCTTGTTTTGCTTACGCATGTTTCACCTCCCTACAATGTGATATGTTTATTATATCACATTGTTTGTGTTTCGCCAAACAGTTCACTAATGGCTTCGCGCCCGTCGTCGGTCAGAGCGAACCGCCAGCAATGGCGATGCCGACTGTTCACACCATCCCGATCGACGCGGCACACATGACCGGAACGTTCAAGCTCGATCATGCGCGATCTCAAGCCCTGCGGCGTGTCGTCATACTTCGCCAAGACCGCCATGCGTTCGATTTCCTCGTGGGTCAGCGGTCGTTTCGCCATCCAAAGAATCAGCAGAACAGAACCTGTTGCAGGCCGAACATTACGCCACCGTCGTTTCAGCCGAGTGGCGGAGGAACGCGGCCATACTCGCCGCCACAATCCACCCGGCCACCCACTTGACCCCGAACCGTATCCGGTTGATCTTGGCGGCTATCGCCCACACCGGAAGCGACACCCACGGGCTGAGACACCAGCCGCAATACGCGAGATCACCGAGACTATCCACGTAATCCTTCGCCCACGTTGGCAGCGAACTGGGAAGATTCTCGGTCTTTACGGTCAGCTTGCGGCGGAACGCTGAGAACACGTAGCCGGGGCCGGGAGAGAGCTGCACCACGGTAGTCGCGTATCCAGCCGTGATTCCAGCGGAAAGCACGGCAGTCCACCAATTAGTCTTCATCGGTCTTCCTTTCCTCGTTGCGACGCCAGCAGCCATACCTCTTGTCGTAATCCGTGTACAGTTCCTTGTAGAGTCGCTTCGCTTCATTGTTGGCTTCCTTGTAGTTGAACCCGTGTTGTTCCAAGACGTATTGCGCGGCGCTGATCCAGATGGAGCGGCGGACTTTCTTGTACCAACGGTCGAAAAGTTTGCCGCATGTTTTGTCGTGTTTGTCGTCCCCGAGGAAGTCGGCAACGCTCTCCACTACGAACCTGCGTAGCGAGTTCACGGTGATATGGTTACAGTCGAACAGTTCCAGCACATCGCTGGTTAAAGTGTCAGGCTTCATCAGCAGCCTCCTTTTCTTCGGTTTCGTCGTCCGCCACATAATCGTCTATGCTGATGTCTTTCGGCGTGAGGTAGATCAATCCGTCCAGCAAGATCATCGGATAACGCACGCCTACGCCTTGGTTTTTGGCGATGGTGCGTATCGCTCTGGCGGTGGGACTCCCAGACGGTACGATACGGAGCCTACGACCCATCCGCTGTGCGTACACGCGGCATCCCACTAGATAACCGGCGTCCTGCCAGTTGCACGTTGGGCAACTTTCAAACAGGACGAACATGTCATGGCTTTCTAAGATTGCCGTGGTCTTCATCAGAACGTCACTCCCAGAGCGTCGGCCAGCACATCGGAGATATGGAGCGTGGCCAACTGGCGACTCTTATGCTCTTCGATCTTTTCTGTGATGTCCTTACGGTGCACGGGGATGACCTGATGGTTTGCTTCTCCGACCACGCGCGGGTCGAACATCGAGAAGAACAGGACTTCCAGCGAATCGCATACGACGAAGTATTGGAGTACCTGCGACTTGTACTGGTCGGGGATGAAGTCGAAGCCGGTAGCCTTGCTGTCGAGCGTGTACTCGGGCAATACCTGTTCGATGACATCGACCAGTTCTGGTTTCAGGTTGGCGATATGGGATCGCATGGCGTTGGTGTTCATCATCCACGGTACGACGGTCTGCAGGTGGTAGGCGGAGCCGAGCGACTTGCATTCGATGGCCCATGTCGGCTTCTCGCTGTTCTCGTAGGCGTCTGGACTGCAAGCGATACGGTCGTCGTCGTCGCTCTCCCAGATGCCGCAGTCGGTTACGCAATCACCGGGGTTGAAGCCGAGCGTTTTGAGTGTGATCTGGATGTTTTCGGGTTCGAGACGATGGCCGCGTTCCATCGGCGGTTCGCCATCCGCTGGTTCGGCCCACAGTTCCGCGAGGAACTTCCAGAACTCAACACCGACCTTGAGCCGCTTGTTCTTGGCTTCCGCTTCGGTGATTCTGATGTCATACCCCTGAGCTTTGGCGTAGTACTCGTTGGCTTTCTCGGGCGTCTTCGCTTTTTTCGCCTGTTCCAACGCTTTGTCTCGGTATTCCACGAGTTTTTCCACGTCGGTGTGTGCGTAGTGATCCAAGGCGAGTCCGCCACTCTTGGTGCCGGTGATACGTCCCATGCGTTCATCGAGCCATGCCTCGGTTTCGGTGGCCTGCGATACGTTGATGATCTTCATTGTTGTTGTCCTTTCGGTTGGGTGTGGGCGGGTGACGAGTCCCGCCCAGCCGAATGCGCCGACAGTGTACGTGAAGCAAGATGTGGTCGGCGCGTGGATAATAATCGATATTCAGTTATATGTCCCCGCCAGCCGGCATGAGTGAACGTGGATGTCCGCGAAAACATCCCAATGGTTTGTTTCGTTGGGCTGTCGGCTGGCGGGAAGTCTTTTAGTCACGTGGCGCGAATCTGATCAGCCACAATGCGGTGGCGATGAACACGCCTTCCACCATGAGCGCGGCGGTGGTACTGCCGCCATGCCATGTGAGCATGATGGTCAGGCTGGAGATGAGGCCGATGCTGACGATGGCGAAGAGGATGCGGCGGAGCGTGTAGTTCGGCTTCGTTGCTTCAGGTTTGCTGTCGTGGTTGTTCTTCTGTTGATTCATTTCAGATCCTCCAATTCCTTGGTTCATTTCACATTCGGTTGATGGCGTTCATCAGATTCCGGAAATCGGTTTGGGTGAGTCCACGCCATCCCCTGACCTGACGGTTCAGAGTGCCGTTGATGAACTCGCCGCGCGCCTCGGACGGTATGTTGTGGACGTCCATCGCCTTGACCAGCTCGGCGTACTGTTCGGCGCTGATGGTACGGTCGGCAGTATCGTAACGCTGTTTCGCATACGCGCCGTCGTCGTCCTTGTCGGGGAAGATGCCCAATACCGCGTAGAGACTGTAGCGGCGTGCGTAGGTGATCGCGCTGCCGACCTGCTGGGGGTCGCCGGTCACGAAGAACGGGTAGGAGCAGGCCACCATCTGTTCTTCATCGTCGAAGATGATGGTTTCTACTGTTCCGATGACCTGTCGCGCTTCTCCAGTGTTGTCGAACGTGACGCGCTGGCTGAATGCCAGCCCGTGCTTCTCGAAAACGGGTTTGATGGTTTTGAGGATGGTGGCGAGGTTGAGGTACTTGTAAGTCCGGTTGCCTGCCTGTGCGGTTTCGTCGGTGACGAAGTTGGGGACTTCGTTGAGGACTTTCATGAACTTGTTGCTGAGGTTGTTGGTTGCCATCTCAATGTTCCTTTCTGATAGTGTGATCAGATATATAAGGTACCTCGCGGCTGCTGGCCGCGAGGCGAGTGTGATTACTTGAGTTTGTGGACTAGGACCCTCACATGGAGGCACTGGATGTTGTATCCTCCCGCGAAAATGCTCTTGATCGAGAAGCGGCCTTTGGGTCCGGAGATGATGCCGTTGATTCTTCCATCGGGGCCGATGTAGGTCCACTCGACTTCATCTATGCCTCCGGCCTTGGCGTTGCAACGGTCGATGATGTCGGCCTTCTTGCAGGCGGCTTCCTTGTCGAGGAACGTGGCGAACTTTACGGGGTCGTAAACGGAGTCGTATCCATGTTCTACGACTATCTTGCCATAGGCGCTTTTAAGGTCGGCCTGAGCCTCAAGCTTGCCATAGCTGTCGAGCTCGGGATCGTGCCAGATGGCTCCACGCTTTTCCTTGTACTGCTTGTAGAGGGCCGGGACTTGTTCGATGATGTTGGCTTTCCAGTTGTCGAGCAGTTGGTCGATGGGTTTCAGGTTGTTGTTCATTGTGGACCTCCTTGGGTATAAGATCAGGCTGTTTGCCTGATATATCCATTATAGCACATGTTGTGTGATATTACAAACTGATGTCTGTATTTCTCAACACTGCTGAAGGGAAGGGCTTTTCTGCGTTTTCGGCGGTCACAGCTTCGGGTATGCACTACGGTCAAGTTCAGTCACATCAACAACCTGATTCGGCTGAGGGTCTCCCGCAAAGTCTCCCACACCGGCCAACATGTCGTTTGCCTGTTCGACGCAGTAATCGACGTCATCAACCACGTAGCCGTCATCATCCCCGCCAAATGTACCGATACCGTCAATAAAGCGGCCGGACGGTTCTACCACATCATCAAGCTGGATTACGGTACGCTTCGGAAGCCCAAGTTCCGCAAGATCGGCGTCCGTATAGTCGCTTAGATTCGGTATCTGCGGCAACGAGCCGACATCGAAGAAGTCGGGCCCATACTGTGTGTTCTCCTCATCCCACTCACGGATGGAGATTTCCATTGCCTTGTTGTTGTCAACTAATACCACCATGATGTTTTCCTTTCCTTGATGATCGATGGTGATTGATGGGCGTGATTGGTAGGCTCACGCCCGAAAGCCCGGAATGTAGGGAGACTACTTACGTTCCCCTCACGCCTCACTCTGCAAGCAGTTCGGAAACTGCATTGTCAAACTCTTCGGAGAACAGCCAAGTACGATAGAAAACCTCAAGTTTTTCAGGATTATCAAGGGGTGCGTCGTAAGCGTAATCGCTGGCGACGAACCCATCCCAGTCATCTGAGAACATGACGCCATTAATGTTTTCGATTGACTTGGCCGTGTTGCATGTCCATGAACCGTTATCGTTGCCGGTAACTGGAAGTTCAACGTCGTCATACTGGTCCAAGCACCATTGGTAGGTCGGCGTAATGCCGTCCGCATAATCCTTGAGGGTTTCAACGATTTCATCCCGCAAGTCGGAACGGTATGCCGTTGCGAAAGTGTTTTCATCACGCATTTCGATACTCCTTGTTTATAGAATAGATCAAGCCTTATTGCTTGATATATTTATTATATCACATTGTGTCTTGTGATGCAAACAAAAAAAGGCCGGGACTCGCCCGGCCTGTAATCACTCTTCCTCGGCGTCTTTCCTTGCTATCTCGATGAGCTTGGAACCCGCAGCAGCCATATTCTTGATTCCATTACGTGAAGCGAACGCTGTCACCTGATGAACGAACTCGTCGTACAATTCCATAGGAACCAACCCGAGCAAGTCCGCGTTGCAATCATCCACGAACTGTTCAAGTTCCTCGTATTCTCGGGTGAGAAACAAAAACTCCACGTTCTTATACTCGTACTTCACATTCAACCCGTTCAGGTTGACTTGCTGCGGTTCGACGTGCGGTAGGCTGTCCTGATCGAGTCCGCTCAGTAACAAGTCGTCTACGTTGTCCATTTGAGTGACCAACTGCGCCAGTAGTTTCTCGTCGGCGTGGCCGGTGAGCTCGTTGGCCGCTATCTGCTTCGCGGTAATGGTTGAACGAGTCATAGGTTTCGTGTCCACAATGACCGGGATGCGCTGTATACCGGCGCGGGCGGCGGCTCTTGTACGATGATGGCCCGAAACAATACTTATCGGCCCTTCTCCGTTCGGCTGCGAACAGTACGGCAACGATTCCAGCATCCCACGTAGCTTGATGTTCTGTGTCAGAGCGTCGAACTTACGCGGTTCCATGACCTGCGCGTTCAGGTCTTGTTCCTTGAGATTGACCACATCAACCCACTTGATTACCAAACCGTCGGCTATGGTCATTTCTTGCGACGTGTCGATGTCAGACATTATTTCCTCCTGTTCTCCTTGGCTAGGAACTGTCCGAGAATATTCCTTAAGCCGATCTCGTCGTGCCATTCGCTCTTATACTGCAATTGGTACTGTCCGTTCTTGCGCTCGCGTCTATCCAGTTTCATCAGGCCGCGAAGTCCCTTCGCCTCTGGGTAGCGCGTGTACTCAACGGTTGCCAGCTGATCGCATGCATCAACGATGAGCTGCGACTTGGGCGTAGCGCAGAGCTGGAACGTGGAACGACGCAACGCTATCATCGTGACCAGCTTCGTAAGCCGATACCGTTCGTGTGATACCCCGAACGCTTGACGCAATACCGCATATCGAGTCGTGTACATAAAGTTCGGCAAACCATATCCGATGATCCCGGCAACGTAACCGTCGATTAATACGAGAACACACATCGAACTTACGCTTCCCGATATCCGATGCCGCATCACTTGCAGATACGAGTCTTGGGCCACGCTGTCACGCAACGGTACAATCTCTATTTTGGAACGTTCGGTAATCCGATGATCTCTGGGCAATATCGGTATCGGTATCTCCGCCGATTTCGACGCAGCCACAGTCACCATATTCCCGCCGACAAGACGTTTGATCTCGTCCGGACGGTTGGAATTCATGTAAATCACACTGTCCAGACCCAAGCGCCTAGCGTAGACCGGGCTATCAGTTGCGGCGTTCCCGGGCGTTTGCTGCTGCTGGCAGATCAGCAACGCCTTACATCCATCGAACAGCTTACAGAGCTTGGGAATATCAACGGGAGCATTGAACACGTTGTATTCAGGTTCCGACCATTGGAATCTACCCCCGGTATCGAAGAACTTTTCATAAGCTCCCGGATACGTAGGAGGATTGGCGAACACGATGGTGTGCGGATCATCCATGATGCGTTCCGCGTACTTCATCGGGTCGGTGGCCTCGTATTTCACACCCGCCAATCTGACCATATTCGACGCGATTCGCTCCCGTAGCTGTCCGACGTGTTCCGAATCGTTGATGTCAAGATCAGCCAAAAGTTCACGATAGTAATCGACATCTTCGTGTTTGCTGAGACGCATACGATATTGCGCCATGATTACGGCAGCCGCATCGTCCGCCGCGTTTCCGGAGAGAGGTAGTGGTGAACCATCAACCGTTGCCTGCATTTCGGTGAGAGGCGTCCCGCTGTACGCATATCCGAGCGCTGCGGTGTACGCCCACACGTCGCACGCTTCGATCTGCTCCGGTTTCCATCCGTTCTCCACGGCGACCATGCAGTTGGCGAAGGCTCCTGCGTACAGTTCGACGTATCTCGTATACCCTGATGCGAGCGCCTGCCTAAACAGATTCCCGTTCCAATCACGTTCGGGTTTGTCCCATGTGTTGAGGAACAGGATGGACGGTGAGTTGAAACCTGCCATCAGACCGCCCCCCAAGAGTCGAACTTGGTGCCTCCCTGTTCGAGACAAGGCGCTCTATCCGGTGAGCTAGGGGCGGAATAGCAACAGTAATCAGAATAGCACATTTTGGTCGGCCTCCAAACCTTTTTGTAATTCCTTGACTTCTTCACCGGTCTTTTCCTGCCACCATTGGGCGAAAAGCGTTCGGTGGCACAAGCCTTTGCTTACATCGTCGAAGCACAGAAGCACGATGTCTTTACCGCCGTTGAGTTGCGATATTGTTTCAAGTTCCGTTCTGATGCGGGCGACACCGTGCGAGTCCAGCATGGAACGATACCGTTCGGTGAATTCTTCGTCGGTTCCTTCCATGAACCATCGTCCCGGCGTCACTGTTTTCGCTGATGCTGCGATGTTGTATGGCAGCCGCCATCGTGGATAACCGTAGGTTATGCGTACCGGTATGCCTTGCTTCGGGGTGAAGTCGCGGTATCGGTTTGTGTAGATCTTCATATGCATCCTTTCTATGCAATGTGTGATATACATATTATATCATACTGTTAGTTCTGTGGCAAATTGCCACCATTCTTAGCGTCGTCCGGGAAGAACTCACGTTCCAGAGCCTCCACGCCACCGATGTCACCCCAATACACACGCCTCGCACGCAGAACCGTCTCCACGTCCGCAGACATGGAATCGGGAAGCCTCCGAGCCATCCAATCCGACAACTGCGCTTCGCTCCGCTGATCCCGCTTCCGAACCCTCCAATTAACCGAGTTGGCCAACCACACGGGCAGAGTCCGCACGTACTGCAATGGCGTACCATCGCAGGACTCCACGAAGCGTTTCGCAGCCCTCATAAGCGCGTCGGCACCGACCTCATCGAACGCCTGATTGAAATATCTGATGAATTCGTTGGACACCCTGCATTTCTTCGGCCACAACTCCATGAGCGCCTTGAGCGTATCCACCGAATGGCATGAGACTGTGATTTTTTCTTCTTCGCGCGGGTATTGTTCTTGGGTTTTGTTCTCTTGGGTATTGTTCGTCAAAACCTCGTTTTGGGGTGGGTCAAAACCTCGTTTTGAGGGGTCAAAAGCAGGTTTTGGGGTCGGCGCATGGTCATAACCCTGTTTTGGGGTCGGCCTCCACAATGAGACGTGATACCGGTTGGCCCTGCCATCGGACTTGACCCGTCGAATGTAACCCAATTGTTCAAGCACATTAAGGCTCTTGGATACCGTGGGTTGTGAGCAACGCGCTATCTTCGCCAGCCGCTCCAAGCTCGGCCAGCAGATACCGGTGTTGTCGGCGTGGCGTATCAGCGCCATGTACACCAGCAGGTCGTAGCCGCACAACCGGTCATCATCCACGGCCCAATTCGGCAGCATCGAGAAACCCGAGTTCTGTGTTATACTTGTATCGGACATACTCCACCTTTCTATCAGCGCCTCTCTTCAACTCTCTCGGGGAGGCGCTTACTTTATTTGACCATATTTGACTTTTATTCGCACGTTATTTTTGTGTGTATATTTATTATATATTACAACGACACCACTTGCAATCGAGAACAATATAATGTATATTTTTAATTATGAACGCTAAAGACTGCACCGCAACGGTGGAGCAGTACGCGGAACGCTGGCACCTCAACATCCAGACGGTACGCAGATACTGCCGTGAGAAACGACTGCCCTACATCAAGGTAGGCCACCGCTACTACTTCAACCCCGACATCACACCACTACCGGTAGGAGAAACAATCAACGATGAATGACCCAAGAATCACACTGCCGCTCGCACGCTTGGCAGCAGACCCCCAACGCAAACAAGCCAGCAACGGCACCCCATACCTGCTCATCCGAGTCGCCTCCACCGGAGGCCACATGGACAAAAACACGAAGCAATGGGTTGACCACGACACCATGTGGGCGACCATCTTCGAATATGACAGGAGACTGGCGGAAACCTATGAACGCATGTTACACAAGGGCACACCGGTACGGGTCGATGGCACCCTGAAATGGAAGACCGACACCGATAATCAAGGCCAGCCTCGCACCGACTTCATCATCGAACACGCGACCATCAGTCTCGCCATACTCAAGGCGAAGAACCAGCAGGCTCAGCAAGACCAGCAGTCCGGCAACCAGTGGCCGGGAACCGACACGTTCGGCCCGACCAGCTCGTTCAACCAGACCGACAACGAATGGGACGTGTTCTAAATGACAGTGAACGTCACCGAGAAAGACAAGACGCTCAACGAGATCATCGACTGGTACGAACATATGAAAGCGGATGGACTGAGATTGGCGAGCGCTCTTCTGATACAGCATGACATGGCCGCATACGGTGCCATGCAGGGACAAATCAGCGCATACGAAAAGACAGCCGACCACTGCCGTTCCTTGCTCGGCTATTCCGGCACCACCGACAACCCGTACAAGGAAACCATCGAATGAAACACAACCCGTTTGGAATCCTGTTCGCGGTCACGTTGACGGTCTGCCTGTGCGTCGCCCCTATCATCATATTCGCCATCAGTTAAGGAGCAATCATGAAATTCACGAAACGTGCCTACGTCAAAGTTTGGCAGAACTGCCCAGAATATGAGCGCGAAGACACCATCATAACCCTCTATGACTACGAGGACGCGAACGAACTCAACAGTATCCCGGTCGCCCTGCTCTATCTGCTGGAACGTTATGCGTTCGTCAACAGTATGGACGAATTCGACATCCTCGAACGCTGTCTCACCACTGAATCATTCGACCTCATAGGCTTCGTGAAAACCTACCGGTACATGCTCAGCAAAACCGGAGACTTCTGGACTCCAATGAAGTTCATCACCGCCAGCCCGAAACCAGTGGACGGCATCCCACCCGTCTCATACTGCCCACGTTGCGGAGCGTTGATCTGGCCAGACACCACACAACGCTACATCAACGGACAAGCAGAAAACGACGCAGAATACTACAGGCGAATTCTCGAAATCTACAAGAACAACCCAGACCCGCTCTTCTGCCACAATTGCGGGCAACGATTCAAATACGTCGGCCAAAACCAACTAGCCTACAAGCATCAAAGCAACCGTGCTGACATCCTGCGCA
>OLGL01002239.1_pt1 | contig 15752 bp, 8 predicted proteins | sample 1605041 | NCBI WGS metagenome assembly OLGL01 (sample SAMEA3888905, study PRJEB22519) | human gut metagenome | biome: human gut; feature: human-associated habitat; material: faeces | place: Denmark | collected 2010 | reverse complement strand
GGTTGCCCGTGCGGTCACGGGGCAAAAAATCCTGCCGGTTGGTCGTGCCAGCAAAAACACACTGGCGCAGACGGTCGGCAGGATGTGTTTCGTAGGGGACTTTATAGGTCTCCTTCTGCTTGCTGAGAAAGCTCTTGATTTCCTCGATGCTTTTGGCATTGGCGGTGGCAATCATCTCCGACATTTCAATGATCCAGTGACCTTGCAGCTTGCGGTACACGTTGTCGTCGTCCAGCCGACGCAGGTCATCTGAGAACCACTCGTCCTTGACCGCCAGCAGCCGGAAAAAGCTGGACTTCCCCGCACCCTGACCGCCCACCAGACAGAGCATGGTCTCAAATTTGCATCCCGGCTGAAATACCCGCTTGATGGCTCCCAGCAGAAAGATTTTCATAGCTTCGCAAGTGTACTCGTCCTCCGCAGCACCGAGAAAATGGTGCAGGACGTGGGCTATCCGTGCCGTGCCGTCCCATTGCAGGCCGTTCAGGTAATCCCGGATGGGATGATAACGGTTCTCGTTGGCAACGATGCGGATAGCAGATTCGATTTTCTTTTCGCTGGAAATGCCGTACTTCTCCATTCTCCGCAGGATATACTTCATGTCAGTGTCGTTCAGCGTCTTGCCGGAGCGGGGCCAGCCCACAGGCTTTACGATGTCGATGCGCTCGCTCAACAGGTTCAGCCGGATGGCATCGGCAAGCACATGGTCGTTCTGCAAAATCGTGATGCAGTTTTGGATCGTCCGCTGGATCTCGCCGTTGGAGTGCTTGGTCAGCATTTCTTTTACGTCCGCAACGGTTCTGGGAGTACGTTCTTCGTTGACTTCTTTGTTCAATAAACATCACCTCGTACTATTATTGAAAACGATTTTTTGATTTTTCCGCAGCGGGTATATCTCCGGGTTTCCGTTGCATCTGCTCTGCCTGCAATCGGCTTAGCAGTTGCAGAACGGAATCCCGTGCTTTCTCCTTGACCAGTTCCTTGCCTTTCTGCCGGGCCTCCGGCTTCAGGAGCTTCTCCTGCAAGCGGGCAGCGGTGGTCTGCATGGTCTTGAGAAACTTGTCCAACACGGTATCCAACCGATGGGCTGCATATTCTCTCGTGGGTTGCGGAGCCTTGCGTTCAGGGGACAGCACCCACTTCTTCGTGTCCTCGATCATCCGCATATCTTCCTCGCGGGTCTCAGTGCGTACCACGTCCGTCACGACCTCCACCGCTTTGTCGTAGGCTACTGCTGAAACATCTTCTAGCAGGGTCTCCATCTCCGAAACTTTCAGGGTCAGTTCGTCCAGCTTGTTCTGCTGGGCGGCAAGCTGCTCCTTTTGCTTGGCAAGGATAAAGTCCTGCTTCTCCAGATATTTGCGGTTGCCGTATTCTGCTTCTTCCTCCAATTCCAGACCGTGCCGCTTGGCGATCTCAAACAGCATCTTTCGGCAGGCGGCATCAAAGGTGATCTTGCGGTTGTTGCGGCGGCTGAGGGGTTTGGCCGGGTCGGGCAGCTCGAAGCCCAGTGCTTCCAACGCCTTTTCCTGCTGGGGTGCCACCTCGCCGTACTTGTTCTCGCAGTCGAACACATGACGCTCATGGATGTGGGGAGTGCTTTCGTCCAGATGCAGTGCCCAGTCCAGCAGATGAACATGAGTGCCGAAGCGCTCATGAAATTCGGACATAAACTCTGTCACCACTAAAACCAGATCTTCCACCGATGCGTGTTCGTCCAACGTTCCGAACTGGTAGATGGTTTCTTCCGGGCAGGTTTTCTTTCCGGCAAGCAAGTCCTCTATGGTTCGGTTGCGCTCGGTATGACGAATCTTTGCATTGCGAGCATTCTGGTTCTCCACAAAGTGAGAGTAGTGGATTTCATAGAACATCTTCTCCACATCGCTGAACGCAGCAGTCTGTCTATCCTTGTCGGATGCAGAACGGATGCCACGATAGCAGTCCCAGTAGATGTTACCTTTAGCTCGTTCCGGGTCAATGTGCTCGCTGTTGGGAAGGTTGAAACTGCGGTCATTGTGCTTGGGGTTATAGGTGCCGTGGGTTCCGGCTCGTCCATTGTGTCGTGTTAATTTCAGATAGACATCCCTCTTTTCCTGTATTTTTGTGTACGGTCACTCATGCTATTAGATCACAAGAGTAATACAATTCTTCCAAGCAAAGGGTCATGCATTTCAAGATCAAGTCTTGAAATCTTCTCTCGGAATCGAGAGGTAGTCCTTTCAAAAAAGGATTTATGTGGTTGTCATACTGCAAAGAAAGTGACCTATCGCTCCTTCCCTCAGTGGGAGATCATGGCGTTTGTCGCTTTCCGCTTAGAAGAGTTTGCTTTCGCTCTGCAAGAAAAGTATAGCAAAGAAACTCATACTCGAACAGGAACCGAGAGTTCCTAATTTTCGGTGAAAGTAGGAAGCATCGTTCCACTTTTTCGTAGCATCGTCACTCTTCAACTCCGGAAAAATTCTATATCATTGCGTAAGCTTCAAATAAATATCCCTCCGTTTCAACAGCTTGATGGGGAGAACGCAGCAGCGAAGCTGCTGGATCTGCCGCCGTTTTGCGCCAGACAATACCCAGTATGATATGACGCGCAGCATCATATCACTGGGCAAGGCTGCCGCCCTTGACCCGCGCAAAGAGCTGCGCTCTCTGCACTCTTGCGCCGAACAACCTGACAGACAAGACTTGTGAAGTCCTCTCTGCCAGCTTGCCCGGTTCTTCCTCGGTGTCGGTCTGCCTGCAAGCGGTTCCTGCCCGATTTCCTCCGGCGTATGGCTTTTTCTTGGTGCGCTCGTGTCGTGGCGGCACTTCCCCGAAAAAGCATATTAACTTGCAGCCGATCATGTGGTTTTCAAGGTGCACTGTGATTTTGTAAGAAGTTGAGGGCTTTCAAAAATGCGAGTAAGACTGCTTTTGAAAGTAGTTCCCACACCTTATACAAACTTAAAGGGGTGTTTTTAAACGGGGGCTTATGAAAATTCTGAAAATTTTCACTTTTTCAAACAACCTCCTATACCTATAACATTCTAAAATGGGTGTTTGGCATACAGATTTTCAAATTTTGTTGAACTGCCTAATTTTAGAATATAGATTTTGTTCATTATCCACTTATAGAACTAGCGGAAAGCCGTTTTACAAAAGATTTTGAAAGCCTCTACACTAATAGGAATCCGCAGGACCGTTTTGGAATACAGTTTTGAAAATTTCACAATTTTAGACAAAAAGAAAAACGGCAAAGCGGATAAAATCCACTTTACCGTTTTAGAAGATATTCTATTACGCTGCGATTGCGTTGGCGTTGACCTGTTCAATGGTCTTGCGAATGCCAAGCCAGATGCTCAAATCTGTAAAGACCTCTACGATGCTTCCCTGATCTGTAAAAGGCGGCTCCTGCAAAACAGAGAGGTCCTTCATCGTGCCATTATGTACGATGTACTCGACGATCTGGTTCACAAAGTAAATCTGTCGGCTGTCAAGGTTGGCACCATCCAGATATTGCGAAAATGCAGCTTTCGCCGCAGCCATATCAAGACCAACGATTTCCCGCACGAATTCTCCCAAAGGCTTTGTGCCATATTCGGCTTCATAGTCCTCTTTTGTGCCAACCTCACTCCAAAGAATTTTTTCGAGTTCCTTGACATCCTCGGCAGTAAGTGGGATGTTGCCTTTCAGTTTGGCAATAGCTGAATTATCCTGATGCTGCCGTACATAGTACTCAGCTTTTGCCTTGTAATTTTTCAGATCATCGTTTTCCAGCTCGGCTTCTTTCCATTCTGTCGAAAGAATTTCGTCAGAGAAATCTGTGGTGTACCGTACCCGCTCGATGGGGATGTACTTGATCAGGTCACGCAACTCTTTTCGGATGTGCTCAAACTCGTTCACATCGGCAGTTTTGATATAGTCGGTCTGGATAATTTTTTCGAGCAACGCGCGTTTTTGATCAATCTCTGGAATATTGGACACGCTCGCAACCGCTTTCGCTTTTTTCAGCAGCTCGCTGCGGCCACGAGTGTAGAGCTTCCCGGCAAGGTATGCCAATTCGATGCCGTACAGCAGAGCATCAAAACGCAGTGCTTTCGGGTCATCCGGTTCCGGTTCGATCAAGGGGGCAAGTTCTTCCCGGGCAATCAAGGTATCTGCATAGGTCAGCGCATTGTAACTATTTTTATCCGCATACAACTCAACATATTTCAAATGCTGTTTGACCGCAAAATTGTCACGATTCAGCTTTTGCACCTGACTGACCATGTGCTCCACCAGTGAAGTCCGGAACGCTTTCAGTTCTTCCGTTTGGAACTGCATATCCTGCAATTTATACGCGATTTCAAACTGCAAACCGAAAATCGCACCCTGAACGGCAATCATATTCGGGGTAGCATTTCCTTTGTTCATGCGGAAGAACTCAAAATTCCCGCAGAAGTCAAAAATGTAAAACTTCTTCTTGTCCTCACCATCCAGAAGCCCCGGACACAGGCGGGTTCCGCGACCGATCATCTGCCAGAATTTTGCCTTGCTCAGAACCTTTTTGAAAAAGACCAGATTCAGAACCTCCGGCACATCGATGCCGGTGTCCAGCATATCCACCGAGATGGCAATCTGCGGCAATTTCTTCGGGTCAGAAAATTCGTCAATGGCACTCTGCGCATAACTAAGCCGATTGTCGATCACCATGGCATAGCCGTTCATGTGCGGATATTCCTGATTGAACACTTTGAGGATTTCTTCTGCGTGGTCGTGGCTCTTGGCAAAAATAATCGTTTTTCCAATTTTGCTGCCGTAGTCGATTTTCAAGGCGTTCTGCATCACGACATTCAAGACCTGCCGAATGGTGTCCTTGTTGAACAGCCAGCTGTTCAGAGCAGATGCATCAATGCTGGCCGGCAGGTTGCCGTTTTCATCCTCAAAGGTGTTTTCGTAGGCTTCCCGTTCTTCGTCCGAAAGTTCATCGTAGGTGATGCCTTTCTTCATGAACTTTACTTCGCTCTCCACCGAGAGGAAGTCAACCAGAAAGCCATCCTTGACGGCCTGCGCCAGCTCATAACCATAGGTGGGCACACCGTTTTCGAGGTCAAAGATCTCGTAGGTGTTTTTGTCGATCTCATCCTTGGGTGTGGCGGTCAGGCCAACCAGCGGTGCATCGAAATAATGGAAGATGTCGCGGTATTTATTGTAGATGGAACGGTGTGCTTCATCGCAGATGATCATATCAAAGTGGCCACAGGTGAACAGCTTGCCCTCTGCATCGTGAACGGAATCAATGCAGTTCATCATGGTCTGATAGGTTGAGAACACGCAGTGTGCCGTAAAGTTGTCTTTGTCCTCGCAGAGATTCGTTACGGAAAGCTCCGGCAGGAGGTTGACAAAGCTGCGCTTTGCCTGGGTTACAAGGCTGTTGCGGTCAGCCAGAAACAGCACGTTCTTGACCCAGCCATGCTGCAATAATACATCCACCAGTGCAATGACGGTACGGGTCTTGCCGGAGCCGGTTGCCATGACGAGCAGGGCTTTCCGGCGGTTCTTGCGGCCAAAACTGTCGCAGACAGCCTTGATGGCCCCCTCCTGATAGTACCGTCCGGCAATGTTTTTGTTTACATCCACATTGGCAAGGCTGGTGCGCATGGCTTGCAGATTGAACCATTTTTCAAGGTCGCGCTTGGAGTAAATGGAAGCGACCTTGCGCTCGGGATAGATATTGTCTACAATGCGGGTATCGAAACCGTTGGTCAGGAATACCACCGGGCGGCGACCAAACTGCTTTTCGAGAATATCTGCATACAGCTTTGCCTGCTGACGGCCTACTGCAACATCCTTACAGGTGCGCTTTGCTTCGATCACAGCCAGCGCACGGCCATCATCGCCGTACAGGACATAATCTGCATAGCCGGTGCCGCTCTTGTTGGGCATCCCGGGCAGAGGGACCTCGTTGACCCAGTTTTTGCCCTCGACCCACCCGGCATCGGTTAGCATGGAGTCAATATACAGTTTCCGGGTCTTGTACTCCGAAAGTTCCAGCGGCTTGGGTACATAGGTGGGCTGCTGTGTTTCACGGCGGGCGGTCAGCTGCGCCTTGAGCTCGGCATTTTCCTTGATGAGTGTATCCAAGTCCACATCCGGCAGGGCAGGCTGTGCAACGGGTGCAGCAGGCTGTTGTGTGAGCAGGGAAGCGTCAAATTTCTTTTCCTGATAGCTTGTTCCGTAGCAGTACGCCACGAAATCAAGGAACAGAAACAGGTTTTCGAGGCAAAGTTCCGCCTGTTCCCGGCTGATGCTGCGGCTTCCGTGGGCGGCATCATTGCCGCGCTTGCGAATAAAATCCATCCGCCGCCACAAATCATCGTCTACAATGTCGTGAAATTCTTCTGTGCTCATCAGGCTGATGAGCTTATCATCCCACGGCTTGACGAGGGAGCTGTCCACCGAATACATCCATTTGACTGCAAACTCCATGGCGCGGCGGCAGTCCAGCACAGCGGTGGCCGCATCAATGGGCAGAATCCTCTCCGCAGCAATCGCGGCATCCGCAAAGCCGGAAAATTGCGGGTCATCTTTCAAAAAGTCAAAGTTGGTCAATTCTCACACCTCCCGGCTTCTATTTTGAACGATTTTCAGCCAAAATGCAAGCGTTTTGCGCAAAAAGTTCTGCGAACAATTTTGATTTGTCTACCTCGGCTGCAAAGGCGGCAAACTGGTTTTGGAGGGAAAGAGGAGGTATAACAAATAGGAATTTTCGTTGTGCGGTGATTGGAACCTGATTTCGTGTCGTCTGCTTCATATCCTTTGTATACTGACATACAAAGCCTTCACTTTGCATATAGGCTTTTAGATAATCGGGAACCATGCGTTCCTTATCACATCTATACGCTGTCAATGACGTTCCCAAAATCACCTTTTCATCGTCAGTATATAAAATAGCTACTGGGCCAACCGTTGCATTATGTGCAAATAGTACATCGCCATTTTGAGCAATTCCCTTTCGCAGTTTAGATGCTCTTTCCTCGGTAAGATGCTTCGCTAACTTCAAATTCACATCATTATGCACAATGCAGTTAGCGCTAATATATGGCACTCCACATTCTACAAATTCTTCATTACGAGGATAGTCGCTACCATGATTTCCGTCTAAATGATACATAATAGTTCCATCATCTATCATCTTTTGCAATGTTTTCACTTTAAAACCGAAAGGATTAGAAATCGGGTCACCAAACATCTCCACAAATCGAGCTTTGACAAGTTCATCCAGCATGGCAAGTTGTTCTCGGCGGTTTGAAATCACAGCTTCTACTCTTTTTAAGGTAGAAATAATTTCCTGTTGCTCGGTTTTATTATGCAAATTAAATTCTTCGGTTTTGTAATCTCGAAAATAGATGTGTGGAATGGTTGCACCCGAAAAATATTTTTCGAGGTGCATATATTTGACAGCATAGTATAGATATTCGGGTTCGATACAGTTTTTGGGTATAAGATACTGCATCGTGCCGATGATAGAGGATTTTTCAGGGAGAAGCATCGTTCTCCCAATGCCCGCACCGTCCTTCACAACAGCAACAGTTTGATGTTCCTGCTGATAGGTTTCCATGCTTCCAATACGACCTGATGCACCGTATACCGGATACTTTCCATTTTTATCAACGATGTCCTTTTGCATCAAGCTGGATGTCCCACGTTCGCAAACATCTTCAAGTTTGACTCGCATTGTTTTCTCCCACAAATTAGAATTGTTTCATTTCAAAAGTTCTTCCAAAGCGTCCATCTCTGCGTCGATCTTCTTTTGCAAATCACGCAGCTGTGCCATAATTTCCTGTGTGGAAGGATACTCCACCGGCACATACTCGGTCTTTTTATACTTGTTGATGGACAAATCATAGTCGTTGCCCGCGATCTCGTCTTTCGGAACAAAGAAGCTCTGTTCCGTGCGCTCACGGGTGGCCTCAGCCTCCCGGTTGTGGAACCGGGTGATAATATCGGGGATGTCGTTTTCCGTGGTCGGGCTGCGCTTATCGTCCAGCGAGAAGCCGTCGGCCTTCATATCGTAGAACCAGACATTATCCGTACCGCCGTGGCCGGTCTTGGTGAAAATCAGGATGGCGGTGGAAACGCCTGCATAGGGCTTGAACACGCCGGAGGGCATGGAGATCACGGCTTCCAAACGGTTATTCTCGATGATCTCCCTGCGGATCGCCTTGTGTGCAGTGGAAGAGCCGAACAGAACGCCATCCGGGACGATGCAGGCGCAGCGTCCGCCGACTTTCAGCATCCGCAGGAACAGGGCGAGGAACAGCAGCTCAGTCTTTTTGGTCTTGCAGAGCTTGAGCAGGTCGGTGGAAACAATGTCGTAGTCCAGACTGCCCTTGAATGGGGGATTTGCCAGAATCAGGCTGTATCTGTCCTTGTCGGGGTTCTGGTCGCTCAGGCTGTCGCGGTACTCGATGAACGGGTTGTCCACGCCGTGGGTCATCATGTTCATAGCGCCGATGCGCAGCATGGTGCGGTCCATATCGAAGCCGTGGAACATGTGGTTCATGTAGTGGTCTTTGTTTTTGCGGTCAAAGAACACTTCCTGCTTGCGGTTTTCACGCAGATATTCGCCAGCGGCCACAAGGAAGCCCGCCGTGCCGCAGGCCGGGTCGCAAATCACATCATCAGCGCGGGGCTGCATCAGGTCAACCATCATGCGGATGATGTGGCGTGGGGTGCGGAACTGACCGTTGACACCCGCCGTTGCCAGCTTGGAAAGCAGGTATTCGTAGATGTCGCCGCGAATGTCGGTGTTGGAAAGCTGTGCCGCCTGCTCATACATTCCGTCCATGGCAGTCACGATTTTATCCAGCATCAGCGGCGTGGGCACTTTGAAAATGGCATCACCCATGTACTTGGCGTAGGCACTGTCCTTGTCGCCGTGCAAATTCTTGATGAAGGGGAACACCATCTCCTGCATGGTGGAGTACATTTTGCCTGCCGGGAAATCGTGGAAAACGCTCCACTTGAGCTGTGCTCCATCCACAGTGCGCTCCCCGATCTGTACCTCGCCCGCAAAGATGCTCTTGTAGGGCAGACCCAGCATAGCGGCTTCTTTGGCGTGGGTGTTGTCGCTTTCATCGAGGTCGTGAATGAACATCAAATAGGTCATCTGCTCGATCACATCCAAGGGATTCGTCAGGCCGCCCGTCCAGAAAATCTCCCACAGGCTGTCAATTTTGCTTTTCAGTTCTCCGGTTACCATGTATGTTCCTCCTGCGTGTCGAGAAAATAAGCCCGACAAACAATAATTTGTTATACTGTTATTATACCGTTTCTTCGGGATCGGTTCAATCTGCAAAAGGGGGAAGCCCGGAGTTTTCTACATTGTATGAATTTGATGTTGAAAATTCGATATTTCGTCCTATTGACGGTTTTGTGCAGAACAGCTATAATATAATTGATATTATCATAATTTAAATTATATTATATTAAGCAAGAGGTGAACGGTATGGACTTCATCGGCAGAACATCCGAACTGGCAACGCTGAATGCAGAATTAGAGCGTGGCAGCGGTTTTGTGGTGATTTACGGCAGGCGGCGTGTTGGAAAAACAACGCTGATTAAAGAGTTTATCAAAGATAAACGCGCGTTCTACTTTTTGGCAACCACAGAAAGTGAAGCCCAGAGCATGAAGCGGTTTGCCGGGGTGCTTTCCCGTACCACGAAGAATCCCATGCTCAGCAAGGTCACATTCACCGACTGGCTGGATTTATTCCAAGTGGTAGCAGACGACCACCCGGACGAGAAAAAGGTGCTTGTCATTGATGAATTTCCGTATCTGGTCAAGACGAACCCGGATTTCCCGTCCATCTTGCAAAACGCATGGGATGAAGTGCTGAAAGACCATAACGTGATGCTGGTTCTCTGCGGTTCCCTCATCAGCATGATGAAAAAACACGCACTTGCCTACGACAGTCCGCTCTATGGCCGTAGAACGGCACAGATTCGGCTGATGCCGCTGCAATTTACGGATGTGTATGCGGCGCAGAACCTGTCGTTTGAGCAGGCTGTGGAGCAGTATGCCATCACGGGCGGCGTACCGAAATATATGGAGTTTTTCCAGACGGACGAGCCGCTGGTGGAGCAGATTCGGCGTGTGGTACTGTCGAAAAATGGCTTTTTGTATGAAGAACCGGATTTCTTGCTCAACGAGGAAGTGCAGACGCCTATCAACTATTTCTCCGTGCTAAAAGCGATTTCGGACGGCAACCACAAGCTGAGCAAGATCGGTATGACGATGGAGCAGGACACGTCAGCTATTACGCCGTACCTGAAAACACTGATCGACCTTGGTTTTGTTATCAAGAACGTTCCCATCACCGAAAAGAATCCAGAGCGTTCCCGGAAAAGCCTGTATTATGTTTCGGACAACTTCATCCGCTTCTGGTTCCGCTATGTGTACCCATTCAAGGGGGAGTTGGAACTGGATAACCAGCAGATCGTGCTGGACGAGATGGGCAAAGACTTTAAGCAAAAGTTCGTGGCTTTCGCTTATGAGAGCATCTGCCGGAACATCTTTGCAGAGCTGTGCCGAAAGGGGCAGATTGACTTTGAACCTTCACGCATTGGCTCTTACTGGTGTAACGACAACGAGGGAGACACAGAGATCGATGTTGCAGCTGTGGACAACCAGCACAAACGGCTGTTCCTCGGTGAGTGTAAGTACCATGCGAAACCTGTGGATGTGGCGGTCTACTCTGCCTTGCAAGAAAAGGGGCAGTCCAAAGAACTTACAGCGGCCTTTAAGGGCTACGAAATTGTGTACGGACTGTTCTCCAAGAGCGGCTTTACAGATCGACTGGTGGAAATGGCAGCGGAGAACTCCAACCTGATTCTGATTCAGGAAGATGCAGTTTACAGGAAGTAATATAATCCAAATTATCATAAGTTTAATTATATTATTGCGGGATTTTCTGTGCGCTATGTTTAGCGACCTTGAGCCAAAATGTAGCATCCTTTGGGCAAGATTTAGAAACTACGCCTTAAAAAGTAGCAATCTCTGAAAAAGTTTAGCGAGGAGGCATATCCTGTGGAGGGCGGAAACTCGCTATACTCTTGTAAAAAGTATCGACTTTGACGAAGAAAGTATCGAGTTCGATATATTACGCTTCAAGAAAGTATCGACTTTCGATTGAGCATATCATCGTGTATGGCGTTTTTTCCTTGCAATGCCACATCAACGGTGTATAATACTTTTAGAGGATAGCGGCGTTGACCAGCTATCGGGTGGCATTGAAGCAATAGACTGGTTCGGCATCAGCCTGTTGTAGAGCCAAACCGTGGGTTTAGCGAAAACCACAAGCCGAATAGATTCACTCGAATCGAACAAAAACGCAAAATGTCCGCTCACTGTGGAGATTCAACTCCATCGGTGGGCGGGCATTCTTTTGTTACTTGGTGGTGAACTGAATGCCAACAGTATAAAAAGGACATCTACAACACCGCAGTGCTGTCCGATGCCCCTTGTGACTGATTTTATCGTTGTCCGCCAACCTCAGACTCCTATGTCCTGCATCGCTTTCGGATTTTATCGCTGCCTGCCAGCCTCAAGCCCTTACGTCTTGTATCAGATCGGATTTTAGGTGTCAGCCACACCAGCGGAATGACGTCCACTTTCCATTTAAGATTATATTCAATTTACATCCAAATAGCAATGTTTCATATAGAAGTTTAGCAAGGCGGGCATATCCAATGATATATGGAAAGTGTGGAAAGTAATGCGGAAAGTGCGGAAACCTGCCATAGAAAAGTGGCAACTTCATCTCAAAAATGGCAACCTCTATGCTAAAAGTGGCAAGTTCCCTGAAAAAGTGGCAACATTAAAATAAAATGCAGCAAGAGGCATATAAGAACCACCATTGTATAGAACCGCCCACTAATCCGAGTTCTCCTTAGACGAGTGGGTTGTTTCGCTTTTGAATCTCTGATTGGTTACTTAAGATACCCTCAAGTTCTAGGTCAGAATGTTTTCTTGGGGTCATACTGTGGAGCATGCCATTAACGAATTTACAATAACATAGTGAACAAATCTGAATAATTCACTTGAAAATAGTAAACAATTCCGGTATAATAGAAATAGGTATACCCAGATTGGCAACGCATACAAAGGACTGTTTTGACATATGAAAGAAACGGTTAAAGTTGAATTATTGAAAGATCCCGAGTGCTTGATGGGATTTTCATGTGGAGAGCCGTCAATTGATGAGTTGATCAAGAAAGCATACTACGAAACACTTCTTGAAAAAGGATATACGTATGTTGCTATTTTGAATAATCGCGTGATTGCGGTATACCAAATCGCATTTATTACACTATCGGCAGAAGAAATCAGTGAAGACACGAATGACCACAACTGGTCTGGAAATTCCGAGTTAAGGTATGGATGTCTCTTAATTCATTATCTTGCGGTAGAAAAAACGTGTCAACACAGAAAAATCGGAAGTACGATACTGAATGGTATACTAAAAGAGATTTCTCTGCTTGGACGAAAGTGGCCTGTTCGTTTTATAATTATTGATGCGGTAAATGATTTAGTATCGTGGTACAAAAGTTTTGGCTTTGAACCGATTCGCCAAATGGCAGTTGAAAATGCTGGTTTTACAACGCGAATGTATTATGACTGTTATCACCATGATCGGGCCGAATTGGAACGGTATGAAGAGGCCTGTATCAATGATCTTATATAAAAATGAAACGAAGGAGGGCAGTTTATGCGTTATGTGAATGAAGATATCGTTTTGCGAGGCGATGAAGCAAAGCAGTTTGTGTATAATCTGCATCATCCCAATGTTGCTAAAATAGTGGAAGAGAATAGACGACGGGATAAGGCACTTGATGAAGTGAACTATCAGGAAACAGATGATGGTTTTACGTTTGAACTGGAACCTTTGGATTGGGCCAATAGTATAGAAACCATCCAGAAGTTTATAAGCACAATCGAGGTCTGCAATCTGCATTCTTTTCGATCTCAAATGAACTTTATTTGTTTGGACACGAGTGATTCGTTTGAGCAACAAAGTTTAACTGCAGTAGATTCTTTCTCGGCGACAGTTTCATCTGTAGAATCTGCCGTCAGCCGAGATGACGAAATGCTGCTGGCTGGTTAAAGAAAGTGGTGCAAAGATGGATTTGAACAGTAAGAAAAGTGGTTTCAGATTTTCTAATCCAGAGTTGGTGCACTTAGAATATGAAACGAATCAGTCTTTTTGTGAAGAATCTGAAATTCAATTGCGTATAAATCTGAGCACGGACGTAAAGCCTTATGAAGGAAAATCAAAGGCTGAAGTGATCTTAACTATAACTTTAGGTGGAAAGACAGAAAAAGATCCATTTTATCTCGAAGCATCGGAACAAGCAACGTTTGATTGGTCCGGAAGTCAATTCAGTGATGAAGCGCTTGAAAGTCTTCTGAGTAAAAATGCCCCTTCACTGTTGTTGAGTTATTTAAGACCTATCGTTGCAAGTTCAACAAATTGGTCTCGATATGGAAGTTATAACATTCCTTTTATCGATTTTACGAAGGCTGTAAAAGAATCTGATTAACCTAGGCTTGAGGAAACAGTTCTATTAGATGATGGGGCTGTTTTCTTTTTGCCTATACAAGCTATTACACAAAATGCCCACTCTCCTGAGAACTCCTCAGACGAGTGGGCATTCTTCTTTCCGTGTATCAAATTTACCTTTGTGGTCACTCAGATCGCCACCAAGTCATGGATCAAAAATCATTATTTTTTATTTGTCCAAGAGTAAGTGCACGGTTTCTGCACTGTTTTTGCACGGTTTCAAGGGATGCAATGGGTACTCTGACTTGCAAAATACGACAAAGGGTGCAGAAATTACAATGTGAAAAATTACGATGCTTTGCATAAAAATGGTGCAAACTCGAAAGTTTCAAAATCAGAGTACCCAGCCCGAGGGGCTCTTTTAATCAGAGGGCCAGGGATTCGAGTTCCCTCGAGCGCACCAAAATCCCACGAAGAATCGTAAGATTCCTCGTGGGATTTTCCTTTTTCTGGGGCTCTGCACACTTTTGCACACTTTTTGCACACCGGCGGGAAAGCCGTGTTTTTCCTTGCATTGTCTGCATTCTGTGCATCGTGAGCGATTTTTCCATACTTTTTTCAGGCGAACAGCAGGCGGGTGAACTCACGCCGCTGTTCGGGGTTCATCTGTCGGACGACTGTCAGCATCACTTCAGGGGTGATTTGAGAGGCATCCGGCAGATTTTGTTTTTCCGGTGCGGAACCGGGCTTGCTGCCGACATTCTGTGAGTAGAAGTCGGCTTCGATCTTCTCGGTCAACTCCAACCGGGGTTTGTCCTGCGTGTGGGCGTAGGTGTCCATCAGGACGGTGGCGGTTGCATGGCCGGTGTTGCCCTGCACCGACTTGAAGTCACCGCCAGACTGCAGCAGCTGGTAGGTGGCACTGGAATGGCGCAGACCGTGGAACACGATCTTCTCAAACTCCGGGTGCTCCGCCCTCCACATACGGTACCACTTGGTCAGAACGTCCGGGGCAATGGGTAAGCCGTCTGGTAAGCGGAACAGCTGACCGTAGTTGCTGTACTTTTCCGGGGCGCTTTGCTCGTCCTGCTTCATCTTTTCCAGCCATGCCAGAAGCTCCTCTTTCAAGGGCTTGGTCATGTACAGGATGCGGTTGGACTTTTTGGTCTTGGTCCGCTTGAGGATCAGCGAGGACTTACTCCCCTCCCGTCTGTCCGGGAAGGTGTGGTAGATCTGGGTGGGGTCGATCTTGGACAAGGCGACCTTGTCGGCACGCTGCAGGGCTTTGTTCACCGAGATGGTTCCCCGTCCGTCTGCTGCGTCAAAGTCCAAATCACTCGGCTGTAAGCCGAGGATCTCACCCTCTCGCAAGGAGAGGATCATGCTCATGTGCACCGCCAGATGCAGGGCAGGGTTCTCGATGGTCTGCAGCGCCGCCAACATGGTGCGCTCATCCCAGATGGTGCGTTCTTCGGTATTGATCTTGGGGGCTTCACGGGGAGTAGGCGATTTGTGGATCAGATCCCAGTCAACGGCATACGAAAAGGCGGTCTTCAGGAGCGTGTGGACTTCGTGAATGGACGTGCTGGATAACAGCCGCTTCTTCTGATTTTCCGTCAACTCCTGCTTCACACCGTGCACATACTGCCCGCAGGGGGTCTGGCTCAGGGTGGCGTAGAACTGCTCAATGTCGTAGGTGCGGAGGTCTTGCACCTTCCGCTTTCCGATATACGGCACGATGAGGTTCTGCACCATCGCCACAGATTGGGTGTAGGTCTTGGGAGACCACTTGTGTTTGCTGGACTGAATGGGGATCCACTTGTACAGCATCTCCTCCACCGTCATGGTGTCGGGCACGAGGAAGGTGCCGTCCAGCAGTTCCTTCTCCACCGTGATCTTGCGCTCCTGCGCTTCGGCCTTGGTCTTGAAGGTTTCCCAGCCCTTGCAGGGCTTGCCAGCATGATCTTTGTAGTTGTATCGGACAGAATACGTGTTGCCACGTTTCATACTTCGTATGCCTAGCAGTGTGCGCTACGCGCAAATATGTTTTTGCCTGCCTTGGCAGGCATCGGCATAATAGATGCCATAGATGTTCCCTCCCTCAGACCGCTGCAAACCAATCGTCAAAGCTCTGCTTGCTTACCCGGATGCTGGTACCGAGGCGGATCACCTTGAAGTCTTTCGTGGTGTTGCACAGATTGTACGCAGCACGGTTGGAGATCGCCAACAGTT
>OLGL01002235.1_pt1 | contig 15771 bp, 13 predicted proteins | sample 1605041 | NCBI WGS metagenome assembly OLGL01 (sample SAMEA3888905, study PRJEB22519) | human gut metagenome | biome: human gut; feature: human-associated habitat; material: faeces | place: Denmark | collected 2010 | reverse complement strand
TGATGACGCTCTTGGCGCGGACGACGTGATATTCCCGGGTATCGAAATCGTAGAGGACGGCACCGGCCGCCTTCCCTTCGCCGTCGAGGAGGAGTTCCACAGCCGGCAAATATTCGACGACGTCGACGCCGGCATTGCGCACTTCGTCGCGGAGGACGCGCATGATTTCCGCCCCTGTATAGTCGCCGCAGGCGTGCATACGCTTGCGCGACGTGCCGCCGCCATGGGTCGTGACCATGGAGCCGTCGCTGTTCTTGTCGAAGAGGACGCCCAGCGAGCTGAGCCACTGGATGGCTTCCGGCCCGTGGAGGACGAGTTCGGCCAGCAGTTCCGGCTTGTTCTTATAATGGCCGCCGCCGATGGCGTCGAGATAATGGGCCGCCGGCGAATCGCTTTCCTTGTCGGCTGCCTGGATGCCGCCTTCGGCCATGCCCGTATTGGCATCGCCTATGCGCAGTTTCGTCGCCATGAGGACCTTGGCGCCGTGCCGGGCCGCTTCGATGGCAGCTGCCGCACCGGCGCCGCCACCGCCGATGACCAGGACATCCGTTTCGAACTGGATGTGGTCCAAGTCGACATCGGCCGTATCCATGCGGCTCTTGCCCTGCAGCAGGGCGGCCAGTTCCTTCGGTACTTTATCGCCTTTATTGGGGCCGACAGTCAGGACGGCAAAGCCTTCTTCATGGTAATCCGGATGGTACTGGCGCAGGAGTTCCCCCTTCTCTTCTGCCGTAAAGCGCGGCAGTTCTTCAGATAAACGGATATTCCGCGTAGCTTCGACCCGCGCCTGGGAAGCCCGCATTTCTTCTGTATAAATCATGATCGTCCCCCTATTTCTCGATATCCCGCGATTCATATAAGCGGCGCAGTTCATCGTCACCGGCTGCCATCAGATGCTGGACGTCGGCCACGAACTGGCCTTCCCGGATGGCCCGGACGCGCTGGGCCAGGTGCTTGCTCTTCTTGGCGATGTACTTGCCCATGAGGCGCCGTGCCAGGAGGCCGACGGCACCGTGACTGATCTTGGCCGGGCAGCTGGCGGCGCAGATATTGCAGCAGACACAGCGGAAGGATTCCTTGGCACAGCCGGCATAATCACCGCGCTGGGCCAGGGCGATGTACTTCATGACCTGGATGCCCTGGGGACAGTTCCGCGTACAGGCGTTGCAGTGGATGCAGTTGTAGATTTCCGGATAGAGCTGGCCGACGACGTTGCCGGCTACGGGCAGGTCGTCCATATCATAGGTTTCTTTCTTGATGGGAAACGATTCCAGGCGGCCGACGCACATGCCGTCTTCGACCTTCGTCTGGCAGGCCAGGGCCGAATGAGTCTCCGTCTGGCCCTGCAGGCGGTAGACGACGGCACAGGCCCCGCAGAACCCGCTGCGGCAGCCGCAGCCGCGGACCAGGCGGAACCCGGAATATTCCATGGCCCGCATGATCGTCAGATCTTCAGGGACCGAAAACTTCTTGCCCAGTAAATAGACCGTTACCATTTTCATAATGATAAAAACTCCTTTGTGAATGAATGGCAAAAGAGGCTGTCGTACTAAGACAGCCTCTTTTTAGTTGACAGTTTGTAGTTTTTAGTTTGCAGTGAATGGCTAAAAATTTAACCCTCATCTACTACAAACTACAAACTTTATACTACATAGCGATTACTCCAGTACTTCCAACAGGCAGTCACCGCTGATGATGGCCTGGCCTTTGGTGGCGTAGATTTCACCGACTGTGCCGTCGATAGGCGACGTGATAGTCGTTTCCATCTTCATGGCTTCGGTAACGACTAAGGGTTCGCCTTTCTTGACTTTCTGGCCCTTGGTGACCAGGACTTTGACGACAGACCCGGACAGGGTTGCGCCGATGTCGCCGGCTTTGTCGGGGTCAGCCTTGCGGCGGGTGACAGTCTTCATGTCGACGCTCTTATCCTGGACCTGGATTTCGCGTTCAGCACCGTTGAACATGAAGGTAATCGTGCGGACACCACTGTCATCGGGATCGCTGATGTTGATGAGAGTGATGATGAGGTCCTTCCCTTCTTCGATTTCAACGTGGACTTCTTCGTTCTTCTTCATGCCGAAGAAGAAGGTCGGCGTATCGAGGACGCTGACATCGCCGTATTTCTTGACCGTTTCGTTGAAGTCCTTGAAGACTTTCGGATACTGGCAGTACGCATTGATGTCTTCGTCTTCGTGTTTATAACCGGCATCGGCCAATTTCTTGCGGATAGCTTCGAAATCGGCAGGAGCCAGGCTCTTGCCCGGACGTTCCGTAAGGGGTTTCTTGCCTTTCAGGACGATCTTCTGGAGTTTTTCCGGGAAGCCCTGATAAGGGATGCCGATGCGGCCTTCAAAGAATTCGACGACAGACTGCGGGAAGTCGAGGACGTCGCCTTTATCGTAGACATCCTGTTCCGTCAGGTTGTTCTGGACCATGAACAAAGTCATGTCACCGACGACTTTCGACGACGGCGTGACTTTGATGATGTCGCCGAACATCATGCTGACCGTGTGGTACATCTTCTTGATTTCGTTCCAGCGGTCGCCGAGGCCGACGGCTTTAGCCTGCTGGCGCAGGTTGGAGAACTGGCCGCCCGGCATTTCATGCTGGTAGACTTCCGTATTCGGATACGCATCGGCTTTGTCGACGCCCTTATAGTACGGACGGACAGTAGCCCAGTAACGGGACATTTCTTCCATGGCATCGACGTTGAGGTCGGGCTGGCGGTCCTTGCCGCTCAAAGCGTAGTACAAGGTGCTCATGCTCGGCTGGCTCGTGCCGCCGGCAAAGGCGGAATAAGCGACGTCGACGATGTCGACACCGGCGTCGATGGCGCGGTCATACGTGCAGACGGCGTTGCCCGAACCGTCGTGCGTATGGAGATGGATGGGCAGGTCGACGGCATCTTTCAGGGCCGATACCAGGCGGTAAGCGGCTTCCGGTTTCAAGAGGCCGGCCATATCCTTGATGGCGATGATGTTGGCGCCGGCGTTCTGCAATTCCTTGGCCATGTTGACGTAGTATTTCAGATCGTATTTATCGCGGACCGGGTCGAGGATATCGCCAGTGTAGCAGAGGGCGACTTCGGCGAGCTTGTTGTTTTCGCGGACGGCCTGGATCGTGCCATACATGTTGTCCAGGCTGTTGAGGCTGTCGAAGACGCGGAAGACGTCGATGCCGTTCTTGGCCGACAGGTCGATGAAGTTCTTGACGACGTTGTCGGGATAGCTCGTGTAGCCGACGGCATTGGCACCGCGGACGAGCATCTGCAAGAGGATGTTCGGCGCTTTCTTGCGCATCTGGCGCAGGCGGACCCACGGGTCTTCATAGAGGAAGCGGTAGGCTACGTCGAAAGTAGCGCCGCCCCAGCATTCATAGGAGAAGAGATTCGGCAGTTTCTTGGAAGCTGCTTCCAGGACGCGGAGCATATCGATGGAGCGGACGCGCGTCGCAAACAGGGACTGATGGGCGTCACGCATGGTCGTATCGGTAAAGAAGACTTTCTTCTGGTCTTTGATCCACTGGGAGAATTTTTCCGGTCCCATGGCATCGAATTTCTGCTTCGTCCCATCCGGATACGGGCCGGCAACAGGCGTCGGCAGTTCCAGGGCTTCAAATTCCGGTTTGTCCTGATGGCCGGCGTCGGCATAACCGTTGATGGTCGTATCGCCGATGTATTTGAGGAGCTTCGTGCCGCGGTCCTGGACGACGGGCAGGTTGAACAGTTCCGGATGGTCGTCGATGAAGTTGACGTTATACGTACCGGCGATGAATTCCGGACTCTTGAGGACGTTGATCAAGAAGCCGATGTTGGTCTTGACGCCGCGGATACGGAATTCCTTGAGGACGCGGAGCATCTTTTCAGCCGCTTCCTTATGGGTCCGGCCATAAGTCGTCGTCTTGACCAGCAGCGAATCGTAGTACGGCGTGATGATGGCGCCGGTGTAGGCATTGCCGCTGTCGAGGCGGACGCCAAAGCCGCCGCCGCTGCGGTATACCATGATCTTGCCCGAATCAGGCATGAAGTTGTTCATCGGGTCTTCCGTCGTGATACGGCACTGGATGGCGTCGCCCAGGCAGCGGACGTCGTCCTGGGACTTGATGCCGATTTCGTCGCTGTCGAGGGCGTAGCCTTCGGCGACTTTGATCTGGGTCTGGACGATGTCGATGCCCGTGATCATTTCCGTAACGGTATGTTCGACCTGTACGCGCGGGTTGACTTCGATGAAGTAGAATTCGCCGTCCGGCGTAACCAGGAATTCGACCGTCCCGGCGTTGACGTAATGGACGTTCTTCATCAATTTCAGGGCAGCGTTGCAGATTTTCTGGCGCAGTTCGACAGGCAGGGCCGAAGCCGGAGCCGTTTCGACGACTTTCTGATGACGGCGCTGGATGGAGCAGTCCCGTTCAAAGAGGTGGATGACGTTGCCGTGTTCGTCGCCCATGATCTGGACTTCGACGTGTTTCGGATTGACGATGCATTTTTCCAAATAAATTTCATCGCTGCCAAAAGCCAGTTTGGCTTCCGATTTGGCGCGGTCATAAGCATCGCGAAGGTCTGCCATGCGGTCGACCATGCGCATGCCGCGGCCGCCGCCGCCGTTGACGGCTTTGAGCATGATCGGGAAACCGACCTGCTTGGCGAATTTTTCGACTTCCGCATAGTTCATGACCGGGCCGTCGCTGCCAGGGATGTACTGGATACCGGCCTTTTTCGCCTGGATACGGGCGTTGATCTTATCGCCAAACATGATGAGGTGTTCGACTTTAGGCCCGATGAAGATAATGCCTTCTTCTTCACAGCGTTTGGCCAGGTCCGCATTTTCAGACAAGAAGCCGTAGCCCGGATGAATGGCATCGACGTCGTGTTCGTGAGCAATGCGGATAATATCTTCAATATCTAAATATGCATCTACCGGTTTTTTACCTTCACCGACGAGATACGATTCATCTGCACGGAAACGGTGCAGGGATAACGAATCTTCTTTGGAATAAATAGCTACAGTACGGATTCCCAGTTCATTACAAGCCCGGAAAACACGAATAGCAATTTCTCCGCGGTTGGCAACTAAAACCGAACGAATTTTTTTCATGAAAATACCCTCCTGCTTAGAAATATTAAGTCAAGACCGGTAAACGCACAGATGTCCACTCCCATACATTCACCGCTTTCTTCATTATAACAAAATAGGAAAACATTACAAGGGACGGCACACTTTGTCTTTATAAAAATACTGTATACAAGTCATGTTTCTCCGCCCTTTTCGTCGTTTTCCCGGCTTCCCCTGTTTGTCACTTTCATGACGATGATTGTCCCCTCATATAAGACAATCATGGGAACGGCAATGCACGTCTGCGTGAAGATATCCGTCGTCGGCGACACGACACCGGCAAAGACGAAAGCCAGGAGGACGAAGACGCGGCGCTTGGCCCTGAGCATGGCCGGCGTCACCAGGCCCAGGCGGGACAGGACCAGGAGGACCAGGGGCAGTTCAAAGCCCAGGGCGAAGGGCAGCAGGAAGGCGATGAAGAAAGACAGGTACGACGCCAGGGAGAACATGGGCTGCAGAGAAGCCGTGGCAAAGCCCATGAAGAACTGGACCGCCGCCGGCAGGACGAAGAAAAAGGCAAAGGCCGAACCGCCATAGAACAGGAGCAGTGCCGACGGGATGAACCACAAGGCCGTCGTCACTTCCCCGCCGCGCAGGGCAGGCCGCAGGAAGCGCCAGAACTCGAAGCAGTGGATGGGCAGGGTCCCGATGAAACCGGCAAAGGCGGCGATCTCTATATAAGAAAAAAAGACTTCTACCGGATTGAGGAAATACAATTTCCCGGCAGGAGCCGAAATGACGGCGATGATATCTTCAGCATATATATAGGAAATAATACTGCCCACCAGCCAGGCCACGAGGCAGACGATGATGCGCCGCCGCAATTCCTCCAGATGGAAAGTAATAGGAGCTCGTTCTTCAGACATGGGATTTTCCTTTCAGGTGTATAAAAGAGGCTGTCGCATTAAGACAGCCTCTTTTTGAGTTTTAAGTTTGTAGTTTTTAGTTTGCAGCAAATGGTAAAAAATTTAAACCTTTCTCTGCAAACTACAAACTCTGTACTACAAACTAATCATACATAATGTACGCGCGACGGGTCGTAGCGGTCTTCGCGGGGTTTTTCTTCGGCTGTAGCCTGGGGATAGCCCATGGCGACGATGGCGAACGGGGTCAGGCCCTGAGGAACGCCGAGGGACCGGCGGACGAGGACTTCGCGGGCCTTATACGGGGCGACGCCGAGCCATACGGCACCGAGGTCGAGGTGTACTGCTTCGAGCAGGATGTTTTCGACAGCTGCGCTGAGGTCGAGGTTGATGAAAGCCGGAAAACGCATGTTTTCATCGCGGGAACAGACGACGATGGCCAAAGAAGCACCGGCAGCACAGCCGGCATAGGGACTGCAGTGGGACAGGTCCTGGATGACCCGTTTGTCGCGGACGACGTAAAATTCCCAGGGCTGCTGGTTCCCAGCCGAAGGAGCGGCCATAGCGGCGCGCAGTAACTGTTCTATCTTTTCATCTTCTACCATGGTCGGTAAAAATTTACGGATACTCCGTCTGGCAAAGATTTCGTTCATGTGAATCGACTCCCTCCTATAATCATATGTCTATTTCATTATAACATATCTAGATAGAAAGAAAAAGAAGTTGGAGAGGCTTCCATCACGAAGATTAAAAAAAAGCTTGCCGCTATGCGACAAGCCTCTTTGCTTGGTGCCGAGGGAGGGACTTGAACCCTCACGGTGTTACCCGCCTGATTTTGAGTCAGGTGCGTCTGCCATTCCGCCACCCCGGCATATCTCTTGTGCCCGGCACCTTGTGTTTCAGTGCTTGGCACAAGAAGAATTATACCATAACTAACGGAATCGTCAAGTATTTTTTTTGAAAATTTTTACGCCTTAATGTCCAGCCGGTACTTTTTCTTCCGAATCTTCGGCTACGACCATTTCTTCTTCTTTCAGATGAGCGAAGTATTTCTTCGTTTCGGCGACGACGACGCCAGACAGGCCGATGAGGGCGATGAGGTTCGGGATAGCCATGAGGCCGTTGACGATATCAGCCAGGACCCAGATGACGTCGAGTTTGATGAAAGCGCCGCAGGCGACGAGGGCGATGAAGATGATGCGGTACGGCATGATGCCTTTGACGCCGACGAGGTATTCGACGCAGCGTTCACCGTAGTAGTTCCAGCCGAGGATGGTCGTGAAGGCGAACAAGGTCAGGCCGACGCAGGGGATGATGCTGCCGTAGGTCGGGAAAGCCGCATTGGTCAGGGCTGCGCCATTGACGTCGCCCATCCAGGCACCGCTGACGACCAGGACCAGGCCGGTCAAGGTGCAGATGATGATGGTATCGATGAAGGTACCGGTCATGGAAATGAGGCCCTGTTCAGCCGGCCATTTCGTCTTGGCCGCAGCGGCTACGATAGGCGCACTGCCCAGGCCCGATTCATTGGAGAAGACGCCGCGGGCAACACCGTTGCGCATAGCAACCAGTACCGTGGCACCGAGGAAGCCGCCAGCTGCAGCCGTCGGTGTAAAGGCGCTGACGATGATCTGTTCGACAGCAGCCGGGATCTGGTCGGCAAAGACGACGAGGAAAGCGACTGTAGAAACGACATAGATGACAGCCATGGCCGGGACGATTTTGGAAGCGACGCGGGCGATGGACTGGAGGCCGCCGATGGTGATGGCAGCGACGAGGATGGTCAGGACGATGGCCGTGTATTCGACGGGGATGCTCGTCGTCAGGCGCGTGATTTCAACGATGGAATTGACCTGAGCGAAGGTCCCGATACCGAAGAAGGCGACGAGGACGCCGAAGAAGGCGAACAAGAACGCCAAGGGCTTGTATTTCTTGCCCAGGCCGTTTTCGATGTAGTACATCGGGCCGCCGGCGATATCGCCGTTCTTGTCGACCGTGCGGTATTTGACGGCCAGACAGCCTTCGGCGTATTTCGTGGCCATGCCGACGAAAGCAGCCATCCACATCCAGAAGATAGCACCCGGGCCGCCGGCATGGACGGCCGTAGCGACGCCGACGATGTTGCCTGTCCCGACCGTAGCGGCCAGGGCCGTGCACAGGGCCTTGAAGCTGTCTACGTCGCCTTCGCCCTGGTTCTTGGCCGTGAAGATGAGCTTCAGCGCTCTCGGCAGGCGGAAGACCTGGAGCAAATGGAGGCGGACGGTCAGCATCAGGCCGGTGCCGATGAGCAGTACCAGCAAGGGCGGTCCCCAGACAAAACTATCAATGGCATTCAACGTTTCTAACATCTTTCATACTCCCCTTTTGTTATGGTAATTATAATGACATGAAAAAAGACCTATCATCATCACTCTGAAGATAGGTCCTAAGGGTCGCAGAAAAAGAAAGGTCGTTCTGCCAGCTCTGTCCTTTTGCCTGAGAGATTAGGAATCACTTCCTTGCACCTTCGGCGCCCAAACGGGACTCTCCAGAGTCGTGTCCACACACGGTCCCACCCCCTTGCGGGGGCACCTGAGAGTTTGACTCCGTCGGTAGGCATTGCCTTCTCCCGTGTGTTTCGTTCACGCAATATGTATGATGTGATTGTTATTATAAACCGGCTTCTTAAAAAATGCAAGCCCTTTACGGAAATTTGTCCGTATTCAGCGAACTTTCTTTACAAATCTGTGTCAGAAAAGGCGTACGGCAGGAGCTGATCCATCGTGACGACGCACCATTCCCCTTTCATGTTGGCCATGATGACCCTGGGGATATGGAATTCGGCCATGACCTGCCGGCAGGCGCCGCAGGGCGAACAAGGGCCGGGCGTATCGGCGACGATGGCAATAGCCGTAAAGTCCCGCTCCCCTTCGGATACGGCCTTGAAGATAGCCGTCCGTTCGGCACAGTTGCCCAGGGGATAACTGGAATTCTCGATATTGCAGCCGCCATAGACCTTCCCCGACGCGGCCAGGACGGCGGCGCCGACGGGAAAATGAGAATACGGGCTGTACGAATGAGCGCGGTAGGCTTTCGCTTTTTCTATGAGTTCTTCATCAGTCATAGTGACAGACATCCTTTCAAGTGGTCCATGACCCGGTCGGCCGTCTGCTGCCATTTGAGCGGTGTCAGGGCGATATGACCCTGGCGGATGCAGGCGACATCGCTGTCGTCGGGAGCCGTCGTCATGTCGATATCGCCGACGATACGATAGCAGACGCTGCCGTCGAGGTCGCGTTTTTCAGCGATGACGTTGTGGTAAATCTGGACCGTCTGGGGCACGACGCGGACGTTGTCCAGGCTGACAGCCCCTTCTAGCGGCACGTTGATGTTGGCGATGCCCGGGAAGCGGCCTTTGACGACGAGCTTCTGGACCAGGTCCCAGACGAGGTGGGCCGTCTGGGCGCAGCGTTCATCAGTCATGCCCAGCATGGATACGGCAAAGGCCGGCAGGCCGTAATACGGCCCTTCCATGGCCGCCGACACGGTCCCGGAATAGAGGACGTCGCTGCCCAGGTTATAGCCGTCGTTGATGCCGGAAATGATGAGGTCCGGTTTATCTTCTTTGAGGAAATATTCCATGGCCATCTTGACGCAGTCCACAGGCGTACCGGATACGGCGATTTCCCGGATTCCCGGTACCGTCGATTCATCGCGGCAGTAGAGGGCCTTGTTGATGGTCATGGAATGAGACGCCGCACTGCGCTGGCCATTGGGCGCAACGACAGTCAGGCGGCAGTCATGGGATGCCAGTTCCCGCTTCAGCGTCTGAAGGCCCGGCGCCTTCAATCCGTCATCATTGGTCAACAAAATATGCATAGTCTATCTCCTTACTTCTTATTTTCTTTACGCAATAAGGCCGCGCTTTCATAAGACAGGGCCCGCGTGTGCAGGGTGTGGCTCCATTTCATCTTGTGCCGGTCTTTGAAACCGAGGAAGTTGACAGGGATCCAGCTGTACATGAAAATCGGATAAATAATGAGGTATGCCCATGATTTCGGCGGCACCTTGATCTGCAAGAGGACGATGACCGGAATGAGGTACTGGCCGACGCCGATGATGGTCCAAATCTGGACGGGCACGATGGCATTGAGGATATTCGTATAGAAAGGCAGGTACGAATTAATCGAAGCCAGGACGGCGTAAATGGTCGAAGCCATCATGAAAAATGGCTGGGACAAGGTGACGATGCCGTCGAGCATGCGGATGTTGCCGGTCTTGATGCCCCGGGCGAAGAGCTTGGGAATGAAGCGTTCGCCGCAGTCACACTGGCCCTGGGCCCAACGCTTGCGCTGGCGGCAGGACTGCATGAAGCCGACGACCTTTTCGTCGTAAATGATGGCATCATGGGCCCAGCAGGTGCGGACGCCTTCGAGGAGGACTTTCATGGAAAATTCCATGTCTTCCGTCAGGCAGTCGCAGCCCCAGCCGTACTTGCGGACGATTTCCGTGGCGATGCACATGCCCGTGCCGCCCAGGGCCGTGGACAAGCCGATGTTGTACTTGGCCAGGTGCCACATGTGGTTGATAAGCCAGAAGGCGATGGAAAAGGTGCCGGCAATCCACGAGTCCGTCGGATTCTTGGAATCCATATAGCCCTGGATGACCTTTTCCCCCTTGCAGAGGTGGTTGTTCATTTCCCGCAGGAATTCCGGATGGACCAGGTTGTCCGCATCGAAGACGACGAAGGCGTCATACTGCTTCTCCTGGGCCAGCATCTGCGAGAACATCCAGTCCAGGGCATAGCCCTTGCCAACCTGTTCCTTGTTGGTCCGCACCTTGACGATGGCCCCGTGCTCGCGGCAGATGTCGGCCGTATGGTCCGTGCAGTTGTCGGCGACGACGTAGATGTCGTACATATCCTTCGGATAGTGGAGCTGTTTCAGATTGTCGATGAGCTGCCAGACGACCTTTTCTTCATTATGCGCGCAAATAACGGCAGCGAAGGTATTCTTAGGCGCTACCGTAATGCGTTCCCGCCGCTTCATGAGGCCGAAGCAGGCGAGGATGAAATAATAGAGGGAATAAAAAACGATGATGACCTGTATGGGTATCATGATGATATCCAAGATGTGTTCCATATGCGACTCTCCCTAAAGACTTAGCGAGCAGCTGCGACGTTCATGGCCGTATTGACTAACCCGAAGACGATATACAGTAAGAAAGGCATGGTGATGATCAGATGGAAGTCGACGAAGACCAGGACCAGAACGCCGAAGATGAGGGAAATGGCCAGGGCCGATTTGTGGAGCACATCCGGGCTGGCCCCTTTGAAATCGGGGTTGTGGACCTTGCTGACCAGATGGTAGCCCAGGAGGACGACGAAGATGGCCAGCAGCCATGCCGGCAGGACGGCGCCGGAAATGACGTACGTCGCAATGAGGCAGCCGCCATTAGGAATCGGCATGCCCTGGAAATAGCCGTGGATGACGCCGGTATTGAGGTTGAACCGGGCCAGGCGGATACCGCCGAGAGCAGCGTAGATGATGGCCGGGATGGCGCCGATCCAGCCCAGGGACTGGAGTGAATAAGAATAGATCAGGAAAGCCGAAGCGGCCCCAAAGGATACGACGTCGGATAAGGAGTCGAGTTCCTTGCCGAAATCACCGGCGACGCCAAGGGCACGGGCCGAGCGGCCGTCGCAGGCGTCGCAGACCATGGCCAGCAGGATGCAGACACCGGCCCAGGTATAGAGCCCGTGGAGGGTCATGATCATACTCAGGACCCCGAAGCTGAGGTTTCCTGATGTAAACAGACATGGTATTACATTTTTCATTAGACTATCCTCCCTATGACGGATTCACCAGCACGGACCTTCTGGCCCTTCTTGACGGTGATTTCCACATTGTCGCGGACATAGATTTCTGCACACGACCCGAATTTGATCATGCCGTAGAGCTGGCCGTGCTGCAGTTCATCGCCCAAGGTGACCCAGGAGACGATGCGCCGCGCCAGGATGCCGGCAATGATGGTGACCAGGATATCCGTATGGGCTGAATGGATGCCGATGGAATAGCGTTCATTTTCATAGCCGACGCCTTCTTTATAAGCCGGACGGAAGCGGCCGCACGTATACTGCTGGAAATCAATGGTCCCCGGCAGCGGTGCCCGGTTGACATGGGCATCGAAGATGGACAGGAAAATGATGATTTTCCGGCACTTCTGGTTGAGATAGGCATCTTCCTCCACTTCTTCGACGCCGACGACAGTCCCGTCAGCCGGCGACACCAGGAGATGGTCGTCTGTCGGCATAGTCCGGCTGGGGTTGCGGAAGAAATAGGTGAAATACGCAGCCAGCAGCAGCAGCGGAACCACGGCGTAGGCATTGATGAAATAGCCTGCTGCCACAGCCAGTAACAGAGGCACGATAATGAAGGGTATCCGTCTTCTACGATATAAGGTTTGTTCAAGACATCACTTTTCAACTCATCACCTCATCACTTAGGCCGGCCGCCCAGCTTGACAGCCGCGACGAATTTCGGCAGCGCCAGCATGCGTTTGAACCGCGTCGGCTCCTTCAACAGGCGATAGAGCCATTCCAGGCGGTTGTCCTGCATCCATTTCGGAGCCCGGCCGGCTTTGCCAGCCAGGACGTCGAAGGTCCCGCCGACGCCCATACAGACGCAGGGGCCGAGTTCGTAGAGATGCTCAGATATCCATTTTTCCTGTTTCGGCACGCCGAGGGCGACCAAGAGGATGCGCGTCCCCTTGCTGCGGATATCTTCGATGATACCCTGTTCTTCGTCAGCCGAAAAGAATCCCGAATGAGTCCCGACGATGTTCAGGGACCCCAGTTGCTGCTGCACATTGGCCGCAGCCTGTTCGGCAATGCCCGGGGCACCGCCAAAGAGGTAGACAGCCGTTTGGCGTGCGGCTGCTTCTTGGAGCAGACTGCACGCCAAATCGACACCTGTCACGCGTTCTTTAAATTTCTTGCCCTGCTGTTCTGCAGCCCACAGGACGCCGGCCCCATCGGGAACTACCAGGTCGGCATGCTGGAGGATATGGGCCAGTTCGCGGTCCGTCTGAGCCCGCATGACCATTTCTGCATTGGCCGTCGCAATGGAAGCAGCCCGGCCTTCGTCGATGCACTTAAAGGCCAGGTTCCGGGCTTCTTCCATAGTGACGTTCCATATGGGGATGGACAAGATATCGATTGTACTAATCAACGTATCCCTCCGCCCTGCTTAGTTTACGCTGTAGTTCGGAGCTTCTTTCGTGATGTTGACATCGTGAGGATGGCTTTCACGAAGGCCAGCTGCGGTGATCTGGATGAACTGCGTATTTTCAATCATTTCTTTAATATTGTGGCAACCACAGTAGCCCATGGATGCGCGGAGACCGCCGACCATCTGATAAATCGTGTCAGCTGCCGGTCCTTTGTACGGTACACGGCCTTCGATGCCTTCGGGGACGAGCTTTTTGGCATCTTCCTGGAAGTAACGGTCCTTACTGCCACATTCCATGGCGGCCAGGGAGCCCATGCCGCGGTATTCTTTGTAGCTGCGGCCCTGATAGATGACCGTTTCGCCCGGGCTTTCTTCCGTGCCGGCCAGGAGGTTGCCCATCATGACGACGTTGCCGCCGGCAGCGATGGCTTTGGCCATATCACCGGAATACTTGATGCCGCCGTCGGCGATGATGGGGATACCATAGCGCTGAGCGACTTTAGCACATTCATAGACGGCCGTGATCTGCGGTACGCCGATACCAGCGACGATACGGGTCGTGCAGATGGAGCCAGGGCCGATGCCGACTTTGACGGCGTCGACGCCACATTCGATGAGGGCTTCCGTAGCGGCACCCGTAGCGACGTTGCCGGCGATGACCGGGAGGTGCGGGTACATCTTCTTGATTTCTTTCAGCGTATTGAGGACGCCCAGGGAATGGCCGTGAGCCGTATCGATGACGACGACGTCGACTTTGGCAGCGACGAGAGCGTCGAGGCGGTCGGTCATGTCATGGGTTACGCCGACAGCAGCAGCGACCAGGAGACGGCCGTTGCCATCTTTGGCAGAATTCGGGTATTTCGTAGCCTTTTCGATGTCCTTGATGGTGATGAGGCCCTGGAGGTTGCCTTCTTTATCGACAAGGGGTAATTTTTCAATGCGGTGCTTGCGGAGAATTTCTTTGGCTTCTGCCAGGGACGTGCCGACAGGAGCAGTGATCAGGTTTTCTTTGGTCATGATGTCACCGATGCGGCGGCTCATGTCTTCTTCAAAGCGCATATCGCGGTTGGTGATGATGCCGACGAGTTTGCCGTCGACCGTGATAGGTACGCCGGAGATGCGGTATTTGCCCATTAATTCATTGGCATCGGCCAGGAGATTATCGGGATGAAGGAAAATCGGGTCGATGATGATGCCGTGTTCCGACCGCTTTACTTTGTCGACTTCCCGCGCCTGGGCGGCAATGGACATGTTCTTATGAATAACGCCGATGCCGCCTTCGCGGGCTACGGCAATAGCCATAGGAGCTTCTGTAACGGTATCCATACCCGCACTCATAAGTGGAATGTTCAGTTTGATTTTCTTGGTCAGATAGGTGGTTAAATCTACCTGATTCGGAATAACCTGTGAATAAGCCGGCACCAGGAGCACATCGTCAAACGTAATGCCCTCACCAATAATTGTACCCATTATTCGTTTCCTCTCTTTCTTTGGTTTTATGTTCATAAAGATTCCATAGCAATCGCATTTCTATTATTAGTGCAGCTAATATTTCATTGCCGTGGAATCTATTTGACTTATTAATTGCATATTGTAGCAAATTTCTGTCCGCTTGTCAAATACTATTTCCGCTGATTTTCCGTCTCACTTTTCCTGTTTTATTGAAAACTTTTCCCAAAAATCCTTTTTTGAGACCTTACTGTACAACTTTTCTCGGTGCCGTCTGGCGGAAGCAGTGAAGCATTTTATCGTTGGGCTCAAAAATAAGGCGAATGCTTTCGCTTCCCTTCTGAATCACTGCAGTATAAGTTTTCACACCAGGCATCCGGGAAGAGCAGTCCAAAGTCTTTCCAGTTACCTTATAATCAGACAATACATGAGAATCCGAGGGAGCAATCATCTGGATTTCCTCCATGCTGCATTCATATGCTTTTTTTCTCTTGGCTTTTCCCAGAATCTTGTCTACATTCAGCTGTTTATCTACATACAGATACTCAAATTCCACATGGAAATTTCTGTAAGACAGATAAGTCAGAAAACCAAACACAAACATCAGGATCACAGACAGGACTCCAGCCGTCATAGCCATAAACACAAAAAAGGCTGTGATCACGCCCAAAAGGCCAGTGACCAGCCAAGCGTAAGCAGGCGTTTTCCGCCGGACAAGATACTCTGCATAAGATTCGTTCATAGGTTCTTTCTCCTTTTCTTCTTTCCGTATGTGCTATGCCGTTCTGACAAGGTCTGCTCATCCTCATTAAAAGAAGGAGAACAGACACAGGGGCAGATACACAAAAGGCGCAGGGGAAAACTCATCCAAATGGTTTTACCCTTGCGCCTTTTGCCGTCAGACCATGAAAATCAAGGATATCTGATTACATCATTCCGCCCATTCCGCCTGCCGGCATAGCCGGAGTTTCTTCTTTAATATTAGCTACAACAGACTCGGTTGTCAAGAGGGTGGATGCAACGCTGGTTGCATTCTGAAGCGCGCTTCTGGTTACCTTGGCCGGATCCAGAATACCTGCCTTAATCATATCCACATACTCTTCTTTATATGCATCGAAGCCTGTTCCTACCGGAGACTCT
>OLGL01002228.1_pt1 | contig 15815 bp, 14 predicted proteins | sample 1605041 | NCBI WGS metagenome assembly OLGL01 (sample SAMEA3888905, study PRJEB22519) | human gut metagenome | biome: human gut; feature: human-associated habitat; material: faeces | place: Denmark | collected 2010 | reverse complement strand
CCGGCGGCAAAGCCGTTCCACGCCTGATCCTGCATCACCATGATAAAATCCTCCTCTATACATATCATCCAAATTTTATTTTATATCGATTTCACCTGTTAAAGTCGGAAAACCAGTGTTCCTGAAGCTTGCTGCACCGCTCCGGATCCATGGCGGGAACCTCCGCCAGGGGATCCGTGCGGCCCAGCCCCCGGTATTTCTCCGCCCCCAGCTTGTGGAAGGGGAGCAGTTCTACCCTCTGCACATTGGGGAGGGTGTCCACATACCTCCGCAGGGCGGCCAGATGCACCTCCTGATCGGTGAGCCCGGGGACCACCACATGGCGCACCCACATGGGCGTCCCCGCCTGGCGCACGGCCTCCACAAAGTCCAGCGTCCGCTCCATGGAGCGTCCCGTTATCCTCTGGTAATGCTCCGGGTCCTCATGCTTCACATCATAAAGGACCAGATCCGTATGTCTCAGAATGTCCTCATACGCCCCCAGGCCCGCCCCGGAGGTATCCAGGCAGGTGTGGACCCCGGCCCTGTGGAGCCATGCCAGGCACTCCGCCAGAAACTCCGGCTGGAGCAGCGGCTCCCCGCCGGAAAAGGTCACCCCGCCGCCGGAGCGGTCGAAGTAGGGCCGGAAGCGCAGCAGCCGCCGGACCAGTGCCTCCGGCTCCACCGCCTCGCCCCCCTCCGCCGTCTGGGTATCCGGATTGTGGCAGTAGAGACACCGGAGGGGGCAGCCCTGGAGAAATACCACGCAGCGCACCCCGGGCCCGTCCACCAGGCCCATGCTCTCCAGGGAATGGATATATCCGGTCAAAATAGCTCCCTCCTGTTCTGAAAACGTGGATTTGGGCAAAAAAGGGCGCAAAAAAGCCGCCCTTCCGGGCCCTTTTCGGCGCCCAGACGGTCGGCAAACATGACGATCATACTCCCCGTGGTTCCACCACTTCCGTCAGTTATATGATCCGCGCTCAGAATACAACAGCACTCCGTCCCCTGTCAAGAGGCGGAGTGCTGTTTCAGCATTTTTTACAAAGAGATGCCCGGATCGAGGGGAAGCATTCCGGTCAGAACGCCCGGTCCGCTCACCCCTTCTTCCCGGCCGCCCTCTTCCGGTCGGTCACCCGCACCACAAGATTGGACAGGGCAAACAGGGCGATGGCATTGGGGATAACCATCAGGTTGTTGAACATATCGGTCAGCTCCCACACCAGGTCGTTGGACATCAGGGTGCCCATAAAGATGAACACCAGGGCGATGACGGAGTAGACGGGGACCGCCTTTTTCCCAAACAGATAGACCGCGTTGATCTTACCGAACAGGTTCCAGCTGAGCACGGTGGAGAAGGCAAAGAAGAACAGGCAGACCGCCACAAACATGGCTCCGGCCTCTGTCCCAAAGACCACACCGAAGGCGGTCTGGGCCAGATTGGTCTTGCTGAGCACGGAGGTCACATCCCCCACATAGCCGTTTGCCAGAGGGCCATCGGCGGTGTAGAGGGTGCAGATGATGACCAGCGCGTTGAGGGTCAGCACCACGAAGGTGTCGATGAACACACCGATCATCGCCACAACGCCCTGCTCGTGAGGATCCTTCACGTTGGCCTGAGCGTGGGCATGGGGGGTAGAGCCCATACCGGCCTCGTTGGAGAACAGACCACGCTTGGCGCCCTGAGAGATGGCCTGCTTGATGGCGTAGCCGAAAGAACCGCCCACGATGGCCTGAGGCTCAAAGGCGTACTTGAAGATCATGCCGAAGGTGGCGGGGACGTACCGGATGCGGAAGATCAGGATGACCAGACCGCCCAGCAGGAAGATTGCCGCCATAATGGGGACGATTTTTTCCGTAACGGCAGCCAGCCGCTGAACGCCGCCCAGGAAAATCACGGCACAGATCACCACCAGCGCCACGCCCACGATCCAGGAGGGGATGCCAAAAGCGGTCTGGAAGCACTCGCCGATGGAGTTGGACTGCACCATGCAGCCCATGAAGCCCAGAGCCAGGATGATGGCCACGGCGAAGAAGGTGGCCAGGAACTTGCCGAAGCCGCCCTTGAAAGCGGTGGTGATGTAGTAGACGGGGCCGCCGTGGATGGTGCCGTCAGCGGCCTTCACCCGGGTCTTGATGGCCAGCGTGGCTTCAGCATAGATGGTGGCCATGCCGAAGAAGGCAATGACCCACATCCAGAAGATGGCGCCGGGGCCGCCGGTCAGAATAGCGCCGGATGCGCCTACGATGTTGCCGGTACCCACCTGGGCGGCGATGGCGGTGGCCAGCGCCTGGAAGGAGCTCATGCCGCTGTCATGCTTTTTGCCGTTGAGGGTCAGGTTGCCGAACACTCTGCGCATACCCTCACCGAAGCAGCGGACCTGAACAAAGCGGGTCTTGATGCTGTACCACAGGCCGACAGCCACCAGCAGAAAGACCAGAATGTAGTTGGACAGGTACGTGTTGACGCTGCATACAGCGGGATAAAGCGCAGCGTCCAGTTTTGCGACGATCGATTCCATAGTTTTTCCTCCTGTACACGGTTTCACCGACGGCGGGATCTTTGCCGCGGTGATAAAAAAATGGAGCGGCTGGCAATGCAGCCGCTCCGAAGAACGCAGTACAGGAGATCGACGCAGCCCCGCCGCAAACGGTGAAGCCTGCGGCCTGCCTGACGGATCTCTCCGCCCTGCCTGCCGCTGCGTCAGATCACTCTGTCCTTTTACCTGAGAGATTCAGCGGTCATGCCGCCTTTCACCTTCGGTACCCGGTGAGCCGGGATTCTCCAGAGCCGCATCCACCCATAGTCCTGTCCACACGGCGGACACCTGAGAGTTTTACTCCTTCGGTAGACTTACGTCATTTTCCTATGGGCTTCCATTGCCGGTATTCCGTTGTTGAAGATAGCCGTATCCTATCATATGCGCCGCGGAATGTCAACTGTCCGCACATGGTGGAATGCCTGAAATATTTGAGGTTTTCCAGAGAAATTTGTGCATACGGGAGAAAAAAGCGGTCCCTCTTTTCGGAAGGACCGCTTTTCGGTATGCGGTTGATCAGAAATCTGCGCTGCCCACAGTGCGGGGATGCAGTTCCACGTCGCGGATGTTGTTCACACCGGTGAGATACATCACCATCCGCTCGAAGCCCAGGCCATAGCCTGCGTGACGGCAGGAGCCGTAGCGCCGCAGGTCGCAGTAATACTTGTAATCCTCCGGATTCATGCCCAGCTCCTTGATGCGGGCTTCCAGCACATCCAGACGCTCCTCGCGCTGGCTGCCGCCGATGATCTCGCCAATGCCAGGCACCAGGCAGTCCGCCGCGGCCACGGTTTTGCCGTCATCGTTCAGGCGCATATAGAAGGCCTTGATGTCCTTGGGATAGTCGGTGACGAATACGGGACGCTTGAAGATGTGCTCCGTCAGGTAGCGCTCATGCTCGGTCTGCAGGTCGATACCCCAATCCACGGGATAGTCGAACTTCTCACCGCTCTTTTTCAGCAGGTCCACCGCTTCTGTGTAGCTCACCCGGCCGAAGTCGGAGGAGGCCACATGCTCCAGACGCTCCCGCAAGCCCTTATCCACGAACTGGTTGAAGAAGTCCATCTCCTGAGGGCACTGCTCCATCACATAGCGGATGATATACTTGATCATGTCCTCGGCGGTATCCATATAGCCGTTCAGATCGGTGAAGGCCATCTCAGGCTCCACCATCCAGAACTCAGCGGCGTGACGCTGGGTGTTGGAATTCTCCGCACGGAAGGTAGGACCAAAGGTATAGACATTGCCGAAGGCCATGGCGAAGTTCTCGGCGTTCAGCTGGCCGGACACCGTCAGGCTGGTCTTCTTGCCGAAGAAGTCCTGGCTGTAATCTACCTGACCGTCCTCTGTCTTGGGGACGTTGTTCAGGTCCAGCGTGGTCACCTGGAACATCTCGCCGGCGCCCTCGCAGTCGCTGGCGGTGATGATGGGGGTCTGTGCGTAGACAAAGCCGCGATCCTGGAAGAACTTGTGGATGGCGTAGGCCGCCGCGCTCCGCACCCGGAAGGTGGCGGAGAACAGGTTCGTCCGGGGACGCAGGTGCTGGATAGTCCGCAGGAACTCTACGCTGTGGCGCTTTTTCTGCAGGGGATAGTCCGGAGTGGAGATGCCCTCCACGGCGATCTCGGTGGCCTTCAACTCCAGAGGCTGCTTGGCATCCGGTGTCAGGGTCACAATGCCGGTGACGATCAGAGCCGCGCCTACGTTCTGGGCGGCGATGTCCTTATAGTTAGAGAGGGCCTCTGCCTCCATCACCACCTGAAGATTGCGGAAGCAGGAGCCGTCATTCAGCTCGATGAAGCCGAAGCCCTTCAGATCCCGGATGGTGCGGACCCAGCCGCCCACGGAAATGGTCTGGCCGGAGAGCGCTTCGCTGTCTGCAAAAATTTTCGCGATTTTTGTGTAACTCATAGTTTGATCCGTCCTTTGTGTTGTTGGTACAATTATAAGCATAATACTCCTATTTTTCGTTCTTTACAAGAGGGAACCGCCATTCTTCCAGCAGAATCAGGGATTTTACGGCGAAAACATAAATTCCTCTTGAATTTTGGCCATTCATCCGATATAATGAACAACGTTAATGCCGGTGTGATGGAATTGGTAGACGTGACGGACTCAAAATCCGTTGGTAGCGATACCGTGTGGGTTCGAGTCCCACCACCGGCACCAAATAGAAACACCATCCGTCAGGGTGGTGTTCCTTTTTTGCTATGCAAAGCGTAGCAAAATAAGAAATGTGCCATTTCCTCGCCCCTGCGGGGCAACCGGAAATGATGCACGAAAACTTCATGCACATTTCGTTTGCGGTATGCGCTGTCCGTATGCGGCAGATCTTATGGGAAAACAGGAGGAAACCGCAGCGGTCAGGGTGGTCCCCGGAATTCTGTATAGATATTTTTCGCCAATATGTGTATAGTATAAAGACATATGATGCGCTCTGTTCTGCACCGCAGAATGGACGAACACAGGAAAGGTAACGTAATTTATGAATCGGAACAAACATCTGTTAGCGATCCTTGCGGCTGTCAGCTTCATCCTTGCCTCTCTTGCCGGCTGCGGCGGAAAAACAGAGCCGGACGTCCCGCAGCCGACGCCGGAACCTGTCGAATACGCCAATCTGACGGACGAGGATTCCCGTGCTCTGCTCTCCCGGCTGCTTGAGGACGCGGGCATAGACGAGACCCGGATCCGCGGCCTTTTTGACCGGGTGGACCAGTTCAACGCCAGTGTTAAGAGTGAATGGCTGACGAACGGCTTTGAGCGCGCTGTCCCCACCGACACCAAGTACGATCCCTATGAGATGCAGGATCTGTGGGCGGAGAAAAACGGTGACTTCCCCGGCTATAACTGCCGCATTACGGCATTCAGCCTGTTCGGTGAGTTCGTCACCGTCGGAGCGGATCAGCCGAAGACTCAGGGAGAGGATACACTTTTCCTGGATTTGGAAACGCTGACCGAAGATCCCGCCGTTCTCTGCGGAGACAGCACTGCCAAATTCTGCGCGCTGTTTGCGCCGGTGCCCGCCGCAGACAGTACGGATGTGGACGAGCAGGCCCAGACGCTTCAGGCGGGCTGGGCCGCCCGGGGCGTCGCATTCTCGGACAGCCCCGCCCGGCTGATCTCCGTTGTCCTGCATGACAAGTTTTCGGACACGGAGAATACGCTGTTTGTGGGGCATGTTGGGGTGCTGCTGCCTGTGGAGGACGGGAGCTTCTGTCTGATCGAGAAGGTTGCCTTCCAGGAACCGTACCGGCTGGTAAAGTTACAAAATCGGGCGGAACTGCGCGATTATCTGATGGCAAAGTACGATACCTCCTGGGGACAGGATACCACCCGGCCCTTCATCATGGAAAATGACAGCCTGATGGCGGAGTGAGCGGCGGCACGGGACTGCGGATACCGTATCAGTAATCATACAGTAAAAATAATTGGTTTCCTTGAAAAACCGGCAGACGTGCGGAGCGTCTGCCGGTTTTTGCGTGCAGAAAACCGTATCTGGGTGTATGTTTCCGCAGTTGACTGCATAGATTGGACAAGCAAAGGAGGAATCGCTATGCAGCTTTGGAAAAATACGGCTTTGACCTCGGTGGCGGCGCTGCTGGGGCTGTTTCTGCTGCCCTTGGCCGTAGCCCGGGAACCGGCGGAGGTGCCGGAGTATACGGAATTACCCCGGACGGAGCAGACGGCTCCGGTCCAGCCTGCGGTAAAGGCTGTTTATGACGCGGACCGGACCCTGCGGGTGCTGGACGGAGAGACTGTGCGGGAAATGACGCTGGCGGACTATCTGGTGGGCGTCACGGCGGCGGAGATGCCGGCGTCCTTTGCAGAGGAGGCGCTGAAGGCTCAGGCGGTGGCAGCCCGTACCTATACCCTTTACAAGCTGACAGCCGGCAGCAGCCACGGGGACACGGCGGACATCTGCACGGACTCTACCTGCTGTCAGGCGTATATCGCCATGGAGCAGGCCCGGGCCAACTGGGGGGCACAGGCGGACGCTTATGAGAAAAAGGTCCGTGATGCGGTGACGTCTACCGATGGGGAGGCTATCCTCTATGGCGGCGTTCCGATTCTGGCGGTGTTCCATTCCAGCTCCGCAGGGCTGACCCGGGCTGCGGGGCAGGTGTGGCAGAACGATCTGCCCTACCTGAAGCCGGTGGACTCCCCTGAAGCCAAGGAGACCATTCCTAATTATTATAGCCGCGTAGACTTTACCCCGGCGGCGCTGAAGGAAAAGCTGCTGGCGAAGATCCCCTCTGCCGATCTCTCCGGGGACAAGAAAAGCTGGCTGAAAGATCCTATCCGGGACAGCGTCGGCAGCGTGGAGACGGTGGAGGTGGGGGGCGTGACGGTCCGGGGCGGTACGGTGCGCGCCGCACTGGGGCTGCGCTCCGCCTGCTTTGAATGGGAATTGCAGGACGGCAATTTTGTGTTTTATGTCACCGGCTACGGCCACGGCGTGGGCCTCAGTCAATACGGCGCGGACGCCATGGCGGAAAGCGGCGCGGACTATCAGACCATCCTGACCCACTACTATACCGGTGTGACAGTGGAGGCCTTCAACGGCTGAGTCACGGACTTTACAAGACAGAAGCAAATGTGGTAAAATATTTTATTAAAAAACTGCCGCAAAGGGGGAACTGCTGATGAAAAAGCGATGGGCTATGGGTCTGCTGTGCTGCTTGCTGCTGTTTCAATTGGCTTTTCCGGCCAAAGCGGCGGGCAGTGTGTATTTCGTGGCGGCAGAGGAAAGCGTTCTGCCGGTGACGGATGCCACCATGCCCTTCTGGGCCAACGGCTATCTGTATGTACCGGCCTCTGTATTCACCAATCTGGGGATCTCTGTCATCAACAATACCGCAAAAAAGATGACGGTGCTGGAAAAGGACCGCCGGGCCATGCTGTTTGACTGGGCCAAGGGTACGGCGCAGGACAGCAGCGGCAGCCTGTTTACCCCCGGCGTCATTCAGTCCGGCGGACTGGTGTTTGTCCCGGCGTCTACCGTCGCAAACTTTTTCGGCCTGCAATACTCCGTGACAGATGTGACCAACGGCTATCTGGTGTGGCTGCGGTCTCCGGATTTCGGCATGAGCGCCAAGGATTTTGCCAACGCGGCGACCTACAATATGGAAGAGCGCTACAACGCGTATAACAGGGATGCCACGTCCAGTACCACGCCCAATGTACCGGTTACACCCTCCGCACCGACGCGGGGGGCCAGAATCCATCTGTGTCTGGAAGCGGATCAGCGGACCTCCGGGCTGCTGGACGCCTTGGACCGTGCTAACGGCTGGGCCACCTTCTACTGTACGCCGGACTTCCTGGAATCCAACGGCGAACTGCTGCGGCGGATGGCTGCCTCCGGTCATGCGGTGGGCATACTGGCGGAGAGCGGCGAGGACACGGCGGAGCAGCTGCGGCGGGGCAATGAAGCCCTGTACCGGGCCACTCTGGGAAAGTCCCGGCTGGCCTATGTGCCGGATGCGGAGAAGACGGAGCTGCAGGCCTTGGAGGAGGTTGGCTGGCGGTGCCTGACACCCTCAATGGACCGGTCGGATTACAAGCTGGAAAGCAGCTCCAACGCCTCCGCGCTGATGAAGCGGGTGTCGGCCCGGCGGGGGGATGTGTCTGTCTGGCTGGGGACCACTGCCTCTGCCGCGGGCCTGCGGGAATTTGTGATCTCCGCTCAGGGAGCGGGCCACTACTGCCGGGCGATGACGGAAATCGGCTGACCGGCGGCTGAAATGGCGCAAGATTTACAAAACGTTCAACACCCTGACGAAGTTTAGGGTAATATAAAGTAGAGAAGAACATAAGAAACGGGACCGGAAGGCCCCGCAGAACGGAGGAGACCCTATGGGACGCAACATTCTGGTTGTAGAAGACGATAAGAATATCTCCGACCTGATCCACATGTATCTGGTAAAGGAAGGCTTTGACGTCCGCATCGCCGGGGACGGCGGCAAAGCACTGGAGGAGTTCCAGAAGAAGGAGCCGGACCTGATCCTGTTGGACATCATGCTGCCTGTGATGGATGGCTGGGCGGTCTGCGCCAAGATCCGGGAGACCAGCAAGGTGCCCATCATCATGCTGACGGCCAAGAGCGAGGTCTTTGACCGGATCCAGGGCCTTGAAATGGGCGCGGATGATTACATCGTCAAGCCCTTTGAGATGAAGGAGCTGATCGCCCGGATCAATGCCGTTCTGCGGCGGACGGAGATCCCCAACGACACCAGCAAGAAACTCCATTTCGACAAGCTGACCATTGATCTGGATTCCTATGAGCTGATCGTGGACGGCAAGAAGATCGACACGCCCCCCAAGGAACTGGAGCTGCTGTACCATCTGGCCTCCACCCCCAACCGGGTCTACACCCGCAACCAGCTTTTGGACGAGGTGTGGGGCTTCGACTATTTTGGCGACAGCCGCACCGTGGACGTGCATATCAAGCGCCTGCGAGAAAAGGTAGAGGGCGTCAGCGACCAGTGGGCGCTGAAAACCGTCTGGGGCGTGGGCTATAAGTTCGAGACCGTTGGCGGCCAGACGGCAGACAAGGCGAAGTAATATGAAGGATTGGTTCCGCGAGCGGTTTCACGGGCTTTATTGGCGGCAGATGGCCGTCACCGTGGGCATGGTGTTCCTGACGCTGGTGCTGTTGGGCGTGTCCTTTTTTTCCCTGAGCTATTCCTATGCCCGGGGGCAGAAAACCGATGAGCTGATGGTCCGGGCGATGGCGGTGAGCAAGCTGTCCGTGCGGTATCTGGAGACCGGCCGCTATCTCTCTATGGAGGAATTGCAGAAGGACGAGCAGTTCCGTCAGCTGGCGGCCACTGCCGCCGTGATCTCCGAAATGGATATTCTGGTGTGCGATATGGATGGCCATGTCCTCCTGTCCACGGATGCCGCCATGGAGGGGCGGTCCGTCACCATTCCGTCATCGGTGATGGACAAGGTCTCCGCAGACGGCACCTGGGCCGGGCGGAGCCGTCTGGACCAGATCTATGCCAGCAAGCAGTTTGTGGGCGGCGTGTCCGTGGTGAACCCAACCACCGGGGAGGTCCTGGGGGCGGTGTTCACCGTCTGCGCCTCGGATTCCGTTGATAATCTGTGGCGGGCCTTTGCGGGACTGCTGATGATGACGGGCTTCGTGGTGCTGATGATCTCCTTTATGGCATCCTCCATCACCACCATGCGGCAGATCCAGCCCATCCGGGAGATGGCTGCTGCCACCCGGCAGTATGCCGACGGTGATTTTGATGTTCGTATGAACGACTACGGCCGGGAGGACGAGATCGGCGAGCTGGCGGCTTCCTTTAATAATATGGCAGAGTCCTTGCAGCAGACGGAGCGTCAGCGCCGGGAGTTCATCGCCAACATCTCCCACGAGCTGAAAACCCCTATGACCACCATCGCCGGGTATACGGACGGCATTTTGGACGGTACCATCCCGCCTGAGAATGAAAAGCAGTATCTGCGGATCATCGCCAACGAGAGCCGCCGTCTCAGCCGCCTTGTGCGGCGGATGCTGGATGTCAGCCAGCTGCAGGCTATCGATCCCCTGCGCAACGGCAATCATTTCGATGTGTGCGAGTCTATGCGCCGGGTACTGATCTCCATGGAGAAGAAGATCAATGACCGGCATCTGGATGTGGAAGCGGACATCCCCGATGAGCCGATTTTGGTGCTGGGCGACAACGATATGATCACCCAGGTCATTTACAACCTGCTGGAAAATGCCGCCAAATTTGCGCGGGAGGGCTCCACCCTCTATTTGGGTGTGGCCATGATGGACGGCAAGGCCCGGATCACTGTCCGGAACGTGGGCGAGACCATCCCGGCGGAGGAGCTGCCGCTGCTGTTTGAGCGGTTCCACAAAAGTGACAAGTCCCGCAGCGAGGATAAGGATGGTTATGGCTTGGGCCTGTATATCGTCAAGACCATTTTGCAGCAGCACAAGGAAGAAATCAATGTCACCAGCGAGAATGGCGTGACCACCTTCACGTTTTCTCTGCGGGTGGAGTAAAGAGGTACTATGAGCGAGCGCAGGACCCTGCAGATGCGGGGAGAAGTCATCGAGGAATACAGCAGAGATTTCCCCGCGGAGATCGTGGAGATCTATTCCCGGCCTTTGCCGGGGGCCGTGGAGCCTGTACCCACAGAGCCAACACCCAGACCTCGGAGGAAAAAGCGCCGGGTGTGGAAGGGGCTGTTGATTCTTCTGGCCGTAGCGGCGGTAATCGCTTTGCTGGCGGCGGGGGTGCGGTGGCTGATATGGGAATTGCAAATGCCTGATGACTGGGGCGAGGATGATTATTACTACTACGATCAGGATCAGGAGGATGAGGATGCCCCCATTACCATTCCCACTGTGGAACCGGATGCAGACGCCCGTCTGGAACTGGCGAAGGACCGCAGCCATGCGCTTTCGGCTCAGGAGGTTTACCGGAAGGTAAGCGGCGCCGTGGTCACGGTGGCGGTGGATCTGGACGGCGGCCGGATGTCTGTGGGTACCGGCGTGATCTTCCGGGAGGACGGCTATATCCTCACCAACCACCATGTGGTAGCCGGGGGCAAGACCTGCACGGTGCTGCTGCCCGGAGGACGGCCCTATGCGGCGAAGTATATCGCCAGCGACGCCGGGTACGATCTGGCGGTGCTGAAGATCAATGCGGAGGAGGCTCTTCCCTTTGCGGAATTCGGAAATTCCGACGCTTTGTCCGTAGGCGACCCTGTGTACGCCATCGGTACGCCCCTGGACATTGAGATGGGCGGCACCTTCACGGATGGTATCGTTTCCTCCGTCAACCGGGAGATCCAGCTTACCAGCCGGACCTCCATGCCGCTGATCCAGACCAATGCGGCGCTGAACAACGGCAACTCCGGCGGCCCGCTCATCGACAGTTACGGGCAGGTAGTGGGTATCAACTTTATGAAGCTGTATGCCCGATATTCCACGGTGGAGGGTCTTGGCTTTGCCATTCCCTCCGTGCAGGCGGAGCGGGTGGTCAATGATCTGCTGATCTACGGCGAGCCTCAGCCGGAGCCGCTGCTGGGCGTTTCCGTTCTGCAAGTGCCGGACCAGCTGGCGGAGCACCTGTGGGGCATTCAGGTGAAGGAGGTCACGGCGGGCGGCGCGGCGGACCGGGCCGGCGTCCGGGCCGGGGATTATCTTCTGGCGGCGGACGGCAAGGAGACCCTCAGCAGTGCGGATCTGCTGCGGGCCCGGTGGCAGCATCATGTGGGCGACGAGATGACGTTGACCCTCTGGCGCCGCGGCGAGATCCTGACGGTAACGCTGGAACTGACTGAGGCCGTGGAAAAGTGATCCCCTCTAAATGAGACGAATGCCCCCCGGCGGCTGTACTCAGCCGCCGGGGGTTTTATGATCCTTTTGGGGGAAAATCAGCGAAAGACCGGAGAGCAGCAGGTAGATACCGAAGGGGCGGCGTAGCAGGTCCACATCCACCGCTGTGGCGATCCATGCCCCTGCAAGTGCCGCCGGGACAGCCACAGGGACGGCGGCCTTCCATGTGGGCACATCCAGATATCCCTTCCGCCAGTGGCACAGCAGGGCGGAAATGGCTGTGGGCAGGAAGAACAGCAGGTTGATGCCCTGGGCCGTTCGCTGGTCCACGCCTAAAAACAGTGTCATCACTAACAGCAGCAGCGTTCCGCCGCCCACGCCCCACGCGGAGATCACCGCGGCCCCCAGCCCGCAGAGAAAGGGGAGCAGCCAGTCCGTCACAGCAGATACCTCACCCCCGCGTAAAAGAGAAAGGCGGCGAAGATCCACTTCAAAACTTTGGTGGACACTCTGCCGTAGAACTTTCCGCCCAGCCAGCCCCCCAGCAGCCCACCCGCCAGATAGGGCAGGGCGGAGGCCCAATCCATCCCGCCCCGCCAGAGGTACATGGCGGCGGACACGGCGCACACCGGGAAAATGACCGCCACACAGGTGGCATAGAGCTGCCGGGACTTCAGATTGCCCCAACGGGAGAGAATGGGGAGAAATACCATACCGCCGCCCCCGCCGAACAGACCGTTGGCAAGACCAGCTGCACCGCCGGCGATCCGGGCGGGCCATTTTGAAGCCATCACGCCACCTTCCTTTCGCGTATGTACGGACCTCCGCCGGTGGGTCAAAGGATTTTTGGCCCGGCGGCGGAGGGGAGGGAGCCGTTATTTCAGCTCAAAGCTCTGGCAGTCGGTGCACTTGATCTCAGTGGGGTTAGCCTCGTGAGTGCCGACCCGAATGGAGGTCAGGCCGCAGTAATTGGAGTCCTGGCAGTGGTGCGCGCAGTTGTTGACGGTGCAGCTGATGCTCTGATTGGGGGTGCACTGGCAGCCGCCGTTGGTGCAGTCCTTCATGATTCGTTCCTCCTGCATGAGAAAAATTTTGGCTTACGCCGTCAGGTAGTATGTCCCCGGTCTTGAGCTTTATGCGGCTGCGAACATAAAAAAACAGGCGTTCCCAAAGGGAACGCCTGTCAAATATTGGCTCATTTTTCCAAAAGCTTCCGCAGGGAGTCAAAGGCTTCACCCAGTTCCGCCTTAGCCTTGGCGGAGGGGTTGGCCCGGAGGACCCGCAAAGCGGTTTCATAGCGCTGGATGGAGCGGGTGCGGACCTGCGCTTCTCTCTGGCGGACGGCAGCGATGAGGGCGTCCAGCTCCTCCCGATGCTTGGCAAGCTCCTGCTCGCCGGGTTCGTCGATGCCATCGTCCAGCGCGGCGCGGGTCTTTTCCAAAGCCTGGGCGATATTGGCCAGGATTTCCAGCTTGGATTCCACCCGGCGGCGGAAGGCGTTTTCCAGAGCCGCCCGGCGGCGCTGCTTCCGGACCTGCTTGGCGGTGCGGTGGGCTTCCAGCTCGTCAGCCAGATAGGACTGCAGCAGGTATCTGTCCAGAGAGGTCTTTTCCCGGAAAGCCTGCAGCTCCTCGGCAGTGCGGGCCTGAGCGGCCTCGGCCTTTTTGGCCAGCCGCCGCAGCTCTGCGTTTTCCTCGGTAAGCTTGGTAAGGACCTCCCGCAGGTCGATGGCGGCCTTGGTGGACTTTACCGTATCCATGATGAACAGCACGGCGATCACTGCGGCCAGAGGATTCACCAGCAGGGCCGGGAGCTTATGGAGCAGCTTGTCGATGGGGGGATGGATGACATAGATCAGCAGATCGGAGAAAAAGCCCCAGGCGATCGAACTGGTCAGGCAGATGTAGCCGTGGAGGTTAAAGGGCTGCTTGGTGTAATCCCAGTAGCGGACCTTGAAAAGCTGCTCCATTACGGCGCCTACCACATATTCCAGCGCCGTAGCGGCCAGCATACCCAGAAAATAGACCAGCCAGAAGTTGTCCGCCACCGGCAGGGTGGCAAACAGAATGATGATGGCCCCGGAGCCATAGATCGGCAGCAGCGGCCCATGGAGAAAGCCCCGGTTCACCCAATGACGCTGCTTGGCGGAGACATAACAGGATTCCCAGACCCAGCCGCAGAAGCAATAGAAGAAGAACAGCAGGGCCCACTGCCCCGGCGTGTAAACGTACATAGAAAATCATCCTTTCATAGGATCGGCAGTGCCGTTTGGCTGCGGGTCAGTCCAGATTGACCCGGAAATCGCCCCGGGCCGCCGCGTCTGCCCGGCGCTGCTTTTCCGCAGCCTGAGCATCCAGCAGCCCGCCGATGATCTGATTAGATACTAAAAAGCCCTTGGGGGTCAGATGCCACACACCGTTTTCCGACACAGCATAGCCGGCGGCCACGCACTTTTGCAGAAACGGCAGGAAAATCGGATCAAACCGGCGGCGGAACTGGGCTTCGTAATCCTTGGGATCCAGACCGGAGATTAGTCGCGCACCCAGCATCACCCACTCCACGTCCCGGTCTCTGGGAGGGATGACGGTGTTTTCGGAAAAGCGGAACTGTCCGCCGTGTGCGGCGGCGATGTAGGCGTCCAAGTCTTTTTCGTAGGCATACCGGACGCCGCCGAAATCGCTGTGGGCGCCGGGGCCAAAGCCGGCGTATTCCTGAAGCTTCCAATATTTCAGGTTATGCCGGGATTCCCGGCCCGGCTTGGCGAAGTTGGAAATTTCGTACTGCTCATAGCCGTACTGCTTCAAAAATTCCACGGTTTGCAGGTACATATCCGCCTGTTCCTCGTCTCCCGGCAGACCGGCGGTGTCCTTTATGGCAAAGAGAGGCGTCCCTTCCTCTACCTTCAGGCCGTAGCAGCTCAGATGCTCCGGGTTCAGAGCTACGGCGGCGGCGAGATTTTCCATCCATCGCTCCTGTGTCTGGTGGGGCAGACCGTAAATGAGGTCCAGCGACAGATTTTGAATCTTGGCTTTCCGGGCAGCCTCCGCCGCCTGTTGGACCTGCTCCATGGTGTGGACCCGGCCGATGGTTCGCAGCTCCTCGTCGCAGGCGGACTGCATCCCCAAGGAGATCCGGTTGAAGCCGCAGCGCCGCAGGGCGCGGAGAGCTTTCCAATCCCCGGCGGAGTCCGGGTTGGCCTCCAGAGTGATCTCCGCGTCACGGGCCACTTGATAGCGCTTTTCGATGACCTTTAAAATTTTGCACAGGCGCTTTTCTCCTAAGTAGCTGGGAGTGCCGCCGCCGAAGTATACGGTATCCACCGTATGAGACGCGGCCAGCGGCGCGGCTTCTGTCAAATGGGCGCAGAGGGCGTCGGTATAGGCGTCCATGCGGTCCTCGCCATGGGGCAGGGAGTAGAAGTCGCAGTAGACGCATTTGGCCTTGCAGAAGGGGATGTGGATGTACAGCCCCAGCGGCCGGACGGTTTTCATAAAAATGCCCTCCTTTTGGAATCATGGTCAACAGTTTACCGCTTTTCAGACTGCATTGCAAGAAATTTCACATACTTTTCGCCGGAATGGGGAAACTATGGAAAACTTGTGAAAAGAGGTTGTACTATGGATATGACGCCCCGGGAATACCAACAGTATGTGCAGCGGAAAATGAAAAAGTCCCCCTTGGGGAAGGACGTGTGTCTGGCCTTTCTCGTGGGTGGGGCCATCTGCGCTCTGGGACAGGCCGTTCTGGACGGCTGGATGTCTCTGGGCCTGCCCAAGGAGGACGCGGGCACAGCTACCTCCTGTTCGCTGGTGGCCCTGTCCTCATTGCTGACGGGACTGAATCTCTACAACAAGCTGGCCCGCTTCGGCGGCGCGGGAACGCTGGTGCCCATTACCGGCTTTTCCAACGCAGTGACCTCACCGGCACTGGATTTCAAGTCCGAGGATTGACCTATAATAGACATACAGTCGGTTCTATGGAGTGAGTATGCTGAT
>OLGL01002222.1_pt1 | contig 15856 bp, 17 predicted proteins | sample 1605041 | NCBI WGS metagenome assembly OLGL01 (sample SAMEA3888905, study PRJEB22519) | human gut metagenome | biome: human gut; feature: human-associated habitat; material: faeces | place: Denmark | collected 2010 | reverse complement strand
CCCCCGGTATGATGAAGATAAAATATATTGAATATAGTTCAGAGTGCATAATAATTCATATAAACTGGACTTCTTACACGTTGCTTACAAAAAGGCTGAAATACCTTGTAAATACAAGTGTGTAAATTATCTAAACGTTAATCATACGTTTCAGAACATACAATTTCAAAAGATTTTTCAACTCCTCAGGACTTCGGTTCTGGGGAGTTTTTGTTACAATGCATACAATAAGAAGGATTTGATTATATCAGGATGAAAGACAGTGACCATTGGGTAGTAGGAGTTTGTCCTGATGACCCGCTTGCTCTTGTGCAGGGAAGGCTTTATCCGGAAATTACTGCAAACTGCGTGATTGCCTGGAGAAGAAATATTCCTTATTCGCAGGCAGAAATCAATGCCTATGATGAAATCATTTTAGGATTTCCAATCTGGTGGTATGTAGCACCGACAATCGTAAATACTTTTTTGGAAAAATATAATTTTTCAGGTAAAAAGATCATTTTGTTTGCTACTTCCGGTGGAAGTGGATTTGGAAATACGGCAAGAGAATTGCAGACTTCTGCACCGGACAGCGTGATTACAGAAGGAAAGATATTTCATAATGTAGTCAAACAGCAAATCGCTGAATGGGTAGGAACATTATAAGATTGATTTGGCGATCGAAGTATCGGGAGAAGATACTTCAAATGAATGGTGTGAACTGGTTACTGATGAGGAATATAAGAATAAAGCATGCAAAAATGAGAAATGCATTTTATGCAATGGGAAGTTGTAATTGTGTGATATATTCGGATTCATCAGAAGTTGTGTGGATATCAATCCAAAGAATTTCTAACAGATCTCCACGTATCTTGAATTTGTGGGCGTGTGCATACTGTGCGAGCTGTTGTCCCCAGTAAGCACTTTGTTCATAATTTCCACGATATGTTACGCAGAGATAATCACCACCATCAATGAGATCGGATCCTTCTTCGTCAATAAGAAAAACAGATTGATAGGAAAGTGTTTTTTTCTTTAGTAGAGAGGGGAGCGAAATCATAGTTCCCATTTGATTGCTGCCAATGATATACAATCGATTTTGATTTAAGTTGATAAGTTGTTTCATCAGAAAATCCATTTCTTCTTCGTGTTTGTATCCTTCGAAGAGGCGATGACAATGACGAGGGGGAAGTGTCATTAAGTGGATTTCATCCAGGGGCAGAGAGAATGCCGAATGAATGGTGTTTAGTCTGTGCTCTACGTTTTTTTGCAGTTTTTGTAAGTGTTGCATTTGTTTGGTAATAGCTTCTTTTTCGTCTTCTAACATAGAAAGTGAAGAGGAAACTGTGTGATGCTCCAGATATTCGCGGATTTGTTCCATTGTAAATCCAATAGAGCGCAGATCACGGATCACATTGAGTCTCCAGATATCGTGGATACTATAATGTCGATATCCGGATTCAGATCGTTCCGGTTTGATAATTCCAATTTCTTCGTAATAACGAATAGAATCTACACCAATTCCATATAGTTTGGAAATTTCACCGATTTTAAAAAATTTTTTCATATACCTAACTTCCCTCCTTGACTCTAGTATTATACCAGAGTTTATAATCAATTTATAGATTTAATAAAAAAGTGTAGAAAGGATTTTTAAAATGCGCTCAATTTTGAAGGAAATTAAATTGTCATCCGTATTACTTTTATTATTAGGAAGTGCAATACTAGCGTTTGGACTTTATAATATTCATTCAATGTCGAATGTTACAGAGGGAGGAATCCTAGGATTAACACTCCTTCTGGAATATTGGTTTGGCATTTCTCCATCTGTTTCTGGTTTTGTGCTGACGATATTGTGCTACTTTTTGGGGTGGAAATTGCTGGGAAAACGTTTTCTTATATATTCTTTTATTTCTTCTATTGGATTTTCTGTTTTTTATAGAATCTTTGAACAGTTTGATTCACTATTTCCAAACATTGGCGAAAAACCACTTTTGGCAGCAGTTGTGGGAGCGCTGTTTGTAGGGATCAGTGTAGGTTTGTGTGTTCGAGTCGGTGGAGCGCCGACAGGAGATGATGCGCTTGCAATGAGTCTGGAACGAGTACTTCCATTGGATATTCAATGGATTTATTTGATCAGTGATCTGGTTGTATTGCTGATTTCTCTTACCTATATTCCGGTGAGCAGAATTACATACTCACTTCTGACAGTTGTTTTATCAGGTCAGATCATTGGTCTTATGCAAAAGATTCGGTTTCCAGAATATGTAGAATCCATAGAAGCATTAGAAGATGAGAGGTAGAGGAATATTTTGAAATGGAGTTAAAAAAGCATACAAAATGCTAATTCTTACACAATTCATGAAAAATAGACTCGTATTCCTGAGAAAAAACACTGTCTTTATTCCATAAAAATGTAAAATCATGCATGACCATAAAGTCGGAAAGAGGAATCTGTACCAAGGTTCCTTTTTTTAATTCCTGCTCGACAGCAGCTTTGTAGAGGAAGGATATTCCACAGTCTTCTTTTAGCAGAGTGACGATCGTGTGGATGTTTTCGATTTCCACAAGATGTCGGAAGTCTTTGACAGACATATTTTTCAATGCCAGTGTCTTGGTCAGGATTGCCCTGGTTCCGGAACCGTGTTCCCGAATCAAAAGACGTTCGGATGTCAGGTCTTTCAGGCTGTGAACAGAGTTTTCAAACGTATGATCAGCAGAGGCAACAGCAATGTATTCTTCTGCTTTGTAGATACGTGTTTCGTAATGATCCCCGCTAAAATATCCTTCCACAATTGCAAAATCGATCGTTCCCTCACAAAGATAGGTGAGCAGAGTCTGGGTGTTGCCATATCGGATGTGAAAATCCATGTCCGGATGTGTTTTGACAAAACGGGAAAGAGCAGGTACGATCGCATATTCTCCAATGGTCATGGTTACGCCAAAGGTCAGCACTTTTTTCCCTTTCAGACTCTCCTGCATTCGTTTTTTTAATGTATTTTCATCGTTTCTCATGGTTTCCAGAGCAGAGCGTAAGATTTCTCCGGCAGGAGTCAGCCGGAGTTTTTTCTTATCTCTTATAAAAAGCTCGGTACCGTAGGTCTTTTCCAGATGTTTGATATGCTGGGAAACTGCGGGCTGTGTCAGATTCAGGTGCTCGGCAGCATGTGTAAAGTTCATATCGTTGCATACAGTCAGAAATGTTTCCATGCGAAAATCCAACATAATTGTTTCTCCTTTTTCAGATGTGTTTATACTTAAACCATAACAAATATTTATCATATAATCAATACTTATAATTTTACAAAATAATAGGAGCGATTTATAGTATATATGAAAACAGGGAAAAGTAAAATGAGGAAGGCGAAAAACAGGAGGATATGAAAATGTATGATGTTATAATCATAGGAGCAGGACCGGCAGGAATCAGTGCAGGAATTTATGCAGTGAGCAGAGGACAAAAAACACTAATTTTAGAAAAAAATCAGGTCGGAGGACTGATTCGAAAAGTGTCCGCTGTCACACATTATGCGGCAATTGTAGAGGGAGAAACCGGGGAAAGCTTTGCAAAGCGCCTGAGGAAACAGGCGGAAAATGCAGGGGTAGAAATCCTGAAGACCGAGGTGAAAAAAGTAGAATTGACCGGGGTGGAAAAAAGGATTTATACAGAGAAAGAATGTTATTGTGCGAAGAAGGTAATTTTAGCGAATGGTACATCACCAAGAAAACTGGGGATTCCGGGAGAAATAGAACTGGCAGGACGAGGAATCGGAATGAATGCAGCAAAAGATGCAATGAAGTATCGTGGAAAACATGTATATGTGATCGGAGGTGCAGATGGAGCGGTAAAAGAAGCACTGTATCTGGCGGGGGTTGCAGAAAAAGTAACAATCATCCATTTTGAAGAAACGTTGGGATGCATTGCACAATTTCAGGAAAAAGTAGCACATACCCCAAACATTGAATTACGGCTTCACGCCAGACTTCATGCTGTGTACGGAGTGGAAAAAGTAGAGTCGTTGGAAATCTTGGATGAGAAAACAGGAGCAATTGAGATAATTGAAGATTCGGGATGTGGAATTTTTGTGTATGCAGGTACGGTTCCGAATACAGAATTATATAATGAGATCAGGTTGGACAATGGATTTCTTCCGACAGATGAAAATATGCAGACGGAAATACCCGGTGTATATGCAGTTGGTGACATTCGTGTAAAACAGGTACGACAAGTATCTACAGCAGTAGCAGATGGAACGATTGCAGCAATTCATGCAGCACGATAGGAGGCAAATATGGACTTTATAAAGAAAAACGGGAAGGGATTACTTTTTTGTCTGGCTTTGGCAGTGCCTTCAGCTGTTTTGGGAAAATTGTTTCCGGTTGTCGGAGGACCAGTGTTTGCAATTTTAATTGGAATGATACTCGCATTGGTGATTAAAAAACGGGATTCATTGGAAAGCGGCGTAAAATATACTTCGAAGAAAATATTGCAGTATGCAGTTGTACTTCTTGGATTCGGACTTAATTTAGAGGTAGTGATGGAGACAGGAAAGCAGTCTTTGCCGATTATTGTGTGCACCATTACAACATCATTGGTGATTTCTTATATTTTGCATCGCACAATGAACATTCCGGAAAAAATCTCTACACTGGTTGGGGTGGGATCTTCGATTTGTGGGGGATCAGCGATCGCAGCAACAGCTCCGGTTATCGATGCGGATGAAGAAGAAGTAGCACAGGCAATTTCGGTGATTTTTTTGTTTAATATTCTGGCAGCGTTGATTTTTCCGGTACTGGGAACAGCGCTTGGATTTTCAACAACATCCGGGGAAGCATTTGGAATTTTTGCAGGTACTGCGGTGAATGATACCTCTTCTGTAACTGCAGCGGCTTCTACGTGGGACAGCATGTATCATCTGGGAAGCCAGACACTGGATAAGGCGGTGACAGTAAAGCTCACCAGAACATTGGCGATTATCCCAATCACATTGGTACTTGCATTACGCAGGGCACGGAAGGCTGAAACAGAAAGCGGAGAAAAAGTGTCTCTGAAGAAAGTGTTTCCATTTTTTATCCTGTTTTTTATCGGGGCAAGTCTGATTACGACAGCAGCAACAGCAGCAGGAGTACCGACAGAAGTTTTTCAGCCATTAAAAGAGCTCTCCAAGTTTTTCATCATTATGGCAATGGGAGCAATTGGATTTCATACGGATGTAGTGAAATTGATCAAAGGTGGTGGGAAACCCATCTTAATGGGAATGGCATGTTGGTTAGGCATTACAGTGGTGACACTTAGTATGCAGCATTTGCTGAATTTATGGTAATCGTCAAAATGACAAAGGAAAAAACCGGAAAAATGTGAAATTTTATACAAATTTCATAGAAAGTGTTGCCAAATTGTGGTATAGTAGCACTATTGAATAAATTTTGGAGGTTTTATTATGGGACGTTTTGATGAGAAAATTATGCTGGTAACCGGAGCTACTTCCGGAATTGGAAGAGCGGTTGCAATTCGTGCAGCAAAAGAAGGTGCAACAGTCATTGCGGTGGGGCGCAACGAAGAGCGTGGAGCGGCTGTTGTAGCAGCAATGGAAGAAGCTGGTGGAAAAGGAGAATTCATGAAATGTGACGTCAGCAACAAAGATGCAGTAAAGGCACTTTTTGCAGAAATCCAGGAAAAATACGGAAAACTTGATGTCGCAGTGAATAATGCGGGAAACGTTGGTGCTTCTAAGACGGTAGAAGAACTGGAGGATGATGACTGGTTCCAGGTAATTGATGCAAATTTGAATTCTTGTTTCTTCTGCTGCAGAGAAGAAGTAAAGCTGATGCAGCCATCAGGTGGCGCCATCGTGAACGTGTCCAGTGTTGCGGGAATGCGTGGATTCCCTTCCGCAGCAGCTTATGTTGCAAGTAAGCATGCAGTCAGTGGACTGACAAAAGCAGTGGCAGTGGACTATGCTACAAAAGGAATTACGTGTAATGCGATTTGCCCTGCAGGAACAGATACTCCGCTTACAGAGAGAAGTTCAGCAGATATTAAGACGAGAATGGCAGAGATTGCAGCACAGGGAAAAGATCCGATGGAATGGCTGAAGAATTCTATGTTGTCTGGAAAGACAGAGACGTTGCAGAAGAAAAATGCGACACCGGAAGAGCAGGCAGCAACGATTTTGTATTTTGCAAGTGATGAGGCAAGACACATTACAGGTTCCATTGTTGCAAGTGATGGTGGATTTACTACATACTAAAATAAAACGAAACAAAGAACCTCTTGGGAGTCAGTCGGCTCCTGAGAGGTTTTTGTCTGTTTCATAGACCTTTTTTACATCAGCCCGACATCTGAAAATTGTGCAGAAACAGATGAGAAGAGAGCATGCAGCAAAAAAAGACATGCAGAGCCGATAATCCAGGATTTCAGCAGTAGCTCCTACAATTACGGAGAGGATGCTGCTGACAGCCATCAGAATCATATTTTCAAATGCATTGATTCTGGCGCGCATGGATTCCGGAATGTAAGACTGGACGGCGGCAACACGTAAGGTGGCACTGTTTGTTCCGAGAAAACCGGCAAAGGCACGGTTTACGAGCATAAGAGGATATGGAAGCCAAAGCAGAATAAGATCCATGCATTCGTAAAAGGTATAGACTGCAAAAGTAACGTGGAATTTTTTCTTTTTTGGAATTTCAATCCGGTATTGCACCACTCCGCCGATGGTGCGTCCTAAAAATTCAGCAATGGAAAATAAAGAATAAAGTGCGGCGGACATTCCGGGGGCGGTACGAAAAAATGCGACCAGAATGGGAGCATATCCGGAAGCGACCCCATTTGTGGCTGCCATATAGTAGTAAATAGCCTGTAATCCACGTTCTTTTTTAAAATAGCGGAGAACTTCTTGAAGATCTTCTTTCCATACCTGAAAAGAAAATGTTTTTTCACACACACGTGTTTCTTCCGTCAACTGAATTGTGTTTTCAATGAGTGCAGCACATATGGAAAACAATCCTTGGCCGATAAAAAGCCACGGCATACCGATCGTATCCATAAGTACTGCAGCCAGAGGCAGCATGATCACACGCAGTAGGGGATATAACATGGAAGAAATGGCATATCCTTTTTGTTCCATTCCACTTGGTATGATCTTTGGAAAAATACTGTTATATGCCAGTTCATCCAGACTTCCCAGTGTAGCAAGAAGCAAAGAATATCCAAGATAACCAACGTATGAAAAGTCGAAAAACAGCAAATAGATTCCCATAAGAGCATAAAAGAATCCATTGATGAAATCTCCAAATACAAGAAATGGTTTTCTGGGAAAGCGGTCCATCCAGGGAGCAACCAACAGTGGGATTAAAAAATTGGGGATCAATTGGATTGCGATTACAAGAGCAGATGCAAAGGTGCTTCCAGTTTCATCAAAAACAAGAAATGACAATGCGAAATTGCCCACAATTCCTCCCATACATCCAAAAGTTGTAGCTGCAATCAACAGAGAAAAATTTCTGGTCCATAAGGGATTCTTCATATCGTGATATCACCTCCTGTTTTTTAGTATACAGGAAGAATGAAAGAAAGAAAATAAGGGAAAATTGAGAAAATTTTATGAAAGTTTTCAGGTAAAAGACGAAAAGAAAGAGATGTTGAAAAAAGAATCCATTCTTTGTACAGGATGATATAATGGAGCTAGCAAATGAACGGAGAATAGGAACATGTTAGAGCACGAACAAAAAAATGTATGGAAAATGATAGGGATGCGAATTCGCCGGGAACGTATCAAAAGAAACTGGAGTCAGTCAGGTCTGTGTTATGGGATATGTGCAGTATCTTATCTTTCCAAAATTGAACAGGGAAAGATGGAAGTATCAGAAGAGATTTTGAAGCTTTTGCTGGAACGGTTAGAGTTACCGTGGATTGATGACAAAGAAACAAAGGATTTAGAAAGTTTTGTGGAAGCACAGTATGAATTTCTATTTACGCATCCTATACAAGAATTTTTAAAACAAAAAGAAATATTTCAAGAGAAAAAGGAAAAGTTGTATTCCAGTTCGTTGATCGCAGATGCCTGCATTTTGGAAGCAGTATATGAGAGTCGTAAAGATGAAATAGAAGAGGGATTGGAACGTTACCTGGATTTCAGGCAGCTTGCTGTTCTGCGTATGCTGCAGGGAAGGCTGGATGAGGCAATCACATTGCTTCCAATTCCGTTTATGTATATGCGGGCAGGGGAGATTCTTTATGAGACAGGCCAGAATTACGCATCAGCTATTTCTTATCTGCAAATGGGCTATAATCTGGCAGCCCAGGAAGGGATGGCGATGCTGATGCTGCAGTGCCGCATTATCATCGGAAATTGCTACAGTAATCAGCAGGAACTGGAAAATATGGAGAGAGAGTATCAAATTGCTTCGCGTCTGGCAAGAGACCTACATCAGACAGAAATATTAAAGGTGATCAACTATAATCGGGCATCTACATGGGTGGCGCTTGGAAGCTATAAGAAAGCGTACGACTATTTTTCAAAAGTAGAAGAACCCGCGATATTAGATTTGCATAAGCTTGCAATCTGTTGTGAAGCGTATGGAAGAAAAGCGGAGGGGATAGAAGCTGTAAAACGCGCAGAGAGGATGGGAGAATTCGGGGATGATCCAGATGATGAGAAGCAGTTGGAAGTGGAAATGTGTCGACTGGTCCGCTATCGTTTGGAACATGAGAATTATCTGAAGGAAGAGGAATATGAAAAACTTTTGTTTCCTTGTTTTGAGAAAATGAAAGCAAGACTGCCTGTTGGTTTTGCGGTATTTCATGTGCCGTATGTACTGGAGTGGTATACAGACAGACGCCAATATAAGCAGGCATATGAGATGGTGAGGAAATATGGGGGATTTATTCCTGTTTTATAGTTTTCCAATCAGCGCGTTTTAGGTAGCAAAATAGGGGAAATAATATGTTTCCCCCAATAAACGATCTCATCCTCCAATCAGGATTACAACCTTAAATGATGTATCATCATAAGAAATATCCAGTGTCCCCTCATATTTTTCGACAATATCCCGAATAGAAGAAATTCCGATTCCATGAGCAGATTTGTCTTCTTTATCAGAAATATACTGATTTTTTTGGACTACAATTTCATTGATTTTAGAATTGATCAGTTCCAGACTATAGCAATCCAATCAATTACTGCACATAATTACACGAACGAAACCACCCTAAACAATCTGAAGCTCGAACGGTGGAAAATGCCCTTTCGATTGCCGGTGGAAGTTCCGATGCAATTCGGACTTTTTCCTTCCTTAAATATGCTTTGAGTTTTGACCCCATTTTTCAATCGGGTTTAAGTCCGGGCTGTACGGTGGCAGATACAGATCGTTTATCTCCGATTCATCCAGCACCTGTTTCACGATTTTGGCATGATGGGAACGCATATTGTCCATAACTATGATGTCTGTTTTGGACAATGCTGGTATCAGCATTGTTTTCAGATATTCTGCAAACTGTTCCATGGTCGTTCCGCCGCAATAAACCGTATGGCATGTTTTCCATTCAGTCGCACAGAGGACAATATCGTCGTATTGCATGGGGTATTAACCGGTGTACTGTCTACAGCACGTTCATTCTTTTTGGAACGGGCATAATGTCTTGTCATGTCCGTGTTTACACCACTTTCGTCGAGAAATACCAGATGATTTGCGTCGTTCTCCGACAGATGTTCTCTCCAGCTTTTCCGCTTCTCCTTGACATCGGGGACGCTCCTGTTCTGACGCATGCAGAGATTTCTTTTTATAGACATACCCAAGCTTCAGGATGGCTTTGCGTACTGTTTCATCACTGACATGGAGTTGTAATTTTTCCATGATTTCATGAATTGTAATATCCGGTTGCTGTTGGATTAGCTGGTCTATGTTTTAGAAGTCATTCTGACTCAGGACTGGTTTACAGCCACGTTGGGAGGTTCTGGTTTCCACAGAGCCGGTTTCCCGCATTCTTTTTTCCAGGCGGTAAACAGTGCTGGTATTGACCGAAAAGCATTCTGCGATTTCCTTTGCATTGTGTGTCTTGTTTCAGGCTTTGATGAGTAATTTACGTGCTTCATTGTGTAACATAATAATCATCTCTTAACTTTATCATAAACCCCTTGTCAAGCGTGTGCAGTATTATTTTGGCTTGCTATAGATGTCAAAATGCCAGCAGTATGGAATGGTATTTATGTATTGGCACTGATTGGAATTTATATGATCCTGTTGTCGGCAGTGGCGCAGATTCATTTGAAGTGCGATAAGAAAAAATACTATAAGAATCTGGTATCTGTCAGTCTGATGCGTTTTACAGCAAAAGCAACGACCAGAAATATGTGTGTGGTCGTACTTCTTTTGTTCGTGTGCTGTGGATCTGCATTTTATGGAATGCAGTATACATTGAATGATTTTGTCATGGACAGTAAAACAGACCGGACATTTTCCATGCGCTATCCAGTTTTGGAGAAACAGATTGGAGCCCGGGAAATTCAAGATACTGCGGAAAATATAAAATGGAAGTACAGAATTATGTAGAAGCAGACGCAGCAAATCTGGTTATTTCTTATGAATGCAGAGATTTCAATGAACAAGGAACCAAATATCTGAATATATACAAAGAAGAGGCAAAAGCATCCTTGTTTCTTCCGGAAACAGCGTTTGAGCAGATTTATCAAACAGAACTATCTATGAGTGATCTGTTTGCTTACATAATGAATGACGCAGATTATCAGGACCTGTCACAGGGATTGCAGAATCAATACAGAGAGCATCTGATATTGAAAGTTCCTATGAATTTGCCAAAGATTTATTGGGACAGTATATGGAAAGAACAACAGAACTGTCAAATCGGCAGTTGGGATTGTGGAATATCTGGGAGAAAAAGCAGGCGGAGAATGCAGGGGAGACATATGGGTATGATCAGGAGCTTGATATGTCACCCGAAAATACGACAGTTATACAGGATTGGAAGTATGCTCTGCATGTATATTTTTGTATTATCGCACTGGCAGCAATTGGTGTGATGACCTATGTTCGAAGCATTTCTGTGGCAACAGATAATAAAGGGATTTTTGAAAGCCTTACTAAATTAGGGGCAGACCATGCATATCAGAGAATGATCCTGAAAAAACAGTTGGCAAAAATCTTTCTTTATCCGGGAATTGTCGGTTGTGGAGCAGGTTTTTTATTTTCTTTCATGATGGATTATACAAATGATGGGGGATAACAGCAATCGAAATCAAAGCGCTTGGAATTCTTCTGTTACTGATTGCAGTTTTCTGTTTTGTATTGTTCTCTGTATATCGTGTTTCTCTGAAAAAAGCAGGGAAGATTGTAAACTTAAATTAAAAATGAGTTTACAATCAAGTATCCATGCACTATACTGAAAAAAAGAAATCAGCATGGAGGCAGAACAATGAGTTTGATACAGGAAATAAAGGAACAGGTATTGCAGGGAAATCAGATTGCAAAGGCAGAGGCTTTGCAGTTATATGGGGAACCATTGGAGGAATTATGCCTTGCGGCAGACGAGATTCGTTACCAGTTTTGTGGAAATCGATTCGATCTTTGTACGATCATTAACGGAAAGAGCGGCAGATGTTCAGAAAACTGTAAATATTGTGCACAGTCAGTCTGTTACCATACAGAAATTGAAGAATATCCGCTGCTTGCAGTGGAGAAGATCAAAGAGCAGGCGAAATACAATGAAGAAAGAGGAGTCCTGCGTTATTCGATCGTAACTTCCGGAAAAGCATTGAATGACACGGAAGTGGAACATGTCTGCGAAAGCGTCCGGGAAATCCACAAAGAATCAAAGATCAAGGTCTGTGTGTCCGGCGGCCTTTTGAATGAAACTCAGTTTCGAAAATTAAAACAGGCAGGCATCACAAGAGTGCATAATAATCTGGAGACATCCCGACAGAATTTTCCGAATGTCTGTACCACTCATACTTATGAAGACAAGATCGCAGCGATCCGCGCAGCTTGGAAAGCCGGAATAGAAGTATGCAGCGGAGGGATTATGGGACTGGGAGAGACCGTGGAGGACCGGATCGATCTTGCATTGGAAGTCCGAAAATTAGGAGTCAAATCCATGCCTGTAAATTTACTGAATCCAATTCCGGGGACACCTTATGAGCATAATCCGGTTCTTACGACAGAAGAAATGCGTCGGATCGTTGCAGTTTTCCGGTTTTTGCTTCCGGATGCATGGATTCGCCTTGCAGGAGGAAGAGGGCTTCTCCCGGATAAAGGAAGATCCTGCTTTACATCCGGGGCAAATGCTGCAATTTCAGGAGACATGCTGACAACTGCGGGAATCACCATTGAGCGGGATATGCAGATGTTAGGAGAACTCGGCTACATTGTGAAATAAAGAAACTTTGGAAATAGAGGAAAAGTGGAAGTGAATTTCATTTTTTTCTCTATTTTTCTTTACAAGCAAATATTTTTTGTTATAATAAGTTAGCCAAAACTAATAAAAGTTAAATGAAAGTAATTTCAAGGAGACGAAAAATGTTTGTATTGGGTAAAGTATTAAGTACAGCAGCAGTTTTACTGTGCATATTGTGTCTGGCAGCTCCGCTGAAAAAAACAAAGGCAGGGCAGAAAATAAAAGGACTTCGGATACTGCTGAAGCCGCATGTGTTATATGGCTGGCTACTGCTTCTTATAGGACTTATGCATGGGATTATGGCAGGTAAGAACCCGGGGATGATCAGTGGCAAGCTGGTATGGATGGTATTGCTTGTTCTGCTTCTTGTGGCCTGCCTGAAAAGCCGGATGAAAAAATCTGTCTGGATGTTTCTGCACAGATCCTTATCTGTTGTTTTTGCAGCAGGAATCGTATTTCATATTGCGTATGCAGTGATATTCTAAAACTGCAGTTTTTGTTTCCTCCTTGTAAATCTTTCTGACTGACGTTATACTCAGAACAGAAAGTATTTTCACTAGAGGAAGGACTAAAGAGAGAATGACGATCAAACAGAAAAAAACAATTGCAATAGCAGCAACCGGCGGGACCATAGCAGGAACCGGAGAAGCGGGAAAGACGGCAGTCTATCATGCGGGAGAGATGAATGTGGAGTCGATTCTTGAGACAATCCCGATGATTCAGAATGTTGCAGATATTGAGACGGTACAGTTGTTTAATGTGGACAGCAATGAGATGGATGAAGAGAAGTGGATCACGCTGGCGAATCAGCTCAATGAGCTGGCAGCCCGTCCGGATATCGATGGAATCGTGGTCACACATGGAACAGATACCCTGGATGAGACCGCATATTTTTTAAATCTGACAGTATATACACAGAAGCCCGTAGTACTTACAGGAGCAATGCGTCCGGCCACAGCCACCAGTGCAGACGGACCGTTTAATCTGTATCAGGCAGTCTGTCTGGCGGCCAGCGATGATGCCAGAGGACAGGGTGTGATGGCTGTGTTTTCCAACACAATCTATTCAGGAAGAGATATTCAGAAAGTAAATAATTACAAGACAGATGCATTTGATCAGAACGCATTCGGCTGCCTGGGATATATGCAGGATGAGACTGCGTATTTCTTTTCCAGAAGCTTTAAGACACATACCATGCAGTCTATTTTTGCTCTGCGCAGGCTGGAAAGTCTGGCGAAAGTAGCCGTGGTTTATTTTTATGCAGGCGCAGATGAGAAAATCCTGGATTATCTGGCAGAGACACATGAAGGGATCGTGATCGTGGGATCCGGCAGCGGTAATTATAACCGGAAATGGATGAAAACGATGGAGAAACTGGCAGAAAAAGGAACAGTGTTTGTCAGGGCATCCAGAGTGTCACAGGGAATTGTATTTGATGACAGAGTGTTTGATCCGATGGATGTCTGCATTGGAGCGAATACGTTGTCCGGGCAGAAAGCGAGGGTTCTTTTGATGCTTGCACTGACGATCACAAAAGATGTAAAACAGATTCGAAATATCTTCAATCAATATTAGAATGGATGCGGCGTATAGATTGACAAAAGTATCGCTTGTATTATAATAGATAATACAAACGATACTTTTTTAATGAAACGGAGGAACGTAAAAATGTGGATCGTGATCTTTTTAGGAGGCGCATTGCTCACCGGCTATGCGCTGTACCGCCAGGCAGTCAGAGAATCGGGCAGTAGATTTCAGTGTCGTCACTGCGGACATACGTTTCGGACAGAGTGGAAAAATCTGTTTCTTGCCACACACAGCTGGGGAGAATATAAATTAAAGTGTCCGAACTGTGGTGCTGCGGATTATTGTGCGAATCTGGATAAAAAGAAGAAAAAATAAAAAGAAAGAAGGGGGACTACAGGGATGTTGATTCGATTGGATATGGCAAGTGCTACTCCGATTTATGTGCAGCTGCGCAATCAGATTGTGATGGGAATCGGCACGGGTGCATTGAAGGTCGGGGAAAAGCTTCCGACTGTCCGGCAGATGGCGGCAGATGCGGGAGTCAACACCATGACGGTAAATAAAACCTATCAGCTGTTGAAGGCGGAAGGATTTATTGAGATTGACAGAAGAAGAGGTGCAGTTGTGAATCCGGTGGAGGATACGGCGGGAGTTTTCCGGGAAAAACTGGAAGGAGCTTGCACTTCTGGGTGCAGAGGCAAAAATAAAGGGAATGAACGAGCAGGAGTTTCTGCAGCTGTGTGAGACAATTTTTGAGAGTTTATCCGGGCAGACCGGAAGCCTCCGGTTTGGATAAGGGGAAGGACGGTGCATGATGTATGGGATACGAGATTATGATGTGTGTGATGGCTCTGTTTGTGAATCTCTTGGTCGTGGGATGTTTTGCGCTGGTTTACGGAACAAAGATGAAGTATGAAAATGGTATGCTTTTTGGGATCCATATGCCAAAAGAAGCACAGAAGGATCCGGAAGTCCAGTCATTGATGGAGCAGTATGCAGTTCGAATGAAAAAATTTTACTGGTGGAATGTGGCAGGTGCCGTACTGTCAGGTCTGCTGGCATTTAGCTATACTTCCATCTTTATGTTTGGATGGATGTTCTGGATTTTTGAATTTACAATCGGAAGTATGGGGGTTCTCTGTATGAATCATCGGAAGCTTTATGACATCAAAGTAAAGCATCAGTGGTTTGCAGCAGAAGGTGCGGACATCGTTGTGATCGATACCGGAGCAAGTGCAAAGGCAGAGGAGAAGCGGATTCCGGCAGTCTGGCATCTGCCTGCAGTTGTGATCCTGGCATGGCTTTGCTTTTTGCCGGGGATGCGAAGATGGGTACAGGAAGAGGCAGCAAATATACTGGTTCCGGGAATGGCACTGCTGACGGCAGGTTTATTCTGGGTATTGCACATCTGGACCAATCGCAGACGGTGTGAGCCATACAGTGAAAATACGAAGATCAATACAGCGATCCATGTCAGGGAGAGAAGAATGTGGGCATGGATCTGGCTTGTGGGAACATATACAAGTCTGATCGGTATGGGAGAAGTTCTCTGGCAGATTTCCCGTAAAGGATATCTGGATGTTGTGGATACGATCATTTGTGTCATATTCAGTATGGCAGGCGGTCTGTTTATACTTGCGGCAATCCTGTGGATGATGAAAAAGCGGCAGGAGCTTTTGAAAACAGAAGAGCCGCTTTCCTATGTGGATGATGATATTTACTGGAAAAACGGCTGGTATAACAATCCGCGGGACAGACGCTGGGTGGTTCCTAGCAGAATGTGCAGTTCGAACTATTCTTTTAATATGGGAAAACCGGGTGTCCGTTATCTGACAGGAGCACTGGGGAGTGTGATCGTCATCGGCGTTTTGTGGCTGGTTGTTGTGTTTTTCGGGATGGATTTTGTCCGTCCGCAGCTATCTATAGATGGAAACCAGGTGA
>OLGL01002209.1_pt1 | contig 16005 bp, 15 predicted proteins | sample 1605041 | NCBI WGS metagenome assembly OLGL01 (sample SAMEA3888905, study PRJEB22519) | human gut metagenome | biome: human gut; feature: human-associated habitat; material: faeces | place: Denmark | collected 2010 | reverse complement strand
GGAGTTTATCTCCAACTGTTTAATTATTAGTGAAGGAGAAAAATTTACTTATGAATAAAGTATTGTTAATTATTCCAGCATATAATGAACAAGATTCTATTTTATCAACAATCGATACAATTGATGAATATAATAAGAATCATTCTTCAAATAAATTAGATTATATTGTCATAAATGATGGTTCTAGAGATAGAACAGAGGAAATACTAACGTCAAATAATAAGCCGCATGTGAAACTGGTTCATAATTTAGGTATTGGTGGAGCTGTTCAAACGGGTTATAAATATGCGATGGAACATAATTATGATATTGCCATTCAATTTGATGGGGATGGTCAGCATGATGTAAATTTTGTGGAGGATATTTGTAAACCTATTTTTGATGGTAAAGCAAATATGACAATTGGTTCTCGTTTTGTCGAGGGTTCGACAAGTGAATTTAAGTCTACAAAGGCTCGCCAGATGGGTATTAAGATCATTTCATCTTTCATTAAGTTTTTTACAGGTGAAAAATTATATGATGTTACTTCAGGATTTAGAGCAGCAGATCGAGGCTTGATTGCACAATTTGCGATGGATTATCCATTAGAATATCCAGAACCAATTTCAACTACGCAAATTTTAAAGCAGGGATTAACAATTCAGGAAGTTCCTGTTGAAATGAAGGAGCGTAATGGTGGTGTGTCTAGCATTCGTAGTTGGAAGAATGTGTATTATATGATTAATGTTTTATTATCTATTATGATCATTGGAACAAGGAGGTCAAAATAATGCCTTTAAATTTAAGACTGGGTGTTCTTATTATTGCCATAATATTAGCTGTGGTTGTAATTCGTATACTACACAAGGGTAGAATTCCAGTGAAGTATTCTTTATTATGGGGGCTTGGTGTTTTAATCTTATTGTTTTTAGCAATTTTTCCAAATGCATTGATTAAGATTGCAAATTTAGTTGGCTTCCAAACGGTTTCCAACATGGTTATTGGTGTGTTATTGGTTATCTTGTTCTTTATAACTATGTCATTAACTGTTATTGTTTCTGCGCAGAAACGAAAGATTACATTATTAGTACAAGAAATTTCATTATTAAAAAGTGAAATCAAAAAATAACTATTTTGGAGGTAATTAAATGTTTAATAAAAACGATCATAGTTTTGTGATTTGTGCATATAAAGAAAATCCTCATTTAGAAATGACGATTCAATCTTTATTGAATCAAACAATCAAGAGTAAGGTATTTATTTCAACATCAACACCGAATGATCATATTAAGGGATTGTGTGAAAAATATGGTTTAGAATTGTTTGTGAATCCAAGTCCTAAAAATGCAGGAGCTGACTGGAATTGGGCTTATGATCATGCACCAACTCCATTGGTTACAATTGCACATCAAGATGATTATTATGAACCGGATTTTTTAGAAAAAACATTAAAGTATATTGGGAATAAACATGATTTTATTCTTGCGTTTACAGATTATTATGAGATTCGTAATGATAAAAAAATCTATACAAATAAAATTTTAAAAGTGAAGAGAATGATGCTTGTGCCTTTAAAGAAGGATAAGAATCAGACTTCTAAATTTATTCGTAGAAGAATTTTATCAATTGGTTGTCCAATTTGTTGTCCGGCTGCTACCTATAATAAGGTGGTTGCGGGTAAATCTATTTTTGATACAAACTATATCAATAGTTGTGATTATAAGACATGGTGTGATTTAGCTGAATTAAATGGTGAGTTTATTTATATTGATAAACCATTATTGGGACATAGAATTTATGCGGAGTCAGCTACTTCAAAAAACTTGGGTGAAAATATCCGTAAAAAAGAGGATTTGGAAATCATGAGTTTATATTGGCCAAAATTTATTGCGAATGGAATAAATACTGTGTACGCGTTGAGTGAAAAAAGTAATAAATTGTAGGAGATGATAAAATGAAGGTAGTTGTTACAGGGGCTTCTGGATATATTGGAAGACATGTAGTTGATGCATTGATCAAAATGCATCATGAAGTTATTGCAGTAGATATGATAAATAAAGGGATCAATACGGATGCAACTTTTTTATCATTAGATATTTTTTCGGATGATATTTATAACAAGCTAGGTAGACCGGATGCATGTATTCATATGGCTTGGAAAGATGGTTTTAATCATGCTTCGGATGCTCATATGTCTATGTTGTCAAAACACTATGCTTTCATTAAGAATATGATTGATGGTGGTGTTAAATATTTATCTGTAATGGGAACTATGCATGAGATTGGATATTATGAGGGTTGTGTTGATGAAAATACCCCTACAAATCCATTGTCAATGTATGGTATCGCAAAAAATGCATTAAGAGAAGCTTCTTTATTATTGGCAGATAAATCGGATACGGCTTTAATGTGGTTGCGTGCATATTATATTTTAGGTGATGATTCCAATAATAATTCAATATTTACTAAGATAACACAGATGGAGCATGAGGGTAAGGCTTCATTCCCATTTGTTTCTGGTAAAAATAAATATGATTTTATTCATGTAGATGAACTCGCAAAACAAATTGCGACTGCTTCTACACAATCTGAAATCACTGGAATTATCAATTGTTGTTCTGGAAAACCAGTTTCATTAGCGGATAAAGTGAATGAATTTATCGAGAAGAATCATTATAGTATTCGTCCAGACTATGGAAAATTCCCAGAACGTCCATATGATTCACCTGCTATTTGGGGTGATAATACAAAAATTAATTTGATTATGGAGAAGCATAATGACACAAAATAGTGTTACGCTAAAAAAATTTGAGTCTACAAGAAGTAATAATTTAAACTTATTAAAGTTTATAGCTGCCATATTTGTGATTATCTCACATGCCTTTCCACTTTCTAAAGGTGCGGAATATAATGATATATTATCAGACTTATCTAGAAATTCTATTGCGTTTGGTAGTTTAGCCGTTGCGATATTCTTTATGAGTAGTGGCTTTTTTGTGACTAAAAGTTTATTAAAAAACAAGAATTCAAAAAAGTATCTTCATAATAGATTTATAAGAATATTTCCACCGTTATGGTTTACACTTGTGATTTGTATCGTGGTTTGTGCTTTATTTTTTTCGTCTTATAGTCTAATTGATTTTTTTGTATCAACTGACTTTTTTAAATATTGTTTAAATTTTATTTTGATACCTATTCATAACTTGCCTGGTGTATTCACAAATAATATTTATCCTGGAGTCATAAATGGTCCTTTATGGACGTTACCATTAGAATTTGTTTGTTATATTATTTTATTGGTTGCGTACAAATTAAATTTTGTGAATAAAAAGAGTTATAAATTTGTGGCTTTATTGGTAATTCTTGTTTTTATCGGTATCAATTTTATTCCTTTACACATTTTTTTGAGTGTAAAAGGTTATATTCAACCATGTTTCTTGTTTTTCAAGGGATCTTTTTATTGGATCTATAGAGATGAAATAACAATGAAAAATGTATATTTTGTACTTTCTTGCATACTATTTATTTTGTTGATTGGTTTAGGATATGGTCAAATTGGATCTTTTCTATTCATTCCTTATATAACTTTATATATTTCATTTTGTTTACCTCAATGCAATGCTCGATTTGCGTCTCTTGGTAACTTATCTTATGATATATATTTATGTGGTTGGCCAATTCAACAAATGGTCATTAGTGAATTTGGTGGATCTATGGCTGTCGGATTAAATATACTGATTTCTATACCTTTGAGTATCATGGTAGGGTACGTTACGTATATGTTAATAGAGAAAAATATATAGAGGGGTTAATATGGGAAACAACACAAAGAAAAATGTCATATGGAATATGATAGGGACAACTGCAAATGCATTTAACTCCTTATTTTTTATGATTATTGTAACTCGAATCAATGGTCTAAAGGATTCAGGTATTTTTACACTTGCTTTTTCATTGGCTTGTTTGTTTTGTTTTATTGGTAATTATGAAGGCAGGGTTTTTCAAGTTACGGATGTTAAGCAAGATTTTTCAAATAAAGAATATATTGTACATAGAATATCAAGCTGCATTCTAATGATGGTCACTGTTCTTATATATTGTCTAATTATGAAGTATGATGCATATAAAATGAGTGTTACATTTGCGTTATGTTTTATGAAATGTTGTGAAGTTTTTTCAGATGTATTTTATGGTGTGCTTCAAAAGAATGACAATTTAGAACTTGTTGGTAAGTCCTTGTTTTTTAAATCGATAGCTTCAATTTTAGTCTTCGTAGTTTTTGATATGGTCACAAAGAATCTATTATTATCTTGTGTTGGATTAGATTTAATTTGGCTTGTAGTTTTATTTTTATATGACATTCCTAAAACAAAGAATTTAATACAAAAAGAAGAAAAAATTAGTCTATCGAATATTATTAAATTATATAAAGATGGATTTTTCTCGTTTTCAATTTTGTTTTTAGCTGTATATTTAGTCAATGCACAAAAGTATGCGTTGGATGGTATTGTTGCAGAATCTTTACAAGCCATTTTCGGTATTGTGTTAATGCCTGCTACAATTATTAGTTTGGCATGTCAATATTTGTTGCAACCTATTCTAAATACGATTGCGAATCTATATGCATTGGGACAGAAAAAAGAATTTAATATTTTGATTTTTAAATCGGCTTTATTAGTTCTTGTTTTTGGTTTAGTATGTATCATTGGAGCATATTTACTTGGTATACCTGTATTAAATATTTTATATGGTGTTAATATATCGGATTATAAATTGTGTTTGATTTTAATTATTTTGGGTGCCATTTTCTATTCATTAAGTACACTAGTATCGGCAGCACTTACTACGATTCGACACACTTTTGTACAGTTTATCGTTTATTCTGTGACATCATTATTTGCTTTGTTTGTTTCTAAACTGTTTATTATCAATTTTAGTTTAATTGGAGCATCGCTTGCTTATTTATTATGTATGTTTATTCAATTCTTGTTGAATTTATTAATCTATATTTATATTATGCGTAAACAAGATTTTAAGGAGGCATAAAAATGGATTTAATTTCAATTGTAGTACCTGTCTATAATGCTGAAAAATATATTGGAGTTTGTGTAAATAGTGTCTTAGAACAACAATACAGTAATTTTGAGTTATTATTGATTAATGATGGTTCAAAAGATTGTACGTTAGAGGTGTTAAAGAGTTATAAGGATTCACGTATAAAAGTATATTCTTTTGAGAATCAGGGTGCTGGAAAAACGAGGAATAAGGGAATACAACTTTCTAGAGGGAAATATATTACATTTATAGATTCAGATGATTATATCGATATGGATTATTTAGAAAGATTGCATCAAGAAATTCAAGATAACGATGTTCTTATTTCGGGATATAAGAAAGTAAGTTTGGAAGATCATTCGTTAATGTATGTTTCGAAGCCTAAAGTATCGGTTTGGGATGAATTTCGTTATGTAGCTACTTGGGGTAAATTGTATAGTTTGGATTTTCTAAAGGACAATCATATTGAATATGAAAAATTTGTCTTGGGTGAAGATGTTTATATGAATATAAAGTGTAATAGCTTAACGAACAAAGTAAGAGTAATTGATTATGCTGGGTATAATTATTGTTTTAATCCGAATTCATTAACACAGAGTAAAAAATCGGTACAAGGAAACAATGATATTTTGATGTTGTTGAATAAGATTCAAAGTACGTTGAATTTAGATAAATACAAAAAGAAATATGTAGATTATTTTTATTTAAAAACGGTTGTTCAATATTTATTAATGCAGGCTAGCGTTCTAGAAAAGATTTCATATTCTAAAATATATAATGAATCGTTTGATTTCTTAAAGAAGAATGATTATTATCATTTTTCATTCAATAAAGAAGATTCTTTTAAAGTCAATGTTTGTATGCTTCTATTTGTGATTTTTGATAAGTTACATTGGAAATCATTCATGTATCATTTTATTCGTAAACTAAACATTCAATATGTCTAATTAGATCACTTTATTTTTTGAAGTGATTTTTTTAATTTAATTAACAAAAGATAATTGTCATATTTTTATGAAAGTTATAAAATGTCTTTTGCGGAAGATGATTTGAATGAATTCAAGAGATATTGTTAAGGTTGGTTTTGCCGTTCTTGCAGCCGTTGTAAGTTATAATTTTGCGGATACAATTGTTCATGCAGAAGAAAATAGTGTAGAGCCAATTAAAGAAACGACAAATACACAAGAATCGGATAACTTAGTGGATGTGATTGATAGTGTTGTAAATCCGGATGTTTCAGTATCAACCGATGAAAAGGATTCAATCACAACAGATCGTATTGATACAAATTCTAAGTTATTAGATGGTTGGAACACAGATTTTACGATGTTTGTCAAAGATGGTTCTTATGTCATGAATAGTTTTGAGGATATTGATGGACAGAAGTATTATTTTGATGAGACTGGTAATAAGGTAACAGGTTTTAAAACAATTGGTACAGATGCTTATTATTTTAATGAGTCAGGTGTTTTACAGTCAAATATGCAGAAACATCAGGATTTGAGCACAGGTACAATTCTTTATTCTTTGAAGAAAGAGGATGGTAAAGTCCATTATTATCTTGAGAATGGTTTGGCTTTTAATGGCATGACGCATTTAGATGGTAAAATTTATTATTTTGAAAATGGAGTTCAAAGCTTTGGTGATAAACTAGTAAACGGAAATTGGTACAATTTCAGAAATGATGGTACTTTATCGGTTGGGTTTGTGAATGTAGGTAATAGTTCGAAATATTATGATAATGCCGGTAGACGACAGCAGGGAACTTTTCAAGTTGATAAGGTAACTTATGAAACGGATAGTAATGGATTAATCACAAAGGCTAGCTGGAATGGTGTTTCTTACTATTGTCAAAAAGATAGTCAATGGGCTTGGAATATATTTGGCGGTTATTACTTTGGTAGTAGTGGTTGTGTTCCAACAACGGCTGCCATGATTGTCAATACACTTAAGGGAACAAATTATACACCTATTGATATGGGAAATATGTTATATAGTGCAGGTATTTTCAATACTGCTGGCATGGGTTCTAGTTCAGATACTTGGACTCTTGTTTCTAATAAATTTGGCTTAACTTATAAAAACAATTTAAATGTGGAATCGGCTAAAAAAGAGCTGCTTAAGGGGAATATGATCGCAGCGACAGTTGAGGGTGGAAAATTCTGTCCTTGGCCAGGTGTTTCACATGAAATCTTATTGTTTGGATTAGATGCACAAGGATATACTACAGTTTATGATCCTTATACTAGAACACGTAATGGTCGTGTACATATTAGTGAAGTGTTCAATCATCCATCTAGTTTTGACGGGGATAGATTAAATAGGGGTCCATTCTTTTCATTAGGCAAGTATGTCGATAATAATTTATATTTAGATGTATCTAAGGGTACTGGGCATGTAGGTAACGTTTATTATACAGGAAGTAAAGTAGAGCCTGAAGTGAATCTTTCAATTAAAAATACAGGATTGGTTCAGGGTCGTGATTATAAAGTTATTTATTCAAATAATGTAAATGTTGGTAAAGGAACCGTTACCATTATTGGTATGAATATGTTTACGGGTAAATTAACGTTGACATTTGATATTATAAAAGATGAAATGACGAATGGAACTTATGAAATTGTAAGTTCAAAGAATAATAATAAAGTCTTAGATATTGTGGGTGGTTCGATTTCAAATGGTGCGTCTGTGCAAATTTTTGATTGGAACGGATCTATGGCTCAGCAATATGAAATTATAAAAAATCAAAATGGATATTATACAATTAAAAATGTTAAATCAAGTTTATATGTAGGTGTAACTACAAATTGGAACCAAATGAAGAGTAGTCGTCTAGTTCAAGGTGTAAATGCTTCAAGTAAAGGGGCTCAATTTATATTCACACGTAATAGTGATGGTAGTTGGGTTATTTCTTCCGCTTGGGATAGAAGATATGTATTCGATTTGTATGGTGGCTCAACAAATAATGGTTCTCCAATTCAAATTTATTCTTCTAATGGTACTGTAGCGCAGAGTTGGAAGTTGTTAAAAGTTAAAAACACGCGTGAAGAGATGGATAAATTAGCTTCTCAAAATAAATATGCGATTGCGGATGGAACTTATTTTATAGCTTCTTCATTAAATACAAGTTATGTATTTGATGTATATGGTGGAAGTAAGAGCGATTTTGGAAATATTACGATTTATAAGAATAATGGAACTGTAGCTCAAGGATGGAAAATTGTTCATGATTCCAAAGGGTATGTGACATTTATGAACGTAGGTTCAAATAAGGTTCTTGATGTTTATGGTGGTCAGAATGTAAATGGTCAAAATGTTGTACAATATACTTCAAATAATTCATATGCACAGAAATGGATTGTAGTAAATGTTGGATCTGGCTATAAGATTGTTTCGGCTTTAGATTCAAATTATGTATTGGATCTATATGGTGGAAGAGTTCAAAATTTTTCAAATATTCAGATTTATAAATCGAATAATACGAAGGCTCAAACTTGGTCTTTTATAAAATATGAAAGTCCACGTGACCACTTAAATGCAATGGCTAAGGAGTATAATGTAGGTATTACGGAGTCTACATATGTAATTGAGTGTTATACAAATAATAATGTAGTATTTAACGCATCTAATGGTAATGTTCAACTTGCAAATGCAAATAAGGCAAGTTCACAGAAGTGGAAAATCAAAAAAGATGCAATGGGATACATTACATTTATTAATGTAGGTACGAATAAAGCTTTAGATGTATATGGTGGTAAGGCTCAAAGTTTTACGAATGTATGGCAATATGCATATAATGATACATATGCACAAAAATGGATTGCTAGAAAAAATAGTGATGGTAGTTTAACCTTTGTATCTGCGTTAGATAAAGATTACGTTTTAGATATTTATGGTGGTAGAATTCAGAATGAAGAAAATATCCATATTTATCGCGATAATGGTACAAATGCTCAAAAATTCAAATTAACTAGAGTATAGTCTATAACCAAGCGTTTTATGCGCTTGGTTCTTTTTAAGTTATATTGAAAATGTTGTTAGATTCCTTTAAAATAAAGAGGATTGAAAAGAGGGGGAGACAATGCATAAAAGATTGAAACCAGTTTTAGCTTTCGTATTAAGTTTATTTATGTCTGTTTCTACTTTGTCAAATACATATACTGTTTTTGCAGAAGATGAAATTACGCAAGAAGAAACAAATACAGTGGATGAAACGACAACAGATGACACTGAAACAGAAGAAACAAATACAGTGGATGAGGCGACAATAGATGAAACTGTTGAAGAAAATACAGATACAAATGTAGAAGAACAAATGGGTGATTCTAGTATGATGGAATATTTCTTAGTGGATAGTCCGGTTGTATCGAGTCAGGAAACAGAAAACTTTGTACTTTCATTAAATAATATAGAGGGATATTCAAACTTTAAAATTGCGATTCAAAAAGAGGATGGAACAACTTTGGATTTAGAGAGTTCAGAAACTGTTGGTAATTTAGTAAAGTTTTCGAATGTATTTAGTAATAAGGGTGACTATCAAGTAACTTCACTTCATTATGTATATAATGGGCAAACGTATTATTTGAACTTTAGTGATTTAGAGATGGATGTTAAATTTGGTGTGGATCAAGAATATGTTGGCTATGATGAAACACTACCAGATTTAACACAAGATTCTCAAAATCAAGAGGGTGTGATTCAAGTAACGGATGTAAATAAAGCGGAAGAAGAAATCGCAAATGGCATGGCAAGTGAAGCTTCGATTATGTCAATTGATGAATTTTCTAGAGCTGCAACTGGTGGTATGACAATTTGTTTAGATCCTGGACATGGTGGTAGCGATTCAGGTGCGAATGCCTTTGGCCAAAAAGAGTCTGCCTTAACATTAAAGATTGCCAATTATTGTAAGGAAGAATTAGCAAAATATGATGTGAATGTTGTGATGACAAGAACAACGGATACAAGACCAAGTGAAAATACAGCACAGGATTTGATTGATCGTGTTATGATGGCTAAAAAGGCAGGGGCTTCTTACATTATCAGTATTCACTTAAATTCAGCAGCGAGTACTTCGGCTCATGGTGCTGAAGTGTATTTTCCAAATACAAGTGGGAATGCAAGTCTATCAAGCAATGGACAAGCTATGGCTAAAGCTATACAAAGTCAATTAGTTGCCTTAGGGTTATATGATCGTGGTATTAAAATCAGAAACTATATGGATGGTTCTACTTCATCCAATCCAAATAGTAGTGATAGAGATTATTATGGAATTATTCGTTATGCGAAAGAACAAAATATTTCAGGATTGATTATTGAGCATTGTTTCTTAAACAATCCAGATGAATATAATAAGTATTTAAGTTCAGATGCAAAACTGCAACAATTAGGTGTTGCGGATGCGAAGGGTATTGTGAATGCTTTAGGTTTGCAACAAAAGTATTCAGAATTGGATACTTTGGCAAGTCAAAATAAAAATCTAATTGCGGATGGAACGTATTTGATTCAGTCAAGCATAAACACAAAATATGTATTTGATATTTATGGTGGTTATACAACAAATGGAGCTAATGTTCAATTGTATAAGGGTAATGATACGCTAGCTCAATTATTCAAAATAACTCATGATGCACAGGGGTATGTTACTATCACAAACGCAAAATCAGGTAAGGTACTAGATGTATATGGTGGTGCTGCACAGAATGAACAGAATATTTGGCAATATACTTCAAATGGTACTCGTGCACAAAAATGGGTTATTAAAAAAGATGGTAATAGTTATGTGTTTGTTTCTGCGCTAAATCCAAATTATGTATTGGATTTGAGTGGTGAACAAGCAAAAAGTGGTAGAAATATTCAATTATATTCCTATACGGGATCTTCTAGTCAAAAATGGAATTTGACAAAGTATGTGACGAAAGAAGAACGTCTTGATGCTCTAGCATCGCAAAATAAGAATACGATTGCGGATGGTGAGTATGAAATTTGTAGTGCAAAAAATAATAGTTATGGTTTTGATGTATATGGCGGTTCAACATCGAGTGGTGCGAATATTCAATTGTATAAACGTAATGGTTCTAAGGCACAAACATTTAAAGTTAAAAACGATTCAAATGGATATGTCACAATTACGAATGTTAAATCAGGTAAGGCTTTAGATTTGTATGGTGGTACAGTTAAGAATAGTCAAAATATTTGGCAGTATTCTTCAAATGGTAGTCGTGCACAAAAATGGATTATCAAGAAGAATTCTTCTGGTTATACAATTATTTCTGCATTAGATCCCAATTATGTAATTGATTTGTGTGGTGGTACAACTCGTTCGGGTGCAAATATTCAGTTATATGCGGATAATGATACTATTGCTCAACAATGGCAGTTTAATAAGGTTGTAACAGAGCAAGAAAAACTGGATCAATTGGCAGCGCAAAATAAGAATATGATGGATGATGGTGTTTACTATATTAAAAATCGTGATGTAAGATTTGCGTTAGATGTTTCGGGTGGTAGTGCTTATTCTGGAGCAAACGTTCAATTATATTCTTTGAATAAAACGGATGCACAGAAATGGTTGGTTTCACATGATTCAAAGGGATATGTATCTTTCAAAAATGTCAATTCAGGCATGTATTTGACGGCTACTTCAAGTGGTAATAGTGCGAATGTAAATCAACAGAGTCAGTCGAATGGATATAATCAAAAGTGGATCATTGCGTTTGATAGTAATCAAAATATTAAGATTATTTCTGCATTGCATTCAAGTCGCGTTTTAGATGTATATGGTGGTAAGATTTCGAATGGTTCAAACATTCAATTGTATACTTCAAATAACTCGGCTGCTCAAAAGTGGGTATTTGAATATATTAGTAAAGATGTACAAGTAAGTTTGACAAAGATTATGGGGACAAGTCAGACAAATGTAGCTCAAATGGTTCGTTATTATAAATCGAATACGAGTGGATATGATACATTCAAGGCAAAATATGAGGGTAAGTATGATGGAAGTCTTGCCAAGGGTGGAGCAAGTACAATTGAGCAGTTTGCACAAATCTTCTATGAAGAAGCCAATGCTGAGGGTGTTAAGGCAGAGGTTGCCTTTACACAATGTATGAAGGAAACCGGCTTCTTAAAATATGGTGGTGATGTTTTACCAAACCAATATAACTTTGCAGGTATTGGTGCAACAGGTGCTGTACATGGAGCCAAGTTTAAGGATGTTCGTACAGGAATTCGAGCTCAAATACAGCATTTAAAGGCGTATGCTTCAACAAGTCCATTAAATAATGCGTGTGTGGATCCAAGATTTAATTTGGTTACAAGAAACACAGCGCCATATGTAGAATGGTTGGGTATTCAAGAAAATCCAAACGGATATGGTTGGGCAACTGCTAAAAACTATGGTTATGATATTGTAGGTATGGTTAAAGTATTATTAAGTAAATAAGAGTTCTTGATTGAACTCTTTTCTTTTTGGTTGAGAAATAAGTATCAATAGTACATGTTAAGCATGATAGTTGAAAGTAGGTATTTAAATGTAAGTGAATAACGATATTAGAAAATAAAATACGTACTATGATACTTTAAACAATTTCTAATGTAAGCTCAAATTTGAAGGTGGTACAAAATATAATTGAGACATGACATAATCTTTGTGTAAGTAGATGGTGATTAAACTACATGGCTAAAATCAACAATGTACACAAGGATGAGCCAGATACTTTCGATTTTGTTAAAGTGAATGTATTGGATTATAAAACTAGAAACGGTAATAATTGTACAGTTTGTTACAAGGGTGTTTCTTTCTGTCTGACAAAAGAAAACATAGACTTGGTTTTTGAGTTTATTCAGAGGATGAATCATGCTGGATTTTACTAAAATCGAAGATATCTATTTAGCTCCTGGAGCCACGGATCTAAGAAAATCAATCGATGGATGTAGTAATATTGTTCAGTATCAAATGTTTCTTGCTCCTATCAGTCTTTTTATATTTATTTTCTGCAACCAAACAAAGACAACAATCAAGGTTTTAGAATAGGATGTCTTATAGTCATCAAATGCATTCAAAAAAAGATGCATGATTCTTTGAAAAGCACCGATGTCAAGCTTATCTCTTTGTTGGCAAAGAGCTGAAGCAGTAGGTAAAGAATCAATATCATTAAAGTATTCACACAACTCGGAGTTTAAACTTTTAGACTGCATCTGAATAATAAAGTGAATCAGTGTTTCAACTGGGAGTTTTCTCCTACGTGTAAAATCACTAATAGGGTCATTGCAGTAACAGGCGATATTGTTACAAACCATTTTAATAGAACAATTAAAAAACATTTAAATTCTTATCTAGAATCATAGGTGAAAATCCTCTTCTATAATTCCCTCGGATTATGTTTAAAATTCTGGCTTTTGGCGTGTCAAGCATTTTTTATACTTTTTGAGCAAAAAAAGAGCCCTACCTATTTATAGGTAAGACTCATAAATTTTAGATTTATCTTAACTTAATGACATTGAGTTATTTGCTTATCGTCTTATCGCCAAATCAGCCATGAATGCTAAAGTATGCTGAATATTCTTTTTCACTTGTTTATCAAGTGTATTTTTCATAAGCAAATTACCATGATATAAATTTACTTGGTAGTCATTTTCCTCGGAAGCTTCAACAGGCCGTCTTTCATAGGAAAATTCTTTACTATCCATGTATGCTTTAAACGTATTGTTCAAAAACGTTCGATTAATTGTGCAATATCCACCTTTGAATTGTTTATCATCTTTATGTGGTTTATGCTGATCAAGTAACACCTGTAAAGCATCTTTATTGTCATTCCAATTTACTGATAACTCGCAATATTCATCACCGCGCTGTGAATCATATTGATCAAACTGAAATGCACCTGCTGTCACATAGCCGTTCTCTGTTATATCATTTGGCGATGATATGCCTCGATAAAATTCTTCTGGGTACTCATTCATTTCTACATCATCCTTGAATCATCACCAGGACATAGTCCAACATAGCTTTAGCTACATTTTTAAAGTCCTGCGGTTTCATAGCTTTAAATTCGTTTTTATATAATTTTTTTTCTGTATCATGTGACATAAATCCAAAGTAGTCACCATCATTTTTATCGAAAGAAAAATATAATCTAAAATAATTATATATCCAATCCAATGTGCAACCTGAGTCTGTTTTTTCAGTCACAATTAGTTTTGATAACGTGACATTTTGTGGATTTTCCTCTGCAATAACTCCTCTCAAAGCGTCTAGAAATAATGCCACATCTTTTTCTTTATATACAGATTCAGGCAAATCTGTAAAGATGTCCAAATCTCCATTCAGGCTTTCAGTGATATTAATTCCAAAAATGTCTCTTTTCACATGTCCATAGGGTGATTCTCCTTCATATTTTTGAGGTACAACAAAATCGCTCTTATTTTGTTTTAAATCGACTGAATAGCTTTGTTGAATTACAATATTCTTATTCATTATATTTCCACCGGTTCCATTGCACTACTTAGACGTTCAGTTATCGCATTATTTATAAAATTACTAGAGTTCGCATGCAACATATCTGCCATGGTATTTACACTTTCTTTTTGTGTTGTTGACTGTGAATAGTAATCGCAATCAATTAACAGCGACAACTCTTTTTGGTTGTTGACATGTACCAACTCAAAATGAACTTTTGTTGCCGAAGTGTTTTCTGGATTTTGATATTCCGCATCAGCCATATACGATTTTATACCTGTTTCAATATCTGGTGTCATTATTCCCAATACATGTGGTTTAATCAATTCATTCCAGCTAACTTTTTCTAAACCTAAGTTTTCACGATTAATCACATCTATATATCTAAGCCCTACTCTTGTATAAAAGACTGGCTTATAAACAGCTTCAAAAATTGGGACAACAAATTCAATATGTTTTATAAACTCCTCCCACTGAGTATATTTTAATGTGGATATAGAAATAAATGATGCAGTGAGATTAATTTTATAGCTTTCATCTGACGAAATAAAAGCATAATTTTTTGCACTACTTGTTTTGATCTGAACAGGATTTCCATCTGGTCCAATAATCATTTCATTCTGTTGTTCATCACCTTCTTGATAGAATGGATATTTTTCTCTTATCTTATCCTGAAATTCCATAGGTTGTTTTGCATTTATACTTAAAATTGTTGGAAAACGAAGTTGAAAAATAACTTCGACTAACGGACTTTTTTGATACCTTACTCTCTTATACTCATTCATCTGTTTAAACTCCTTTCAAGACTATTTTCACTTTCATTTTATGTGCGTATTGATTCAACTACTACCAAAAATAATCTTGTATTAAACTCTTTGATTTTTGCGCACCATATATACTACAAAGAGTCATGGCGCCTCGTAGCATTAGTATATCACAAGTCTGCAAATAAATCAGCCTTGTACACGCTAGTGATTACGCATTACTTAATCTTCAAATTTAAGTATAATTTGGTTGTTTTTATATGTACAAGAAAAATAAAATAGTTTTAATCAATATGTAAAAATGTTCAACGAAAGAAAATTGAATACGGATGGAAAGACAACTTATAACATCCTTAAAACCAGACTACAAGTGATAAATGAGACCATTGATTATGACAAAGAAGATCATCACTTGTATTTTTTGAATAAGATCATATCTAATTTGAATCAGTATTTATTACATGTATATCATGGAGTATCAAAAAGAATGTTGCCTCTATATTATTATTGCGAATAAGAGTAAAAATTCAATTACAGAAAGTGCAGATCTATTATGGATAAAATTAAGAATTATATTACACAGTCTGGAGTAGCTACTCGAAAAAGATTCGTAATTCTGTCGACCAATGTGCTATGGCTATTGGACTTGAAACTTCCTAGGTGTTATTAGATGAGTATTCATAAAATAATTTATATAGTAGTTACGCATGAAAAATAAAATGGCTTAAATAAACAAAATCGGAAACTCTA
>OLGL01002197.1_pt1 | contig 16098 bp, 10 predicted proteins | sample 1605041 | NCBI WGS metagenome assembly OLGL01 (sample SAMEA3888905, study PRJEB22519) | human gut metagenome | biome: human gut; feature: human-associated habitat; material: faeces | place: Denmark | collected 2010 | reverse complement strand
ATTCTATTAAAATTAAACTAAAATTGATGCAAAAATAAGATTAATTAATTACTAAAGCGACCTTTGTTTGCTATATAAACATTGCAATTAGCAGGATTTAACTTTTAGAAGGTCATGTGAAGACTTATCCTCAGGCCGGACTTGTCAATATCGGGCGAATCCCTATATGTGAGCCGCCAGACGTAGTCTAAACGTAATACCTTGAAAATGTTTTCAATACCCACACCCGCCTCCACGTAAGGTGTTTTTCCCATTGTACGGGTACTTGCTATCGGAAAAGCGAACAAACCGTCTGTCATATCCGGATTATTCTTATCACTCAAATGCCCATAAAGTCCACGACAGGAAACTATTTCCCTCCATTTCAGTTTTTTCAACAATGGGATACGATTGAACAACCACCCGTTGAGGAAATAGGTGACGTCCCACGAAAAGTATTCATCATTCATAAACTCCATAGCATTCATTAACGAATAGGATTCCGGCTGAATGGTGTAGGAAAGGTTCGCATTCGGCATAATGAGCAACGGAAAGGGAACTTTATCCCATACCTTCCCTGCTTTCAGGATAATATCCGTATAGCCGAAAGCGGAAAACCAGAAACGTTTCTGTATACCCGCTTCGGTATGATTATAGGTGTAATCACTTCCCAGTACTCCTTTTCCGGCAATTGTGTGCGACAGTGTAAACACCGGAGCATCCAGCGATACAGGGAAGCGGTTCCATTGTGTCTGAAAGAATTTCTCGTTCGGGGCATAGCGCAGCTTCAACTCCGCCGCACTGGTAGAGAAGTCTTTAACCGGAGAGTAAACCTCACCGTCTTTCCGCAGAAAAGGAATCAGGTAGCTCGATTCATCCGTCCGCCTGCGTGCCGTTAGCTGGAAGGAGAAGCCGGAATAAAACTCATTGGTATAGGTCATTTCCGCTTGCCGGTAATAGCCGATACGATCATCTTTTTCACGCTTCAAGGCAAGGAAGACATTGTCTTTGCTTGTGTACAGATAGTTTTGTCCGTATTGGTTAACGTCCGATTCATAACGTACTTTCAGTGAATGGATGGGAAATTCATTGGCATATTCCTTTTTCTTTTTAAAGGAGTATTCTACTTCCGCCAGTCCTTTCAGCCTTTCGTCTTTGAAACCATAAGCGATATAGCCTTTGCCGAACAGATGAGGGTTGAGCCATGCGGTCGTCATTCCACCGGCACGGATACGCGGTCCTTCCAGCGTATTCCCGCTGATGGTGGCATTCATGGGACCGATATAGAAAAGAGGGGCTTCTTTAGAGGTCGGGATGTATCCGGTGAAGAGAATGGATAGCACCTTTTCCGTCCAATAATAGACCGGATAGCCACGCAGTTGCGCCATCAGGCGGTCTACGGAGTTCTCCTGTTGCGAGATGGCTGCTTGCGGACGGTTCTCCGCCCAGAAAGTTTCGGGTCGGGACAGCGCTTCGGTTTCTTCGATGATACGTTCCGGTTTGGTGAAGGCTTTATCGGCTTCCTCGGTCGGAAGGAAAGAATAACGACTGTAATCCGCCACTCGACGGGCAAAGATACCATCCTGTCCTTCGGTCAGTTTGAATTCTACGGTGATACTTTCATGGTCGAGCAGACGAGTACCGTCTTCTGCCCGCTTAAATTCCTGTTCAAGCAGCATATAATCGACAAAGTTCAGATTGATCTTCTTCGGGAAGTTAAGTACGGCACGTTTGACAAAGTAGGTAGAGTCGAGCGTGACATACAAGTGCCCGTTAAAACCGAAAGATTCGGAATTAAAGGGGGTGAAAGCAAGGTCCGCACAGGTTTCACCGCCGATCTGCAAGGTATCCATCAGATAATATTTGTAGAATCCTGTCCCGATGCGGGATAAGGGGCTGACGAACTTATTGGTGAACAGGGAGATGTTGTTCTCGTAAATGTCCACGTCTTTAAAGACTTCATTAATAGCAGCCTGCATACCTTGTTTGGAAAGGAATTCATCGACTCCTGCCTGCTTGCGTCCTTTCACCCACTGCTTTTCGGAATGAGGAGATTTGCGGTAGTAGTCCGTAGCAAGAAGTTCACGGGCAGATACGGTCAGTATCGGTTTTCCGGTGACGGCAGAGGTGTCTACATATTCTGTCAGGAAATCAAATTTGCGGTATAGCCATTTCTTCTGTTTCTCTTCGTCGAAGTTGTTCAGCGCAAAGGTAGTCTTCTCATAACGGTCGCGCTGCCAGAAGTCTTTCTCATTAGGAGAATGGTCGTCACGATGTTCTATCATCCGACGGACAAACTCCACAGCGGGATTGTCTTTCTTACGGTAATGCTCGCGTTTAGGCTTCACCAATACTTCGTTGAGCGCATATGTAGCGGGAGAAAGTGCTACTTTATACGAAAGATTACGTGCCGGATGGATCAGCCGGCTATATTCATTATAGCCTACGGTTGAGATCACAAGCACTCCTTCGGAGCGATGAGTTTTGAAATAAAAGCGTCCGTCACTTCCGGTAGTCGTTCCTTCGGTCGTGTTTTTCAGACGTACAGATACATAAGATAAGGGTTCTCTGGTCAGAGAATCAGTCACCACACCCTGCACTATGTATTGGGCACTTAGCGGAATACTGATAGCCAATAAAAGAAAGAGCGCTACTGCACCTTTAATTATTAATCTCATATCTTATACCTTAACATCCTATTGAATTGAGCGGGGCAAAGGTAGGAGGGATTTCAGAACAAAAAAAGGTCTATATAGCGGAAGAACTGTTCTCGTTTGACATTTGATCAGGGAAGAAGAATACGGAATCTGGTCAATCCGTCGGCATAAGTCCGCAGAGAGAAGGTACAGCCGTGACGCATCAGAACCTCCCGGATAAAGATCAGTCCGATTCCCTGACCATTGGGCTTGGTGGAGAAGAACGGGCTGAACAGCTTCGCTTCCACCTCTTTGCTGATTCCCTTACCGTTGTCCACCACTTCGATAGTGGCAGGAGAAAGGGTGCGGACGATAATCTCGCCATCCTTTTCGATGCTTTCCGCAGCATTCTTAATGATGTTTACCAGTACCTGTTCGAAAAGGGAGGCATCCATTTTTACCTCTTTCAACGTTTCGTCTATCTCCAGACGAAGTTTTATATTCCGGTCGGTACACATACCTTCCATAAAACGCTTGCAGGTAAATGCGAGGTCATTCAGGTCGACAAGCGTGAGCGTCGGTTCGGGAATCTTCACTACATCGGCAAAACGGGTGATGAAACGGCTCATAGAGAAACAGCGTTCGGTACATACACGCATGACATCGCAAATATCATCCATACCTTCTTCAGTGGAAAGCGCCTGTTCTACCGTATCCAGTGTGGAGGTTATTCCGGCGGTAGTGTTATTCACTTCGTGGGCAATCATGCGGATCACTTTCTCGTAGGCTTTCTTCTCTGCCTTCATCACTTCGTCCGTCAGACTTTCTATCAGGAAGAAGGGGTGCTGAAATCCACGGTCAATAAAAGAGGAATGCGTACACCTATAAATATTCGAATCATTCAGACGGACGGTAGCCGTTTCTCCTTTCGGTACGTTTGCCAACTCGGCGGCAAGCGGAGAATCTATCTCGTTCATCTTTTTACCCAGAACATCTTCCTGACGGACACCCAGCATTTTCTGCGCCATCGGGTTCAGCTCGGAAAGGTCCTCGTCCAATGTGGTGAGGATGACTCCCATCGGAGAGGCTTTAATCAGCAGGTCAAGGAAGTTATTCTGTTCACGGAGACGGAGACGTTCATTCTTTAGTTGCTCCATCATCCGGTTGAAGACGTTCACGATACGGTCAGCTTCATATTGCCCCACGGGACTTAACCGGCTGCTGAAATCCTGTTCGCGCAACAGTTCCATACCGCTTCCGATAGAGTTCAGCGGTTTCACAATCTTACGATAGAAAAACGGGAGATAACACAGGATAAAAAGGACCAACCCCTCTCCTATATAGAAATAGATCATATTCAACCGGCTTGAAAGGAAAAGCAATCCACCCCCCAAGACCAGAAGCAGGAAAACGAGTATACCAAAGAATCCTTTTATACGCATAATAATAGTAACATCTATCTGCTAAACACTGATTCCAAACTTCTCCAGACGACGGTAAAGGGCGGCACGACTGATGCCAAGCGCTGTAGCTACCTGACTCAGATTTCCCTTATGACGCTCCAAAGCCTGCAAAATCGTCTGCCGTTCTATTTCATCCAGAGTCATACCAGCAAAGGATGCGCCTTCGGCGACTTTCTGATCTTCGTGACGGATATACTGAGCATCAAAGTCGGCGGCATCAAGCGTCGGCTTTCCATTGACCAGAATCGTACGTTCTACCAGATTCTTCAATTCACGAATATTTCCCGGATAAGGTAAGCGACTCAGAAACTGCAAGGCATCCGCCGAAAATTCGGTGCGAGGAAAACCGTTGGCCTCTGCCTGACGATCGGCAAAGTGACGTGCCAGCAAGGGAATATCCTCCCGACGCTCACGCAAAGCCGGCAGTCTGACGGTAATCAGATTAATACGATAAAACAAATCTTCGCGGAAAGTACGTTCGCCCACCATCTTACGCAAATCGGCATTGGTAGCGGAGACGACACGAATATCCGTCTTACGGGGACGGCTGTCTCCCAATACTTCAAACGTCTGATCTTGTAACACCCGCAAGAGCTTCACTTGACAGGAAGGATCGAGATCACCGATCTCGTCCAGAAAGATGGTTCCTTTATTCGCCATCTCAAAGCGTCCGATACGGTCGGAGGAAGCATCCGTAAAAGCTCCTTTCTTATGGCCGAACATTTCACTTTCGAACAGACTTTGGGAGATTCCTCCCAAGTTCACCTTGACAAAAGGCTGTTTGGCACGCTGGCTGTTGATGTGTATTGCCTCGGCTATCAGTTCCTTGCCCGTCCCACTTTCTCCGGTGATCAGTACGGAAGCATTCGTCTTTGCTATACGGGCAATGGTGTTCAGTACTTCCGTCAGTCCCTGACTACGGCCGATGATATGACGACGGTCGAAAGCGTCATTCTGTTCCTGCGTTGTCTCTTTGGGAGAGCCTGCCAGTTCCAAAGCCGTCTCGATACGCTGCAACAATGCCGCATTATTCCAAGGTTTGGTGATAAAATCGAAGGCTCCTGCCTGCATACCTTGCACAGCAAGCTGTATGCTTCCCCAGGCGGTCATCAGTATCACCGGAGTTTCCGGACGGAATATTTTCACTTGCCTGAGCAAAGTCAGCCCTTCTTCACCTGTAGTAGAAAGGGTGAAGTTCATATCCATTAAGATTAAATCCGGTGCTACGGAACGCACCACCTCCATAGCTTCCCGGGGACCGGAAACCGTTTGTGCTTCATATCCAGCCCGCTTCAACATAAAACTGAGTGAAGAGCGTACCGCACTGTCGTCGTCTATTATTAAAATCATAGTTTAAATTACTTGTGACAAAGATATTGTAAATACTCAATACAAGCAACAAATAGCCCGATTAATCCCTATTGTCGCACTATTTCATCAAAATCTGCTTCCAACTCCGTGTTAGCCTGGAAATCCCAGAGAGTCAGACTACGGATCTGATAAAAGTAATACCAGTAATAATAAAGTTCGGAGATGTGTTTCCGGCGTGCCTCGTCTTTGGCGTTCTGGGCGTCATTTAAATCCAGCGTGTTGATTTTACCTATCAGGAAGGTTTCAATACTGGTTTTGTAACGTTGCTGAGCTATGCCATCCGCCTCTTTGGCTATCTCCAATTGCTGTGCCTGATTATTGAAATGCTCTACCAGCAAGAATATGTCCTGATTGAAGTTGATCTGTTCCTGCCGTATCTTCGAAAGTACTACATCCCGATTGCTTTTCGCTACCCGTACCTTTCCGCGTCTCTTTCCCCAGTCCAGAATCGGAATCTGAACGCCTACCTGCACAATCTGATTATCCTGCAAGTTCCTGTAGACACTGGAAAGTTCACGACTCTCTCCCGTATATCCTACACTGGCAAACAAATTAATGCTACGCAGATTACCACGTGCCGTAGCTACCGCATAATCGGCTTCCAACTGACGGCGACGAATATTCTGGGCAAACGAATTACGTTCCAGCGCTTTATTCAATACCATATTATATTCCATCTTACCACAATCTACCGACTCGGGAACGACAGGACGGAGGATTTCATCCTCTCCCACTCCCAGAAAGGCACGAAGCTGGAACATCTTGGCATTCAGATCACTTTCGGCTTCGGTCAACGCAGCCTTTGCATTCAATGCCGAAAGTTTTAACTGGAGAAGTTCATTTTCCGAAATCTGTCCCATCTTGCGTTTAGCTATAGCCACTTCGTAAAGCTGATTGGCATTCGTCAAGTTCTGACGGGCGGTTCCAAGAGTCTCCTTCGCCAACAGCAGATCAAAGTAATAGGTAATAGCCCGCATCGTCACTTCTTCGGTAGCTGTGATAAATTCCGCCTTCGCTTCGGCATATCGCACAGGTTCTATACGCCTGTTCCACTTCACATTATTCACACCAAGAATAGGTTGGGTCAGTTTTAAAGTAACAGGAACGGACATCAGATGGCGATCACCGCTATTACCCAGTTGCTTTAGGTAGTCGAGGGAAGAGGTTAGTGAAAGTTGTCCACCGGTAAGCCAGATATTCTGGTCGATGGAAAGTTCACCGGAAAGACCTAAGGCGCTGTTGCGGACAAAGCTGTAAGAACCGTCCGGATTCTGATAGGAGCCGTAAGATTTATTGTAATTAGGCAGTGTTCCTTTCAGATTGATTTCCGGAAGAAGATCGGCACGGAATGTGCGATATTCCCAATAAGATGTTTTCAACTCATTCAAGGCAACGGCAGCGTCAACAGACTGCATACGCGCCATAGCGATAGCTTCGTTCAAGGTGATTTCCCTCTCTTTCTGTGCCGACACTGCCAAAGGCAGACAGATTGCAGCCAGAACAAACAATATACTTTTCTTTTTCATTGTACACGGTATTTTCCAGTCAGATAGAATCAAACCATGTGCCAAAAGAATAATACTTTTACTATCAATCGGTTAGAGAAATGTATCAGTGTTCATTTTCGGACACTATGCACAGAAATGAACGTTCAGTCTTATTCGCAGAAATTCGGGATACGTACAGTAAAGCGAGTTCCCCTGCCTACTTCGGAAGTCACAAAGATCGTTCCTCTCAGACGTTCGACAATCGTCTGGCAGATACTCAATCCAAGACCGGCTCCCTGTGTAAAGTTGTCCACCTTATAGAATCGTTCGAAGATATGACGGATACCTTCTTCGGAAATGCCGACTCCCGTATCTTCCACAAAGATTCGGGTATATTCGGGATCTTCATCTTCCTCATATCCGAAAGTAATGGAACCGTAAGTCGTAAACTTGGCAGCATTATTGATCAGATTATTGACGACTTGTTGGAGACGGACATTATCTGTCACCAGGTATTTTTTCTCATTATCGGGCATACGAAGCAACAGTTCCACTCTCGGAGGCATATTCAGTTGTTGAGAATCATGCACTGTCTTCAGCAGCAGAGGCAAATTATGATTGGCAAACATAAATTCCATTGTTCCTGACTCGATACGCGACAGATCGAGAATATCATTAATCAATGCAAGTAACAATCCGCAATTCTTATTGATCGTTGCTATAAATTGCCCTATTTCCTCTTCTGTAAAGCCGCTTGTATCGCTCAACAAGTCGGAGAAACCGACAATAGCATTCAGTGGTGTACGGATCTCATGACTCATATTGGCAAGGAAAGCAGATTTCAGTTTGTCAGCCTGAAGTGCCTTATCACGCGCCTCCCTCATTTCCTGTTCTGCTGTCTTATAACGTTGGATACTTTGGCATACACCTAATATATTATATAGCGAATCTCTCGTCAAACCGGAAATAACAGAGGAACGGTATTCCCACCATTCATATTCTCCATTGGCATTGCGCTGACGGAAATTCAAACGGGTATTGGTTTCTTTTCCCGCCAATGTTTTATCAAAGAGAATACGCATTTCCTTCAAATCCTCCGGATAAACCATACGATCCATTTCGTCGCGGGTGATGGAAGTAATCGACTCATCATAACCAAAACGAACAAGAAAACCTTGCGGAAAGATGAAACTATTACTCTCCACATCAAACTGCCAAGGGTAAATAGAACTTTCCTCCACGGCCATGTCAAAGAAACGTTTCTGCATTTCTTCATCCGATACGTTGCGTGCCGAAAGTGCCATACCGGTAATCTGCCCGCCTGAATGAATCGGAACAACTTCCCCGGAAACCGGGAAATAATGTTCGCTATGTACTTCTTTCATAAAAGCCCCATCGGGAATAATGACACTCTGCCCAGTCTCTCCCACCTTCTTCAATATCTTGTAAAGGATATCCTGACCGTTATAGTATATTTTGAAAATACTGCCCGCCATCATTCCTTCATAATTCCGTCCGCCCGATTCTGAGGGTAAATGAAGGATCTTCAGCAGAGAACGGTTGGTAAAGTGAATATGAAGATCAGTATCATATGTGATCACACCGTCGCGTATGGAATGGAAGATATTATCAAACTCATTCCGCTGTTCCACCAGTTTATTCTGCACCAACAAGCGGGTCTGGGCATGTATCCGTCGCTTAGCTTCACGACGGTTGACACGAATGAGCCACACGATAGAGACGATCAACAATGCCAGGATAGATGGATAAAGAAGAATAAACAATAATTTATATCTTTCCCAATACGGCTGATTAACAACACTGCCACTGGAGGAAACCTTATCCGGGTCTATATGAAAGAAGTCCAGCTGTTTATAATCGTAAATAAATCCCTGTTCCGTCTCCGTCACACCCAGTTTCAAGGGAGATTCCCCCTTCAACACTCGCGATGCCTTCTTTGCAGCAGACATCGCAGAGGTATAGGCGTCTGCGTCATATGCCGCAAATACACCGTTCATCAGCCCCACATTCTGACTGGAGAAGACCGGTGCTTTGGAGTTCTTGCCTACAAACGAAAGGAACGGTGACCATTTGGGAGCAACCACAACCCGAGCATAACTATTGCGGGGATAACAGATAGCCGCAATAATATGATTGGTTGATTCATGCTGGGTATTGTAGAGTTTCATCTTGTAATCCGGATTCTCTTCCTGAAAAAGCTGCCATTCTTGTTTGAAGTCCTCACGTCCCTTATTACTCAGAAAACTGTTGTCAATCACACATATCACTTCTTTCCGTTGGGGAAATACCTTTTGTGCCTGCTTTAAGATCACATAAAAATCGGGATTAGCGGTGAATCCGCATACATTGGGAAGACTCGCTATAAGTTCTTTATCGGGATATTTGATTCCGAAAAACACAACCGGAACCTGGTAAGGCAACGAATCGCCGGAAGAGAAAAGAGTGTAAAAAGCCTCATCGCTGGCTGTGATAATCATATCCGTCTTTCTGTCACGGGCACGCTGACAAAAACGCTGCATAATCACTTTCTCCGAACTGAATGACCAAAAATCGGCATCCAAATATTCAGTAGTAATATTTACTTTCAGTCCATTCTCTTTGAATCCCTTGGTCAGCCCCTCATTCAGGTCGTTATGCCAAGGGGTTTGCGAGGTATAAGATTGAATAAAAAGTATGTTGTATGTATGTTCTGCTGCCGCCGCCCGGGCAAAAACAACGAAGAACAAAACAACAAACAAACAGTAATATTGTCGGTTCATAAGCAAAAAACAGCATTGTTTTCAACATTTTGCCTACAAAGATAAGTTATTATATTGAAAACAATGCAAATAGCTTCAGTTTTTTATTCCTCGCGTAAGGCTTCTGCCGGCTGTATACGGATCGCCTGCCGGGCGGGGAACCAAATGCCTATGAGTATCATCAAAGCCATCAAAAGACTTGTCACACAAAAAGTGATAAGAAAACGAATGATACTCCACTCTATACCACCTTCCGTCAGTTCCAGATAACCTATATTATAACAAATAATTGCAGCAGGCAAAGCAGCCAGTGCCAGTAGCAACAAGCCTTCTTTATTAAGACGATGCCAGAGTCCCATGCGGGTGGAACCGACTGCGACACGAAGTCCGAGTTCTCCACGACGATGCTGGGTACGAAACCAGAATGTACCGACTATTCCCAACAGGATATTCACCAACAAAAAGCCCATCATCCAAAACCGCGTCTGCATCTGATTGACATTGGTACGATTATAATCCTCACGTATCATCTCGTAATCGTGTACCTTCAGTATAAAAAGATTTCCCACACTGAACTGGGTATCCGACTGTTCCATCAGACGCTCCGGAAAGCCGGGAGCCGTATTCGGCTTTACACGCAGGCAAACTTCCGTATTGAGCGGATACAGGTCATCATTAATCTCAGCCAATTGTGCTTCCGTAAGAGGAATAGCCATATAGCGATCGCTGTAATTTGGCCAAAAATCATTGTAACGTACCTTAGTCGATACGGCAGCTATTTTATAAACGTCTGTAGAATCATCCACATTCACGACTTCTTTTCCCAACAACGTACGGTCACCCTTATAACCGTCAGGCCATATATTCTCGCTGAGAACCGCATTTCCGTTTTTTATAGCCTGCATTAAAGGCTGATATCCCTGTCCATCCGCACTTTGATAACGGAACACCTGAAAAAACTCCGGTGTTACCGGACGTCTCAACGGACTGCGCACCAGCGTATCAAGGCGAAAACGGATGCCGGAATTACTTCCTATATACGGACGTGCATTCACTGATATCGAGACAGCCTCTACTTCCGGCAAGCGACGGAGTCGGTTAGTCAGTTCAACAATGTCCTGTCCCGTCGTCGTTTCCTTCTGCCCTCTCGGAATATAAGAATCACTCTTATTGTTTTTCAGACTGAGTTCCAGATAGTAAGTATTGGTGATGTCATATCCCAGCGGTTCGTAATAAGTACGCGCTGTTGCATACGTCCAATCGACAATATACCACAACACCACGAAAACAATCAGCAATTCTGCCCACAGCCACCCGTTCGAGCGACGTTCGTTCCATATTTGTTTTAACAGTTGCATCTTCTTAAAAATTAGTTTGTTGAATGTTTCGGTTATCTCTCATTGATGGCATCCACAATATTTGTCCGTGTCACTCTCCATGCCGGAATGGCAGCACTCAATAAATTAAGTGCAAAGCAGGCAAAAAATGCGAGCAAGAACACAACCGGGTCAAACAGCAGATCCATACACATGGTCCGCAAATCCGTCACACCATTACCCATAAAGTCAATGGAAAACAGCATACTTCCCAAAAAGAAAGTTGCGCCATAACTCAGAATTAATCCGAGCACTCCACCCAACAGTGAATAAAGCATATTCTCAGAAAGTACCTGTATCATCAGTTCGCGTCTGGGCGCACCGAAAGCTTTTCGAACACCGATTTCAGAAAGGCGTTTGCGCATACGCGACAATGTCAGTCCGGAAAGGTTGACAGCAGGTACGATCAACAGAATGATTAACGTTATTATATACTGACGGACAGCCTGCTTCACAGCCGGAGGATTATTGGCTGAATATCGTTGCGCCGCCACAAAATAAGTATCCGGCTGGTCACGATAGAGCAATTCATAATCCGGATAACCTTCCATATATCTGTCCCTGAGACGTTCAGCTTCCATACGGATTGCCGGAAAGTCATCCTGAGATTTAGCCAAAATGTAGACACTCACCATTCCCATAATTCCATATTCACCCCAACTGGCGGTAAACGCATCTGTTGAACTTAAAGGAATCCAAATCTGGGCATAAGCATACCGTGCCAGTTTGGATACGGGACGCACAACTCCACAAATCATATAAGCGGAGTGATTTAAAAGGAATGTTTTTCCGACTACATCCGATGTTCCGAACAATTGCCGGGCTATATCCTCAGATATTACTGCTTTGGTTGCACCGGCATCAAAAGTAGCCTTATCAAACGGATATCCCGAAAGGAAATCGAACTTAAATACTTTCCAGAAATCATCATCCACCTGCAATACGCTGCAACTAACCTTTTCTCCCGCTGGCTTGGCAGCCAGCATCGTTTCCGAGAAACTGCTGGTTATAGTAACTGCTTCAGGGGCAGCCATTTCTTTAAAACAGGCTTTCGCTGTCTTATAAGAAACAGGTCCGTTACTCTGCCAGTTCTCGTTTGTTTTATACTGAAATCCCGCATACCTGAAAATCAACATACGGTCACGATAGCTTTCCGGAGCAAAGGGTGCAATAGTAGCACGCAATGTGATCACAATCACCATAATCATAGCAATAGCCAATGCCGTACCTATGATAGAGATAGAAGAAAGTAACTTATTCTCCTTCAACAGGTGAAATGCTTGTTTGAAATAGAGTTTTATCATTGTAATCTCATTATCTTCTCATTCATTTTCATACTTATCAGAATCCCCAGCCTTTCGTGCTCACATCCGGGCATTTCAGGCCTTTATGATTGATTCTGCCTACTCCGTCACGCTTCAGAGAAGCTCTGTCTGCCTTGCCGGACAATTTGATATTTCCGACTCCATCCACTTTGGCTTTCACAGTATTGCAGTTTACATTGACATTCATATTCCCGACCCCGTCTACCATTAATTCCAACTCATCACAATGGAGCTTTTTCACCTCACAGTTTCCCACTCCATCGAGTTTGAAAGTTATATTTTTCAGTTTCAGGGTTTCTTTAGCATTGAAGTTGCCGACACCATCGATCTTTACACTCTTCAAATCAGGGGCTGTGATATAGAACGTCAGGTTCTTGACGTTTTTTACATTCTTCTGCTTATATTCGATAACCAATGTTTCTCCTTTTACCGTTACTTTTGTTTTATCGACATATTCAAAAGGACCTTCCATCCGACAGGAATAAGTATCGGACTGAGTGAAAATAATGTTACCTACCGACCGCAGATTGATAGCGGAAAATTCGCCTACTTTACAATCTTCACTCACATTTTGTGCCCAAAGCGGGCAAAGGGCTACACTTAATAATACCGCAACAGCAGTTATAAAAATATTCTTTGTCATGATTAGCTTTTTTAGAGTTTAAAAGGGGATTACTGTACCTGACGGCCATCGAAGAAACGGATAGTTCTTGAAGTCTGTTTCGCCTGTTCTTCATTATGCGTCACCATAACGATAGTTCGGCCGTCTTCCTTATTCAGCCGATGGAGAAGTTCCATGACTTCGGCACCCATCTTAGAATCCAGATTACCGGTAGGTTCATCGGCCAGAATTATCTCCGGATGACCGATAATTGCACGCGCTATGGCCACACGCTGACACTGACCACCGGAAAGCTGTGTCGGAAAGTGATTCATACGATGACTCAATCCGACTTTTTCCAGTACCTCCTTCGCCAAACGCTTGCGTTCACCGCTGCTGATACGACGATAGAGTAACGGTAACTCAACGTTATCCATCACATTGAGTGAATTAATCAGATGGAAAGACTGGAATACAAAGCCCAGTGTTTTGTTACGGAAAGCCGCCAGTTGCTTATCTTTCATTCCCTCAGTGTGCGTACCATTAATTTCAACAGTTCCTGTTGTGGGTGCATCAAGCAGTCCCATAATATTCAACAAAGTAGATTTGCCACATCCGGACGGCCCCATAATGCTTAGAAATTCTCCGCGGTCTACGGTCAGATTCACGTTTTCCAGTGCTACCGTTTCAATCTCGTCCGTACGGTAAATCTTAGAGAGAGAAGTCAATGTTATCATAACTATAAGTATTTAATTTAGATCGTTTTTATCTCATTTTCAGCTTATTCTTGTTCTTATAAGAGCTCATATCACTGACTACCACTACATCTCCCGGTTGTAAGCCACTCACCACTTCCACATATTCAAAGTTGGAATCGCCCAGCTGTACTTTACGTTTCACCAGTTCGTCATCAGATGTCCGGACAAAAAGATCATACTCACCACGTCCCACATAGAAAGAAGCGTTTGCCATCCGCATCACATCTTCCTTTACGGCATTCATCACATAAACGTCCGTTTTCAGTCCCGAACGTAAACGGCGGTTATTATCGTCTTTCAACTGCACTGTAAAAGAAATGACTCCGTTTTTAGACAGGGGTGTCACACTGCTGACCGTTCCTTCCAGTTTGTCATTGCCTATCTTTACAACCGCTTTTCCTCCGGCAGCTACCCGGTCACCGTAGGTATCGGCTATTTCACCTTCTACCTTAAAATGGCTTAAGTCTGAGATGATGGCCACCTGTCCGCCTTGCGAAATCTGAGCACCGATCTGATTATTAATGTAGGTAAGAATCGCTTTACGCGGAGACCGAATCTGGGCATCGTCCAGTGTACGCTTCATTTCGGCAAGACTTTTACGGAAGATATTGAAATCCAGTTCCTGCACTTTCAGTTCGGCAGCCGCTACTTCTTTTTCGTTCTTATATTGTTGTTGGAGCTGTTCGTATTCCAGTTGTGCTACGTTATAGCTCAATTCTGCCTGACGCACTTTATCTGTTGTTCCCGCTCCCAGACTGTCCAGATAGTGTTCGTTCCGAAGTTCCACTTTCATGCGGCTCAATTTCATGGCAGAGACCTTAATCTGCATCGCCATATCGGAAAGTTTCGTCTGATTATTGACGCGAAGCTGATCCAGCTTATAGCGGCGCATCTGTTCTTCGTCAAGCAGTTTTTTATATTCCGTTTCCGTGCTCTGAAGGTCGAGTTTCAGAATCGGAGTACCGATTTCCACACTGTCTCCACCTTTTCTATATACTTCAACAATACGGCTGTTAATGGGAGAATTGATGATTTCTTCAAATGCAGGGACTACCTTGCCGGAGGCACTGACACTAACTTCAATCATTCCCTTATCAACTGTAGAAAGTACCAGATCCTTTTTTTCCACTCCTGTCCGCATGACAGATATAAGTATGCCGATAACAACTATACCGGCCACTCCTATCGATGAATAACGGATGATCTTTTTATTGCGTTCTTTGTTACGCACTTCTTTGGGTATTTCTCTGTCCATATCTAAGTATTTACAATTTCACTTTCAGTTGTTTTACCTTTTATTATACCAAATCTATGCCAAAAGCATAATCAACTGATTAACAGAGAATAATAAAAAAGAGAAGGTGTCCGATATCGGACACCTTGTACGAATTTACCGTTCAAAAAAACATGGTGTCACTATACTGTTATTATAGTGTCACTATCTTCTTGTTATAGTGTCACTATACCGACCGGATAGTGACACCATCGCAAAACGGTGCTATACTATTTCTTTTGAGTTTGGTTGCGGTTCTTGTTTGGCCGGTTGTGGCTCCTGTATGAGGTCTTTCCCCCAATGGGTAGTTGCCTCAATTGCTTCCCGGTCACGGATCTCTTTCGCCTTGCGGGCATAGACAATCATTCTCATGGACTGATCATAGGTGAAGTAATTCCATACCCAGTTCAACAACACCACTACTTTATTGCGTACTCCCAGAATAGAGCGCAGATGCACTACCAGCCACATTACCCAAGCAAACCATCCCTGCATCTTCACCTTGCTGAATTCCGCTACGGCACGATTACGCCCGACAGTCGCCATCGACCCCAAGTTACGATAATGAAAAGGCTTCATCTCTTTTCCTTTTTCCAGGCGGATCAGATTCTTTGCCAGCAATTCCCCTTGCTGGATGGCAACTTGTGCCAGTTGAGGATGTCCGTTCGGATAATCTTCGTCACCGGAAAGAATACATAAGTCACCAATGGCAAACACATTATTCGTTCCTTCTACCCGATTAAAGGCATCTACTTTGATACGGCCTCCACGACCGATTACGGACGTATTCATATTCCCAAAAGAAACTCCGGTCACTCCACTTACCCAAATAAAAGTACGGGTAGCAATCTCACTGCCGTCTTCAAGTGTCACCTTATGGTCACGGTAATCCGTGACACGCTTATTTAAAAGAATGTTGACTCCCATTTCACGGAGAAACTGTTCTGCATGACTAGATGAGTCTTCGGACATTCCGGCAAGTAGCCGCGGCCCCGCTTCTATCAGATAAATATGCATCAGACTGCTGGGCATATCGGGATAATCATTCGGCAATACAAATTTCTTCATTT
>OLGL01002175.1_pt1 | contig 16242 bp, 12 predicted proteins | sample 1605041 | NCBI WGS metagenome assembly OLGL01 (sample SAMEA3888905, study PRJEB22519) | human gut metagenome | biome: human gut; feature: human-associated habitat; material: faeces | place: Denmark | collected 2010 | reverse complement strand
CCGCCGCTTCCGGCAAACAAATCCAGAAACCGGCAGTCATAAAGGCTCGGTGTAATCATATTAAATAATGTCTCTTTGATCCGGTCGGTTGTCGGACGTGTGTCCATTCCTTCAATCGTTTTCAGTTGTAATCTTTTGGCAGATCCTGCTATTACTCTCATAACATCCTCACTTGCTTCGCTTATTATATAGTTCTTCTATTAATATTTCTTCTTTCAGCAAAATATCTTTTTCCCGTTCATTATACGTATTTACTATATAAAAGTCAAATCGGCACACAGCATTTTCTGCCATGCGCCGATTTTTCTTTTCCTTATTTACCGGACATCTGTTTTTCCTGTTCTTCGATCATTTTCTTAACCATATAACCGCCCACAGATCCATTCTGTGCGGAAGTCAGGTTTCCGTTGTAACCGTTGGATAAGGGAACGCCCAGTTCGTTTGCAACTTCCATTTTGAAACGATCCAGTGCCTCTTTTGCCTCAGGTACCTCTGCTCTGTTAGAAGATTTGCTTGCCATAAGTGTAGTCTCCTTTCAAATTCGCCTGTCATGGGACAGGCGAACACTTGCGTTCTTTTCCTGCCTCACGACCGGTTTGTTTTTTGTTACGTTCCTAGTATATGTACGAAACAGAATAATACACTGGCATCTTCTGTGTGTTTTGTCAAAATATAGCAGTCCTGAAAGAAAGCATATCTTTCACTTTTTTCCTGCCATTCTTTGTGCTATAATTCTAAGTAAATCGGAACCGCCGTCTTCTCTTCCTGCTATTTTGTCGGGAGAGTTGGGCAGTCCCAAACAGCTATCATTTCATAAAACGAAAGGACAGAAACGATTATGGCATGGAAAAAAGAAGCATTCGGCACTCTGGAAAACGGAGCAGCAGTCAGCAAATATACGCTGACCAATGAAAATGGCGTATCTGCCGCATTTACAGATCTGGGCGGCACCTGGCTGGAGATGAAGGTTCCGGATCGGAACGGAAAACTGGCAGACGTATTGTTAGGGTACGATTCCGTAGAAGATATTCTGACAAAAAGCGGTCATCTGGGAGAAATTGTGGGCCGCAATGCGAACCGGATCGGAGGCGCAGCCTTTACTTTAAATGGCATTACCTATGCCCTTGTGATAAATTCCGGAAGCAAAAACAATCTCCACAGCGGCCCGGATTTTTACAGGAGTCGTCTCTGGGATGCTGATGTAGAGGAAACCGGTCTTGGTACCAGAATTACCTTTTCCCTGTTCAGCCCTGACGGAGATCAGAACTATCCTGGCAATGCCAATATTGCCGTCAGCTATACTCTGACTCCGGACAACAGTCTCCGTCTGGATTATCTGATGGTTTCCGACGCGGATACCATCGCCAATTTTACAAACCACGCTTACTTCAATCTGGCCGGTCACGATGCGGGAAGCGTCCTGACACAGAAGGTATGGATTGATGCAGATACATATACTATTCCAGATGCAGAATCCATTCCCACCGGAGTTCTGGAGCCTGTCAAGGGAACTCCCATGGATTTTACAGAATTAAAAACCATTGGCGATGAGATTGACGCAGACTATGAACCCTTAAAAAATGCCGGCGGCTACGATCATAACTGGATTCTCAACCATGAGTCAGGCGTATTCAGTCTGGCGGCGGCTGCGCTCGACGAGGAGAGCGGGCGCAAGATGGAGGTATACACCGATCTGCCGGGAGTTCAGTTCTACACGGGCAATTTCCTGGACGGACAGGTTCCGGGAAAGGGCGGCGTGAAGTATGCGAGACGCCAGGGATACTGCTTTGAGACTCAGTATTACCCGAACGCAGTCAACATGCCGGGATTTGCATCCCCGATCGTGAAAAAGGGCGAGAAATACGATACAACGACCAGTTATAAATTTATGACGGTTTAAATTTGTATCTGATTTGTGATTATTTTGACATAGGATAGAGATTGACATGAGTGAGACAAACAACAAGGGAGTAAAAGTGCTGGCATCTGCCAGCCTTTTATTTGTAACAATTATCTGGGGCAGCGCGTTCGTTGTGATGAAAAATTCGATGGACGCGATCACACCTACATACCTTTTGGCGTACCGGTTTACGATCGCGGCGCTTGGGATGGCGGCTCTTTTCTGGAAACAGATCCGGGGAATGTCGATGCAGGAGTTTAAATGCGGCGCACTGGCGGGATTGTTTCTATTTATCAGTTATTATTTTCAGACGTATGGGCTGAAATACACGACCGCGAGTAAAAATGCGTTTATTACGACGTTGTATGTGGTGATCGTGCCGTTTCTGGCATGGGCGGTTAATCATGTGCGCCCGAAGGCAAATAACCTGGTCGCAGCGGGATTTGCTGTTGTGGGATTGGCGCTTTTATCGCTGAAAGGCGATCTGTCGGTCAATTTTGGTGATTTCCTGACGCTGGTGTGCGGCATCTGCTTTGCGGTTCATATGATTTTTCTGGATCGCTTCACGGCATACTGCACTCCGATCCGCCTGACGGTCATGCAGATGGGAACAGCGGCGGCGTGTTCGTGGGTGCTGGGGCTTCTCACGGAAGGAGCGTTCCATCCGGAAGTATTTACACTGCCGGGAGTGGCAGTTTCGATGCTGTATCTGGGACTCGCATCCAGCATGCTCTGTTTTCTGCTTCAGACAGTGGGGCAGAAATATCTGAGCGCCAGCACATCCTCAATTCTACTGTCGTTTGAATCGGTGTTTGGACTCCTGTTCTCTGTCTGGCTGCTGCATGAGGAGCTGACGGTGCGGATGCTAATTGGCTGTGCGTTGATGTTTGCGGCGGCGATTCTGGCGGAGTGGACGCCGAAGCGGAAAAGTAATTATAGGAAATTAGGTTACTGGGCACGTATGCGTGAACAGTAACGAAATTAGTAAGATAGGAGCAGAACAACGTGGCAAAATCGTTATTTATAGCCGAGAAACCGAGCGTGGCGCGTGAGTTCGCAAATGCACTCAAGGTAAATGGACGATCGGTGGATGGCTATATTGAATCGGAAAATGCGGTTGTGACCTGGTGTGTTGGACATCTGGTCACGATGAGCTATCCGGAAGTATATGATATGAAATATAAGCGCTGGAGTCTGGAGACACTTCCATTTCTCCCGAAAGAATGGAAATATCAGGTTATCGACAGCGTGAAGAAACAGTTTGGAATCGTGAGCGGTCTCTTAAACCGGGCGGATGTAGATACAATCTACGTCTGTACCGACTCGGGACGGGAGGGAGAATATATCTACCGCCTCGTCGCGCAGATGGCTGGCGTGCAGGGCAAGAAACAGAAGCGCGTCTGGATCGATTCACAGACGGAGGAAGAGATTCTGCGCGGCATCCGCGAAGCGAAGGATCTGTCCGAATACGATCATCTGGCGGATTCGGCATATCTGCGGGCAAAAGAAGATTATCTGATGGGAATTAACTTTTCCCGCGCACTGACGTTGAAATATGGACCATCTGTTTCTAACTATATGCGAAGTTCTGACCGGACCGTGATCTCAGTCGGACGCGTCATGACCTGTGTCCTCGGCATGGTAGTCCGCCGGGAGCGGGAAATACGGGAATTTGTCAAAACGCCATTTTACCGCGTGATCGGTACATTTGGACCGGCAGGTATCTCGATTGACGGCGAATGGCGGGCGGTGGAAGGAAGCCGTTACTATGGAACGCCGTGTCTGTATAAGGAAAATGGTTTTAAGGAGCGAAAGGACGCGGAGGCGCTGATTGCATGGCTGTGGGAACGCGAGAATGGAAGCGAAAATTCGGGAGTCATGCAGTCAGAAGTCAGCGACGCAGAAAAAGCGGACGCGGGTTTAATGGGCGTATATAATACTTCGCAGGGAACCATTTTAAAAGTGGAAAAGAAAAAGGAAACCAAAAATCCACCTCTTCTCTATAACCTGGCGGAGCTCCAGAATGATTGTTCTAAAATGTTTAAAATCAGCCCGGATCAGACCCTGAAAGTGGTGCAGGAGCTGTACGAGCGAAAGCTGGTTACCTATCCGCGAACGGACGCGCGTGTGCTTTCAACGGCGGTGGCGAAGGAGATCAGCAAAAATATCGGCGGTCTGACGCATTATGAGCCGCTGGCGGCATTTGCATCGGAGGCGATGCAGGCAGGGCTGTGGAAGAACATAGCAAAAACGCGTTATGTCAATGATAAGCAGATTACCGATCACTACGCAATCATACCGACCGGACAGGGACTCGGCGCGCTGCGAAGTCTCCCGGAGTTGAACCGCAAGATTTACCAGGTGATTGTGCGCCGTTTCTTAAGCATCTTTTATCCGGCGGCGGTTTACCAGAAATATGCGGTTGAGATTGAGGTAAAAGGTGAACATTTCTTTGCCGGTTTCAAGGTATTGAAAGAAGCGGGATATCTCAAGGTGGCGGAAATTCCGAAAAAGAAAAAGGACACTGCCGGAGAAAGTGTCGGCAGAACGAACCGCCTTGAATCAGGTATAGATGGAAATGATGCGGAAAATCCGGCAAGAGAAGCAGATGGAACAGACAGCAGCCAGCCCAAGGTAATTGACGCGTCCCACCCAGAGTTTATCCAGATGCTGGAACAGCTCAAAAAGGGGATGAAAGTGTCACTGGATGATTTGCAGATCAAAGAGGGCGAGACATCTCCGCCGAAGCGTTATTCCTCCGGTTCGATGATTCTGGCGATGGAAAATGCCGGTCAGCTTATCGAAGACGAAGAGCTGCGCGCCCAGATCAAGGGCAGCGGCATCGGAACGAGTGCAACCCGCGCGGAGATCTTGAAAAAGTTGTTCAACATCAAATACATGGCGCTCAACGAAAAAACGCAGGTCATCACGCCGACCTATCTGGGAGAGCTGATTTATGAGGTCGTACACACATCCATGAAGCAGCTTCTCAACCCGGAGCTGACGGCAAGCTGGGAAAAAGGTCTGACCTATGTGGCAGAGGGAAGCATCACACCGGATGAATATATGCAGAAATTAGAGCGCTTCGTTATCGGACGCACCTACAATGCGGTTCATATGGGAAATACGTATGGGCTGCGGCCGGCATTTGATGCGGTTGCTGTGTTCTACCAGAATGCAGGGAAAGAGAAGAAATTGAATTTCAAGAAAGGCAATGATCATGAAAAAAGAAGAAATGAAAATCACAGAATTATATGATTTAACCCATACGCTGGCTTCAGATTATCTGAAACAGTTTACCTACCCGTGGGAGGCGCTGGCAGGTCTCAGTGATTTTATCATCGAATTGGGAAATAGCCTGGATCCGGCAGAATATGAGAAACGTGGTGAAAACATCTGGGTTCACAAGACAGCGAAGGTATTTGACAGCGCCTATCTGCACGGACCGGTCATCGTCGGCAAAGACGCCGAGGTGCGCCACTGTGCATTCATCCGCGGCAGCGCCCTGATCGGAGAAGGTGCAGTAGTCGGAAACTCTACCGAGCTTAAAAACGTCATCCTGTTCGATAAAGTACAGGTACCGCATTATAATTACGTCGGAGACTCCATCTTAGGCTATAAATCCCACATGGGTGCCGGTTCCATCACCTCCAACGTAAAATCCGATAAACTTCTGGTGGAAATCCACGCCGAAGACGGCAAGATCAAAACCGGACGCAAAAAAATCGGCGCCATGCTCGGTGACAACGTAGAAGTAGGCTGCGGCTCTATCCTAAACCCGGGCAGCATCATCGGACGCGGTACCAACATCTATCCGCTTTCTAGCGTGCGCGGCGGGGTAGATGCAAACTCTATCTATAAGAAGCAGGGAGAAGTTGCTAAAAAGGAAGAACGCTGACAAATCTCTATATTGAAAAACGGTTTCTACACCAAATGCAACACATCCACCAGCAAAATCTCCGCCAGTCCATAATAAGTCACAACCGCTACCAGATCATTCACCGTCGTGATAAGCGGACCAGACGCAACTGCCGGGTCAACCTTCAGCTTGTGAAACAGCATCGGCACCAGTACGCCGACCAGGCTGGAGATTACCATTGCGGTCAGAAGAGAGATGCCGACACAGCCGGAAAGTGCAAAAGAGAAGAAAAGACTCTTCTGCTTCATAATATGAACGAAAATGCCGATCACGACGAATGAAGCCGAGCCGAGCAGCAGTCCATTTAAAAATCCGATTCGCATTTCCTTGAATATAAATCCCAGCTTCTGCATCGCGGAGATGTCCTCATCCATCAGGACACGGATGGTGACAGCCAGCGACTGGGTGCCGACATTGCCTGCCATGTCGAGGATCATCGACTGAAAGCAGATAAGAAGGGCGATACGGTCAACGATCGGCTCGAAAATGCCGACTACTGAGGAAACCCCCATGCCGAGGAAGAGCAGCAGCACCAGCCACGGGAGACGTTTTTTCAAACTCTGCAACAGTGGTTCGTGCAGATCCTCTTCGGAAGTAAGACCTGCCAGCTTTGCGTAGTCATCACCCATCTCGTCGTCGATCGCCTCGGCGATGTCCTCGTAAGTGATGGCGCCGATGATTTTATGGTTCCGATCGAGTACTGGGATAGAATCCTCGCTGTAATCGATCAGCTCTTCCATACAATCCGAAGATTTCTCATCCGCGTACACATACGGATAGGAGGTACTGATAATGTCCTCCAGCTTCATGTACTCACGGGCAGTGATTAAATCTTTCAGCTCGATCGCACCGAAATAGCGTCCATTTTCGTCTTCGACGTAGATGGTGTCGATGTTGTCGTTGTCCTCCGCCTGGGAGATCAGATGGCGCATTGCCTGCTTGATCGTACAGTTATTGGGAATGACGATGTAGTTGGTCGTCATCCGGCTACCGATCTGTTCCTCATCGTAGGAAAAGATCAGGTGGATATCATCCTTAGATTCCTGATCCATGCGCGCGATCAGGGCTTCTTTTTTCTCTGGATCTAAATTTTCGAGGATATCGACCGCCTCATCGGCATCCATCTCTGCCAGAACGGCTGCCGCCCGGTCAAGCCCCAGTTCATCCAGATAAGGCGCCGGTTCATCGAGATAGGTGAAAATCTCTGCCGTCATTTCCAGAGAGAGAATATTGTAGAGGCGTTTCCGGGTCGCAGTGTCCAGTGTTTCCAGAACCTCGGCAATATCGTTTGCATGGTAATTGTCGAGGTCATCCCGGATCACGCTTGCCGGTTTTCCGCTGCGGATGATCGCGCGGATATTTTCTTCAAAATTAGCATTATGCTCTGCGGTTGCGGCGATCGGAGCCGTTTCCGGGGAGCTTGTTTTCTTTTCGTCCATTTCTGGAGTCTGATTCATATTTGGTTCCCTCGCTTTCTGTCGTTCTATTTAATGTCGTTTGGGACGTACAGGGCGAGCAGTGCGGGGATAAAAAAATCCACCGCCAGTCGGGAACAGGATGAAATGCCGCAGATGGCAGTTTCAAACCCGCGCCAGGGCGATGGACAAATATATATGAAAACCAATCGTGCCGGGAAACGTTCAGCACTGAATTACTAGCCTCTTAAAGCAGGCGGAAATGTGCTGCCAGACAGCCCGATTCACACTCAAAAGGACCCTGCGGCAGACCAACAGTCTGGTACGCATGGTTGGAATTCATAGTTTGATTTTGCCCATCGCGACGACTTCGCCCGTTGCTGTCACAACTGTCCATGTGGTTCCCCTTTCTGAATTTTAAAAAATTGCAGTTTTATTAAAGCACGGAATTTCGTGAAAGTCAAGCCGGATTTTCCAGCACCCGGATGCCTTTTAAGATAAAGTCCTCTGTCAAGATTGCCATCTGTTCTGTGGATTCCTTCATGCCGCTTTCGATCCAGTACTGAACGGTACCGACACAGCCGGAAACGATAAAGGCGGAAAATGCCGCGAGCGTATCCGGATCGCTGGAACATTTGAGATCCAGCCAGCCTTTTAAACATTTATCGCTGACAATGCGTTTCAGGCGGTTGACAAAATTCAGATCACCGTTTTCTCCTATTAAGATAGAAACAATCTCTGCATTTTCCTGTACAAGAGGAAATAGTTCTGAGAGTGCGAGGGAAGGGCGCGCTACCAGTTCGGGAACGGGATGGTGCGTCAGGACAGACTCAACCTCCTCGACCAGTTCATTTTTGATCTGATCCATCAGGTCAAAGACATCTTTATAATGAAGATAAAAGGTGCCGCGGTTGATGTCAGCCATCTCGGCGAGTTCGCGCACCGTGATATCCTGAATCTTTTTTTCTTTGAGGAGGCGGGTTAAGCATTCTTTTAACTGGCGTCTCGTCTTTCGTACACGCCGGTCGAGTATTTCTTCTTTCATAGTGACTTCCTTTCTGAACGTTTCCAGACAGGGAAACGCCGTATGACTGTGTATCGGAGGCTGTGGATGAAGGGAGTGTTAAAAATAAGTAAAAATGGGCACACCAGATACAAAAAAACAAACATAATGTGATGAAATGTTGATTAAAATACAACTGACGTAAAAATGATTATTGTATTCATTCGAACAACTTAGTATAATGCATTATAGTTCAAAAATGAACAAATGTCAATTAAACAGACATGAGTTGTATATGCTCTATTTTAGATGTAACTGTTCACTGCGAAGAAGTCTTTTGTATGGAATGTTTCACAGACGGCAGGAGTGGCTGACAATCGGGAAAGGAACGGCTATGAGAACCCGCAGCATATGCGAAAGCAAAAGGAAATAGATACGAAGGTGGAATCTGATATGAAAAATTTTGTCATTACAATCGGAAGAGAGTTTGGAAGCGGCGGCCATAATCTGGGGCAGTCTCTGGCAAAGGAACTGGGAATTCCCTGTTATGACCGCCGTCTGATAGAGGAAGCAGCGGTGTGCGGCGGATTTAAGATGGAGGAACTGGAAGAGGCGGACGAGATGAAGGCGAACCGTTTTCTTTTTAAGGTTCCGGCCAAGTGCAATCCGTTTACCGGTTATGGAAAGCCGATGAATGATACCTTGTTTGTCGTGCAGTCCCAGTTGATCCGGGAGTATGCGAAGAAAGGTCCATGCATCATCGTGGGACGCTGCGCTGATAAGATCCTGGAGGAGACGGAAGGGCTTATTTCTCTATTTATATATGCCCCGATGGAGGCGCGTGTGAAGGAGATTATGCGGCGTTACGAGACAGATGAAAAAGAAGCTGAATACCTGATCAAACAAGCGGATAAAATACGGAAAAATTATTATAATTTTTATGCAAAAAAGACATGGGCGGATAGAGCAAGCTATGATATGCTGATTGACAGCAGCCGGATCTCGGAAAAGGAGCTGGCGGCGATGCTCCGGGCACTTTTAACGGCACGGGGGGTGGAACTGGAAACAGATGGATCCGATCAATAAGCATAAAGAAGAGTGAGGACAGCGTATGAAGGACAGAAATTTGTGGATGAAGAAGGAAGAAAAGCGGACGGCGCCGGGGTTAAAAGGGGCGCTGAAAGCGGTTCTGGGACATAAGATAGTGCGGCTGGCAGGAATCGCAGGAGTAAGTCTCCTTTTCTCAGCGTCTGCCGCCCAGACAGTGCTTGCGGATGATGCGGGTGTCTGGCAGCCGGTGGAGAATGGGTATTATCTGGTGGGAATGGACGGTTCTTACCTGACGGGCTGGCAGCAGATGGGCGGAAAATGGTACCTGCTCGGAGCAGACGGTTTGATGAAAACGGGCTGGGAGCAGGAAAATGGAACCTGGTATTATCTGCAAGGGGACGGCGCGATGGCGACCGGCTGGCAGAATATCGACGGAAAATACTATTTCCTGAAAGACAGCGGAGCGATGGAGGGAACGACCTTCACAAAGGATGAGACGCAGTATACGATCAACGCGGACGGCAGCCTGGCGAACGCCAAAAAGAAGAAAAACACGGGCGGCGGCGCGTACACGCTGGCATTTCTGGATGCAGATACCCAGGCGATGGCGGACAGCTTAAATGAGCTGAAGGCGGACGCGTTTGACGGGGATGAGGAAGAAGATTACTATGACGATGACAAAAAAGATTACGATAAAGATGCCAGCTTTATTTTAAATGGAAAATTACAGCAGATCGCCGAACACCGCCTGGCGATGGCACGCAGTAAGGGCTATGGAAGCAGCCGGATCCCGGATGAAGGCACACTTGATGATTACCTCAAATCCATCGGGGAAAGCACTGCGAGACGTCATACGGAGATTTACCTCATCAACTGTGATGATGTGACGCAGGCAGAAGAAAAGCTTCTGCGTAATCACGACAGCGACGAGAAAAAGCGCGTGGACCGGGTGATTTATTATAAGGAAATGGGTGTTGCACATCAGCAGGTCGGCGATAAGCATTATTATATGATTATTTTGATGCGGTAAGGATCGCAATCATTGTATGACAGGAGCAAGCAGGCATGAAACTGAAATTTTTACATAAACGCAAAGAAGAAAAACAGACGGAAAAAGAAGCCTTCTCCCTGCCGAAATTCATCATTGAGCGGAGCAGGGCGATCGAGATTGTCTTTCTGGTTCTGGTGCTGATATCAGCGCTCATGGCGCCGTTTGTCGAGATCAACTATGATCTGACGGAATACCTGCCGTCGACCGTCCAGTCCAAACAGGGATTGGACCTGATGGAAGAGAAATTCGGCTACCCCGGCACGGGGCGCATCATGATTGACGATGTTTCGCTTTATGAGGCGAAAGCCTACAAGGATAAAATAGAGGCGTTGGACGGAGTCGATCAGGTTATGTGGCTCGATACATCGACCAGCGTATACGCGGCGGACGCATTTATCAACTTTAATAGTGTTGATGAGTATTACAAGGATAATACGGCGGTTATGGATATTGTTTTTGTAAACGGCGACACGGATAAGAGGACGTCCCAGACGATCGATGAGATCAAGGACATTCTCGGAGACAAGGGACATTACGTCGGCATGGCGGTTCAGAATAAATCGCTGCAGGAAAATGTTTCGAGCGAGATGAAGCTGATTATGACGCTGGCGGTCGTGGTTATTTTCCTGATTCTGACCGTGACGACGAACTCTTGGTTTGAACCGGTGCTGTATCTGACGGTCATGGGCGTGGCGATCGTCCTGAACAAAGGAACAAACCTGTTTATCGGGCGGATATCCTTTTTGACGAACAGTGTGTCGGCGGTCCTGCAGCTCGCCTGCTCGATGGATTATTCGATTTTCTTAAGCCACGCGTTTGCGAGGGAAAAGGCAAAGGGACTGGATCAGATGACCGCGTTAAGCAACGCGATCAATGAGGCATTAAACTCCATTTTCGCCAGCAGCCTGACGACGATCGTCGGATTTATCGTTCTGTGTTTTATGAAGTTTAATATCGGATTTGATATGGGACTCGTGCTGGCAAAAGGTATTGTCCTGAGTCTTCTGACAGTGGTGTTTTTCATGCCGGCGATGATTCTGCGTATGACGCCGATGATTGAGAAAACATCCCATCGTTCGTTCCTGCCGTCGTTTGATAAGCTCAGCCACGGTATCTACAACAGCCGCCGCATCGTGCTGATTCTGATCGCGGTGCTGGCGATCCCGGCATACACGGCGCAGAGCATGAACGATTTCCTCTACGGAAATGACGCGGTCGGCGCCAGCGAGGGAACGACTGTATATGAGGATGATGGGCTGATCACAGCGAAATTCGGACGAAGCAATATGATGATGGCAATCGTGCCGGATACTTCTTTTATCAAGGAAAAACAGTTCACGGATGAGCTGGAAGACCTGCCGTACATGAAGAGTGTAACGTCCTTGTCCGGGCAGCTCCCGGAGGGCGTACCGGAAGATTTCCTTCCGTACAGCATCACAAGCCAGTTACATAAAAAAGATTATGCGAGAATCCTTATTTACGTTAAGAGTAAGGGCGAGAGCAAGCTGGCGTACCAGTGCTCGGATGAGATCCAGGCGATCATGAAGAAATATTATCCGGAAAATTCGTATCTGGTCGGCACAACACCGTCCACACAGGACATCCAGACGACGATCACGAAGGATTACAGCCGTGTCAATGTGATGTCGCTGATCGGCGTATTTGTGGTTGTCATGTGGAGCTTTAAATCACTGATTATTCCGCTCCTTATCATGATTCCGATTGAGGTCGCGATTTTCGTCAATATGGCGGTACCGTACATCGTCGGAGACACGATGATTTTCATTGGTTACATTATCGTAAGCTGTATCCAGCTGGGCGCGACCGTCGATTATGCGATTCTGACGACGAACAATTATCTGGAATGCCGCAAGACGATGGATAAGAAGGAAGCGGCGATCGGGACGCTGAATCTTAGTATTCCGGCGATTCTGACATCCGGTTCGATCCTGACCTGTGCCGGATATATTGTATATAAGGTATCGAGTGTCGCGGCGATCGGCGATCTGGGACATTTGATTGGACGGGGGGCTCTGATTAGTATGCTTTTTGTCTGCTCCCTGATGCCGGCATTTCTGGTATTGTTTGATCATATCCTGATGCAGAACGAATTTGAGAGGATTCATCTGTTTTTCAAAAAACGGCGCGAACGCCGCCATGCCCGTATGAAACGGGCGGCAAGACGCGTGGCTGGTGCCGTGTGGAAAGGGAAAAAGCCGCTGGTGGATTCAGTTACGTCGAAAAGAAAACAATTCGAAGCTGAAACGAAAGTGCTGGAAGATACAGAAATGACAGAGACGGGCGGTTCTCAAGAGAAAACAGATTCCGATGCGGAGGCGCGGGAGAAACACAGAAGAAAGCTCCGGCTACTCGGAAAAGTGAGAGAACGAAGAAAAGACCGGAAACGGAAGATGACAGAAAAAAGGGAGGCTGGAAGCCATGAAGAAGATCATTAGAAGAGGAGCGGCGGCGACGCTGGCAGCGGTTACGCTGGTAACGAGTGCGGCAGTTCCTGTCCGGGCGGCTGCACCAAGAGTTCAGGTAGATGAAACGATGTATGTCAATCTGGACTATTATGGAACGGCAACGCAGATCAACGTGGTCAAAGGCTGTACCACGAATGGACGGACCGAATATACCGATTATGGTACCTATGACAAGGTGGTCAACATGACGGACGACACGGCGCCGGAAATTGGCGATGGAACCGTCACATGGAAACTGCCGGAGAAGAATTCGCGTTTTTATTATCAGTGTACGATGCCGAAAAATAGCGTCGATCTGCCGTGGACGTTTGACGTTTCCTATAAACTTAATGGAGTGGAAGCGGATGCATCCAAACTGGCGGGGGCGTCTGGTCTGGTTGAGGTCAATGTAAAGGCGACCCCGAATGAGAAGGCGAAGGCGTATTATAAAAATAATATGGTGTTGACCGTGCTTGTGCCGGTGGATATGGAGAAATGCTATAGTGTCGATGCGCCGGGTGCGCAGGTGCAGTCGGTTGGAAGCTATCAGGCGGCAATGTTTGCGGCGCTTCCGGGCGAGGACGGCGATTTTACAGTCCGGGTCGGCACGGATAATTATGAGAATATCGGAGTCATTATGATGATGGTTCCGGGGACCCTGGATGAGCTGAACCGCATCAAGGATCTGAAAGAGGCGAAAGATACCTGGCGCGAGGATGGAAACAAGATGTATGACAGCATGAATGCGCTGTTAAAGACGATGGAATCCATGAAGTCGGATGTTTCCGGCGTGAAGGGCGGTCTGGCAAATCTCGATCAGGCGCGTGGAACCGTCGGTGCTAACCGGAAACAGATCGAGGCGCTCTCGACACAGGCGCTTGCCGATCTGCAGGCGGTCACGGATCAGACGACGGTCATGATTCCGTATTTACAGACGGCGCGCGATGCGGTGACGGATATTAACAGCAACACACAGGCGCTTTCCAATACGATGGAAGATATGCAGGATGAACTGGATCGCCTGTATGACCGCCTGGGAAGTCTGAGCAAATCGCTCCGGTCGGCTTCGGATGAATTAAATAAGGGTCTTGTCAGCCAGCAGACGCAGGATGCGATCGAGAAAGATATTGTCCAGCGGACGGCGGAAGTCCAGAAAATTTTGGAAGAACTCGATAAACTTCTGGGACAGGGAAATACCTCCCTGGCGGTGACAGAACAGGGGATTGGAAGCCTGAATCAGAGTTTAGCCACGTTAGACGGCATGAAGCTGAAACGGATCCGCAAGATGAAGAGTGCGGAGAAGGAAGAGGCATCTGTATCGTCGGAGGCGGCATCTGGAAACGGAAATGGTCAGACAGCGGGGGCGGCTGGCAGCGCAGATATCACGGATTCTGCAGGTGCCGCCGATCATGCAAAAACTACGGGTTCTGCAAATACCACGGATGACGCGGAAATGGCAGCAGGCACAGCGTCTGGTGCAGCTGGTAACCAGGCGGAAAAAGCGGCTGAATCAGCGACAAAGACGGAAGAGAAGAATCCTGCTTCGACGGCAGACAAGGCAGAGACGGATTCTGCTAAGAATTCGGGTTCCGCTTCGGAAGACAACTCCTCGGGTCAGGATGCAGAGGTGAATGCATTTGGAACAGAGGTTTCTGCGGGAACCCTGATAGCCGGACCGTCCGGCGAGCCGGGAAGCGGCGGTGTCAATGATGCGAGCTGGGAAGATGAGATTGGCAATGCAGAAGATGATGTAGAGGAGGCACTGGAGTCTCTGTCAGCGACTACTTATTCTGCGGATGCTGCAAGTCTGGTGGAAGAGACGAAGGGCATTTTCCAGAAAGTGGAGCAGGCGCAGAAAACTGCGAAAACGATTGTGAATAAAGTGAATGGTGCGTTCAAGACGGCGGGAGATATTACTGGCAAGACGGGTTCTACTTTATCGGCGCTCAGAAGTTCGACCGATGAGCTGATCAATTTGCTGGATGATATGCGTGTCCTGATTGACACAACGGATAAATATGTGCCGACGATGCTGGATTCCCTGTCTGATTCGGAAGAACTGATGAACCGGCTGACCAAGGCGCTTTATACCACACATGACATGCTCAGTCTTTTGAATGAGACGCTGATTTCGGCAGGTGATTCGCTGGATGCCGGAACCAAGGCAACGCTGCAGGGCATGGAGAAGATTCTTGATAAGAACCTGACCATGATCGATCAGCTTGCGGCGGTTCGGGAAGCGGGGGAAGACATGAAGAGTACGCTCGATGAGCAGATCGATAAGTTTGAGGATGAGAACAACTTCCTGAACATAGATCCGGAGGCGGAGAAGATTTCCTTTACCTCCTCGAAAAATCCGTCCCCGAACAGCGTGCAGATCGTCCTGCGGACCGATGAGATCAGCGATGATGATGAATCAGCCGATATCTCCGATCAGGAGGCAGACGGCAGCAGTGAAGAAGGTCCGTTAAAACGGATGTGGAATGTGCTGGTGGCGATCGTGAAGGCGATTATTGAGATATTCCAGAATCGGTAAAAGATGCAGAATAAAAATAGATAAGAAAAAGAACTGCCGCATCAGCAAATGATTTGCTGGGCGGCAGTTCTTTTTAGTGGACCAGACGGGAGTTGAACCCGTGTCCAAAAACCAATTCCCTGTTCTTCTACTATCATAGTCCGTTCTTTGACATTCCCTCTATCCTGCGGAAACGAACATCCTCAGAACTTCAGTAGTTCCTGATACGCCTGACAGTCCGGAACCCGCCTGTCATCGTTTCTCACATATTCGATGCCAGATTCTTAAAGTGTGAGTGCTCTAAGGCTGACAACTGCCAAATTAGGCAGCGTATGCTAATTTGTTGTTAGCGTTTAATTTTAAGTTTGCCATTTAACGCATCGCATGCGGATAGCTTCACCAGCTTCATGATCCCTGTCGAAACCGGTACTGGCCCTTATATTTAGATCCTTATTATCATACCATGAAAGAGGCGGTCTGTCAATGCAGTGAAAACTCAAGAGAAAAATATCTTGACAAAATAGAAACAGCTGATATAATCGAGACTGTAATGATGAACCAGAAACGGGTTTATCTATATAAAGAAAGTGTTGAGAAGACCAGTAGGATTGTGGAACTGGACAGAGAACGGCGTCGCAGGAAAAGCCTGAAATAACAGAGGCAGGTGGCTGTGGGTGGAAGCGTCGGACAGGAAAACAAATCTGAATACCAGCTTTGAATGTCCCTTAATCGGGAACGGTGATTCCGTTATCATCAGAATGAAGTGGAATCGATCCGAAAGATCGATTCAATAAGGGTGGAACCGCGATTTATCGTCCCTTAGTCAGAAACATCTGGCTAAGGGGCTTTTTTGTTTTATAGGAAATTGTGTCCTATGAAACAAAAAACGCTCCGCGGGATGCGCACTCGCGCGAAGAAGAAACA
>OLGL01002168.1_pt1 | contig 16288 bp, 14 predicted proteins | sample 1605041 | NCBI WGS metagenome assembly OLGL01 (sample SAMEA3888905, study PRJEB22519) | human gut metagenome | biome: human gut; feature: human-associated habitat; material: faeces | place: Denmark | collected 2010 | reverse complement strand
GACCGCCGCCAGTGGCGGATGAAGGGAGGAGTTGTTGGGGCCGCGGCCAGCAGGATGCAAGTGCAAGGCTTTGCACGAAGCAGACGCTGGGAGCCGCAACCCGGAATACATTAGAAACTATTTTAAGGAGGATTTTCCATGAAAAAGCGAATCCTTGCATTTCTGCTGGCGGTAAGCATTGCCGTGTCGATGCTGGTGCTGCCGGCATCGGCAGCGGGCAACGCCAACACGGCGGTCCAGTTGTCCATCACGCTGAACGCGATGGACAGCAGCCAGCAGGCTGCTCTGAACGCTGTGGTCACCCGCAGTGCGCTGGCCCGGATGCTGGTGTCCTACTCCACCTACCGCGAGAGCGTGGGCTCTCAGGGCACGGTGGGCACCCTGTTCACCGACCTGCCCGGCACTTCGCCCTATGCCCCCTATGTCCGCATTGCGGTGCAGAACGGCTGGATGAACGGCTACACCGACGGCTCTTTCCGGCCCGACAACGCCGTGACGCTGGAGGAGGCGGTCACGGCCATCCTCAAGCTGATGGGCTATAAGATGACCGACCTGAGCGGCTCCTTCCCCAACGCACAGCTGAACAAGGCCAGTGAGCTGGGCCTGCGCAATCAGGTGGACCGCAGCCAGGGCGAGGCGCTCAACTACGAGGAGTGCGCCCTGCTGTTCTACAACACCCTGACAGCCAACGCTGCCAGCGGCAGTGCCTACGGCAGCAGCCTGGGCTTCACGGTCTCCAACGGTCAGGTGGATACCTCCAGCGTCATGCTCAAGAGCCTGAAGGGCCCCTTTGTGGCGGGCGATACGGTCCAGCTGCCCTTTGTTCCCAAGATGGTCTACCGCAACGATAAAGCGTCGGAATCTGCGGAACTGAACAAATACGACGTGTATTATTACAGCGAAAGTTTACAGACGCTGTGGGTCTACACCCGCCGCGCCGCTGGCCGCATCACGGCAGTTTCGCCCAGTGCCAGCGCCCCCACCAGTGTAACGGTGGCAGGCACCAGCTATACGCTGGGTTCCTCTGCGGTGGCCTCCCAGGTGTCCTCCCTCAACGGCGGCGGCGTGGGCGAGGTCGTCACCCTGCTGCTGGGCATGAACAATGAGGCTGCCGGGATCGTGACCGGCGAGGAAGCCGACAACGTGTTCTACGGTGTCGTGCAGACCGCCACCCGCAGTCTGGTGGAAGAGAACGGCGCGGATGTTTTGCAGAAAGTCTCCGTCATGTGCACCGATGGCATTGCCCGCACTGTGAATGTGGACAAGAGCCTGAACTTTCCGCAGGGGTGGCTGGTAGAGATCAAGGTCACCCCGGAGGGCGAGAGCGTGGAGCACATCGAGGACCGCCGCGTCAACGGCACCATCAATGCCAATGCCACTGCTCTGGGCGCAGCCGCCCTGGCCGACGATGTAGAGATTCTGGATACAACTTCGGAGGGTGTGGCTGGGACGGTTCGTCCCAGCCGCCTATCGGGGGTAACACTGAGTGACCTCGATGTCCGCTACTATACCGTCAACGATGCCGGACAGATCGACCGGCTCATCCTGAACGATGTGACCGGCGACCTGTGGAGCTACGGCGTGCTGGACGATGTGAAAAATCTGGCCATGAATTATTCTGACCTGAAGAGCCTCGTCACCAGCATTACGGCGGGAGATTCCGCTTCCGGCACCACGACCACGACAGGCACCACCACCGGAGCGGCCACGGGCGGCACCGACGGCTCCGGCTCTACCTCGGATACCACCACCACTGTGACCGGTGCCACGGCGGTAGACCGCCTGTCCAATCTGCTGGTGCCCACCACCAGCGAGATCCTGTGGGGCATCGTCTCGGGCGATATCCTGAGCACGGCCTGGCAGAAGCTGACCAGCAACACCGGCTCCCTGATGAGCATTGGCTTCCAGCAGATCGCGGAGATCACGGGCACCCCCTTCAAGCAGATCTTTAACTACATCGGCGGCGGGGCGACCTATATCTGCTACGTCAACGGCGCGGTGGCCAGCTACACCACGGCCATCAAGTATCCGGTGCTGGCGGGCGGCATTGCCGTGCGGCAGGAGACCACCGGCTCTGTCAAGGCCATGATGCAGCTGATGCCCCTGAAGATCGACAAGGTCGGCGCTGCCTCGGTGCTCTCGGGCAATGAACGCTACGAGATGGCAGACAATGCGCAGGTCTACCTGTGGTACAAGGGCCAGTATTACCCCACCAAGCTGGCTCAGGTGGATGCGGACGGCTACCAGCTGACCGGCTGGTACGATAATTTCGGCTGCGCTGCCGGAAAAAAGGTCCGCGTCATCATTGCGGTCAAGAACGACTGATGCTTTATTACAGCGGCCTGAGCCGCACACTGCGGCAGCTGCGCTGGGTGCTTTACCCGCGCCGCTGCCCTTTTTGTGACCGGGTGCTGGGAAACCAGCCTGCCTGCCCGGACTGCGCCGATGGGCTGGCAGAGCTGCGCCGTGCACCCTCCATGCGGCTGCGCGGCTCCGAGCACTACCTGGGGCGGCTGGATGGGGCAGCCGCGCCCTACCGATACACCGGCCTTGTCCGCCGCGCGGTGCTGCGGGCGAAATATCAGGGCGCACCCTGGGCAGCTGTGGAGCTGGGCGTGGAGATGGCCCGCCTGCTCTTTGGCAGCGAGATCAGAATGTGCGGCTCTGAGCCCCTGCCCGAACCGGTACCGGGCCTTGACAGGGGTTACGACTGCATCCTTCCGGTACCGGCCTCCAGCAAAAAGCGCGGCTACAATGTGCCGGAGCGGATGGCACAGCCCCTTGCCCGGGCGGTGGGCGTGCCGGTGGTCACGGACGCGCTGACCCGTGCCCGCTCCACCCGGCGGCAGGAGGGACTTTCCCTTGACGAGCGGCTGGCCAATGTGGCGGGTGCCTTCCGGGTGGCACGGCCGGAGGCTGTGGAGGGAAAGCGCATCCTTCTGGTGGACGATGTCCTGACCACCGGAGCCACGGCCTCGGCCTGCGCGCAGGCTCTGCTGGATGCCGGTACGCAGAGCGTGTTCGCTGTGGCGCTGGCCACGGTGGAGTTTCCGCAGCCGGTGGGCAGCACAACGGCCATTGCCGAAAATGAAGAAGAAATTTGAAAATAGTGCTTGACAAAACACCATTCTTCGGGTATACTGATTGAGCTGTAAGCGACAAGCTCGATCAGATGTCCGGGTGTAGCGCAGTTTTGGTAGCGCGCTTGAATGGGGTTCAAGAGGCCGTGAGTTCGATTCTCGCCACTCGGATTGAAACAAGACCGACGATTTCAAAAGAGATCGTCGGTCTTGATTTTTTATTCGGCTGTTTCTGGTGCGCTGTCCCGGAGGGGCGGGCACCGCTGCAAGGAGGGCGAGTCTATGAATGCTGCACTGCGCCGGGATGCGGATGTGATCCTTCGTTCCAGCCTGAACGCTGTTCTGCCGGATGAGGCGGTGCGCCGCGCGCTGCGGGATCTCCGGCCCGGGAAGGGCCGGGTGCTTCTGGTGGCGGCGGGCAAGGCGGCCTGGCAGATGGCACACGCGGCGGTTGAAACGCTGGGCCGGGTGGATGGCGGTGTGGTCGTGACCAAGTACGGCCATGTGAAAGGTGAGATCCCAGGTGTGGCCTGCTATGAGGCGGGCCACCCGGTGCCGGATGAAAACGGTTTTGCGGCCACCCAAAAGGCGCTGGAGCTGGTGCAGGGGCTGACCGCCGGGGATACGGTGCTGTTCCTGCTTTCCGGCGGCGGCAGTGCGCTGTTCGAGCAGCCGCTCGTTCCCGGGGCAGAGCTGCAGGACATCACGAGCCAGCTGCTGGCCAGCGGGGCCGACATTGTGGAAATGAATACCATCCGCAAGCGGCTTTCCGGTGTGAAGGGCGGGCGGTTCGCGCAGCGCTGTGCCCCTGCGCAGGTGTTCAGCATCGTGCTGAGCGACATTCTGGGGGATCCGCTGGATATGATCGCCAGCGGCCCGGCGGTACCGGATACCTCCACCTGCGCCCAGGCGCTTGCCGTTGCCGAAAAGTATCATCTGGCACTCTCAGCACAGGCCCGGGCCCTGCTGGCGCAGGAAACGCCCAAAACGCTGGACAATGTGACCACCCGGATCACCGGCAGCGTGCGGGAGCTTTGCCGTGCCGCGGCCAGTGCCTGCCGGAATCTGGGATATGAACCGGTTCTCCTGACCGACCAACTCTGCTGCGAAGCACGGGAAGCAGGCAGCTTTCTTGGCTCCATTGTCCGCACCCAGGCAGGGCAGGGGAAAAAGCTGGCCTACATCGCGGGCGGCGAGACCATCGTTCACCTGACCGGAAAAGGGCTTGGCGGAAGAAATCAGGAGCTGGCCCTTGCGGCTGCGCCTGCCATTGCCGGGCTGAACGCGGCGGTGTTCTCTGTGGGCAGCGATGGCACAGACGGCCCCACCGATGCCGCCGGCGGCTATGTGGATGGGGATACCCTTGCCGCGCTGGAGGCCGGGGGCTGGAGCGGATACGCTGCTTTGCAGAACAACGATTCCTACCACGCCCTGAAAGCAGTGGATGGCCTGATCATCACCGGGGCAACGGGCACCAATGTCAACGATGTGGCGGTGGCCCTGATCGGGGAAAAAACACCGCCTGTGGGCCCGGAAGTTTCCCCGGAGTGGTGATTGCATTCCTCCGTTGAGTATGTTATACTGAACAGCGAACTGAATAGAAAACAGCAGGTGCGTACCGTCCGCGGCTCTGGCCGGGGGCAGGCTCGTTAAAAGGGAAGCGGGTGCAAATCCCGCACGATCTCGTCACTGTGATAAGGGAGTTTACCGCCAGGGTGCAGCTGCACCGGTCACTGGAACGTATGTTCCGGGAAGGCGGCGGTGGATGTTGAGCTTTCAGCCAGGAAACCTGCCCGCTGTTGGTACGGGGGCGCAAGCCCCAGATCACGAGGAATTGGTTGTACCCAAAAAGCCTGAAAAAACTGAAAAGGGTCTTTTTGCTTTGCCGTCCCGCAAGCAGAAAGGCCCCTTTTGTTTTGCCGGGCACTCTTTCCTGTACCTTCTGTTCAGCAAAAATCATGTTCAAAAACAGGAAAGGAACGAACAAAAATGAGAAAACGCACCATCCACAAAGCAGCGGCCGCTCTGACCGCTCTGGCCCTCTGCGCCGGTGTACTGACCGGCTGCGGCGGTGCCGCAAGCAGCACCACTGCTTCCAGCACGGCAGGATCTGCTGCCAGCAGCGAGGTTTCCGGCGAGGAGGCTGACGAATTGGCCGCAAAGAACGTTGCAGACCTGATCGATGCCATCTATGTGCAGGAGCGCACCGATGACACCGATGCCCAGTGTGAGGCCGCCAAGGCCGCATGGGATGCCCTGACCGATGCCCAGAAGGAGCTGGTCGAGGGCGAAGAGGCTGACCCTGACTACTTTGGCCGCGACACCGGCGATGCTTCCAAGGACGACAGCCGCAATCAGGACGACATCGGCGAAAATGAGCTGCTGGTGGTCTCCTTCGGCACCTCCTTCAACGACAGCCGAGTGAAGGATATCAAGGGCATCGAGGATGCGCTGCAGGCCGCTTATCCTGATTGGTCTGTCCGCCGCGCCTTCACCGCACAGATCATCATCAACCATGTTCAGGCCCGCGACGGCGAGAAGATCGACAACATGCAGCAGGCTCTGGATCGCGCTGTGGCCAACGGCGTGAAGAACCTGGTCGTCCAGCCCACCCACCTGATGCACGGTGCAGAGTACGACGAGATGATGGAGATGATCGACGAGTACAAGGACAAGTTTGAGAGCGTCGCCGTTGCTGAGCCCCTGCTGGGCGAGGTCGGTGCCGACGCTGCCGTCATCAACGCCGACAAGGAAGCTGTTGCCAAGGCCGTTACCGCTGCCGCTGTGAAGGATGCCGGTTTCGACAGCCTGGAGGCCGCCGCTGAGGAGAAGGTCGCCTTTGTCTTTATGGGCCACGGCACCTCCCACACCGCAAAGGTGAGCTACAGCCAGATGCAGACCGCCATGCAGACCCTGGGCTACAGCAACGTGTTCATCGGCACGGTGGAGGGTGAGCCCGAGGAGACCGCCTGCGAGAACGTCATCGAGGCTGTCAAGGCCGCCGGTTACACCAAGGTCATCCTGCGCCCCCTGATGGTCGTTGCCGGTGACCATGCCAACAACGATATGGCCGGTGCGGATGACGATTCCTGGCTGAGCCAGTTCCAGGCCTCCGGTGACTTCGCGTCCGTGGAGTGCCAGATCGCCGGTCTGGGTGAGATCGAGGACATCCAGCAGCGCTACATTGAGCACACCAAAGCCGCCATTGATTCCCTGAACGGCTAATATTCCGCATTCCAATGCCCGAAGGGAGAGATCTTTTCGGGCATTTTTTATGGAGAGCTTCCCCGCATGAGGAGAAACACTCCCATTTCAAATTCTGAATTTTTGAGGTATTTTGTTTATGCACTGCAAACAGTTTGTTTCCCTGTCCGTTGCTTCTCTGATGCTGGCCGCCGTCCTCACCGGCTGCGGCGGGGCTTCTTCCACTGCTTCCTCTGCTGTCAGCTCGGAAGCCGCTTCTGCCGTGAGCGCTGCCGCATCCGAGCCTGCCGAAGCCGCCCTGCCGGACGGCGTGTACACGGCTGAGTTCGACACCGACAGCGGCATGTTCCACGCCAACGAAGCCTGCAATGGCATGGGCACCCTGACCGTGGAGAACGGGCAGATGACCTTCCACGTCAGTCTGGCCTCCAAGAAGATCGTCAACCTGTACGTTGGCATGGCCGCCGATGCCGAGGCCAACAAGGCAGACTGGCTGCTGCCCACCACCGACACCGTCACCTACTCCGACGGCACCTCGGAGGAGGTCTACGGCTATGATATCCCCGTGGCCGCTGTGGACCAGGACTTCCAGCTGGCACTCCTCGGGACCAAGGGCAAGTGGTATGACCACACCGTGAGCATCCGCAATGCACAGCCCAAGGCTGAGGAAGCTGCCGAGACCCCTGCGGACGGTGAATACAGCGTCAATGTGACCCTGGAGGGCGGCTCTGGCCGTGCCACCGTGGAAAGCCCTGCCGCCCTGACCGTGGCGGATGGCAAAATGACCGCTGTCATCCTGTGGAGCAGCCCCAATTATGATTACATGATCGTGGACGGCGAGAAGTATCTGCCCACCAACACCGAGGGCAACTCCACCTTTGAGATCCCTGTTTCTGCACTGGGCACCCCGCTGGCTGTCACTGCCGATACCGTAGCCATGAGCACCCCCCATGAGATCGAGTATACGCTGACCTTTGCGCTGAACTGATGAAACTGACGAGACAACAATTCCTGCGCGTTCTGCCTGCTACAGTACTGGCCCTGTCGGGTTGCGCCGCCTCCGAAACGGCTCCCGCCAGCACAGAAGAACTGGTCTTTGACCATGCCTGCCCGCTGGATTACGCCACACAGTTTACTGCCGACTGCTATGAGGGCGGCTATACCATGCTGACCCTGACCGAATCGGGGGAGCAGTTCCTTGTGGCCCCGGAGGATGCCGCTGCGGTGGAAGGCCTGCCCGAGAGCGTGACGGTGCTGCGTCAGCCCATCCGGAACATCTACCTTGTCTCCACCTCGGTGATGGACCTGTTCCTCGCGCTGGATGGGCTGGACAGTGTGACCCTTTCCGGCACCCAGGCGGAGGGCTGGTATCTGGATGAGGCCAGAGCCGCCATGGAGGACGGGCGCATTGCCTATGCGGGCAAGTACAGCGCCCCGGACTACGAAAAGATCCTTGCGGCCAACTGCGGCCTTGCCATCGAGAACACCATGATCTACCACACCCCGGAGGTCAAGGAGCAGCTGGAACGGTTCGGCATCCCGGTGCTGGTGGAGCGCTCCAGCTATGAGAGCGGCCCGCTGGCCCGGCTGGAATGGCTCAAGTTCTGGGGCATCCTGCTGGGGAAAGAGGAGCTGGCGGAACAGGAATTCGCCCGGCAGGTGGAGCGCCTTGCACCGCTGACCGGGCAGGCTTCCACCGGCAAGCGCTGTGCCTTTTTCTCCATCACAGCCAACAACCTTGCCAATGTGCGCAAAGGCGGCGACTATGTGGCCCAGATGATCGAGATGGCGGGCGGTGATTATGTTTTTGCGGACCTGACCGACAACGGCAACAACCTTTCCACCATGAACCTGCCGCTGGAGGATTTTTACGCCGGTGCAAAGGATGCCGATGTGCTCCTTTACAACAGCACCATTGAGGGCGTGGTGCATACCACGGAGGAACTGGTGGCAAAATGCCCCCTGCTGGCCGAGTTCAAGGCCGTGCAGAGCGGCAGTGTCTGGTGCACCACCCAGAGCTTTTTCCAGCAGAGTACGGCGCTGGTTGATTTTGTGCTCGATCTGCACCGTGTCTTTACGGAGAACGACCCCGCCGACCTGCAATTTCTGAGGAAAGTAGAGTAACCTATGACCAGCAAAAAGCGCCTGATCCTTTCTTACGGCATCCTTGCCCTGCTGCTGGCGGTGCTGTTTGCCGCCAACCTGTTCTGGGGCAGTGTGTCCCTGACACCGGGGGCAGTGCTGGCGGCCCTGACCGGCTGCGGGCAGGACGCTTTGAGCGTGGGCATCATCACCCAGCTGCGCCTGCCCCGGGCCGTGATGGTGGTGCTGCTGGGGGCGGCGCTCTCGGCGGCGGGCTACCTGCTGCAGACCTTTTTTGCCAACCCCATTGCAGGGCCCTTTGTTATGGGCATTTCCAGCGGGGCCAAGCTGGCCGTGGCACTGGTCATGGTGGCTTTTCTGAACCATGGCCTGCTCACCAGCTCCCTTACCCTGATCACTGCCGCCTTTGCGGGGGCCATGGCCTCCATGGCCTTTGTGCTGGCGGTCTCCCGGCGGGTGCAGCGGATGAGCATCCTTGTCATCTGCGGCGTGATGATCGGCTACATCTGTTCGGCCGTCACGGAGTTTGTGGTGGCCTTTGCCCAGGACAGCAACATCGTCAACCTCCACAACTGGTCTCAGGGCAGCTTTTCCGGCATGACCTGGGGCAATGTGCGGGCGGCGGCGCTGGTGGTGCTGCCCGCTCTGGCGGCAGCGTTCTGCCTTTCCAAGCCCATGGCCGCCTACCAGATGGGGGAGGCCTACGCCCGGAGCGTGGGCATCAATGTCAAAGCCTTTTCCCGGCTGCTGGTGCTGCTTTCCAGCTTGCTGGCCGCCTGTGTCACGGCCTTTGCGGGGCCCATCTCCTTTGTGGGCATTGCGGTGCCCCATCTGGTCAAGCAGCTGTTCGGCAGCGCAAGGCCGCTGGTGGTGCTGCCCGGGTGCTGCCTGGGCGGGGCCGCCTTCTGCCTGCTGTGCGACCTCATCGCCCGCAGTATGTTTGCCCCCACCGAGCTTTCGATCAGCGCCGTAACGGCAGTATTTGGTGCACCGGTGGTCATCTGGCTGCTGGTGCGCCGGGGTCAGGAGGGTGTGCGATGAAATACCGCTGTGAAACGAAAGAACTGGCCATCGGCTATGGCAGCGCGCCCCTTGCTTCCGGCATCACGCTGGGGGCGGTGCCGGGGCAGATCCTGGCCCTCATCGGGCCAAACGGCGCGGGCAAATCCACCCTGCTCAAAACGCTGGCGGGCCAGCTGGCCCCCCTGGGCGGGGCTGTCCTGCTGGATGGCCGCAGCCTGACCGATTACACCGGCCCGGCCCGGGCCCGGAAGCTGGCCCTGATGCTGCCCCACACCCGCCGCACCGAGCTGACTTCCTGCTTTGAGTTTGCCGCCGCCGGGCGCATCCCCTATACCGGGCGGCTGGGCATCCTGTCCGATGCCGACCGGCAGGCCGTGCGGGACGCGCTGGAACTGGTGGGGGCGTCCCCTCTGGCGGGCCGGGATTTCAACTGCATCAGCGACGGCCAGCGCCAGCGCGTTCTGCTGGCCCGTGCCATCTGCCAGCAGCCCGGAGTTTTGCTGCTGGACGAGCCGACCTCTTTTCTGGATGTCAAGGGCAAGATCGAGCTGCTGACCATCCTGCAGAAACTGGCCCATGAGCGGGGGCTGGCCGTGATCGTCAGCCTGCACGAGCTGGACATGGCGCAGAAGATCGCGGATGCGGTGGTCTGCGTGTTCCCGCACAGCGTTTCGGGGGTGCTGACCCCAAAGGAGGCCTTTGCCCCGGAGAACATCCGGGCGCTGTACAGCCTGACCAAGGAGCAGTACGAGGCCGTGTTCGGCCCGGAAAAGCCTGCCGGGCCAAAGTTTGAACATTACGTCCGCAGTGGGCAGAAGCTGCTCCGCTGCGGGTACACCACCGGCACCTGCGCGGCGCTGGGTGCGGCGGGGGCCGCGCGGCTCCTGCTCACCGGCCATGCCCCGGAGAGCGTTGCCCTGCGCACGCCGAAGGGCATCGTGGTGGAGGTGGCCCCGCTGTACTGCCGCCCCGCCGGAGCCGGTGCCGAATGCGCCATTGAGAAAGACGGCGGGGATGATGTGGATGTGACCACCGGCCTGCCCGTGATCGCCGCCGTAGAATTGCTGCCCGATACCACCGAGATCCGCATCTCCGGCGGCAAGGGCGTGGGCCGGGTGACCAAGGCCGGGCTGGATCAGCCGGTGGGGGAAGCTGCCATCAACCATGTGCCCCGGCAGATGATCGCTGAGGCCCTGCAAAGGGAAGCCGAGAGCTCCTGCTACACCGGCGGCTTTGCCGTGACCATCTCCATCGAGGGAGGGGAAGAGGTGGCAAAGCGTACCTTCAACCCCCACATCGGGGTCGAGGGCGGGCTTTCGGTGCTGGGAACCAGCGGCATTGTGGAGCCTATGAGCCAGCAGGCGATCCTGGACACCATCCAGCTGGAAATGAATCAGGCCGCTCTCCGGGCGGGCAGCCCCAGGCGGCTCATCCTGGCCCCCGGCAATTACGGGCTGGACTATCTGCACGAAAGATACCCGGAGTTTCACGCTGTTCCGGTGGTGAAGACCTCGAACTTTATTGGAGACACGCTGGATATGGCTGCTGCGGCCCGCTTTGAAGAGGTGCTTCTGGTGGGCCATGTGGGCAAGCTGGTCAAGGTGGCGGGCGGTATTATGAACACCCATTCCCACACTGCTGACTGCCGCACCGAGCTGTTCTGCACCCATGCGGCGCTCTGCGGCGCTTCCCGGGAAGTCTGCGCCGCCCTGATGAACGCTGCCACCACCGATGCCTGTCTGGAACTCCTGGACAGCGCCGGCCTGCGGGCTCCGGTGCTGGAAAGCCTGCTGCGGGCAGTCCAGCTCCACCTTGACCGGCGGGCCTGCGGGGCGTTCCGGGTGGGGGCCGTGCTGTTTTCCAAACAGCACGGCCCACTGGGAGCCACCGACACTGCCGCACAACTGCTGAACGAATGGAAGGAGCATTGAGATGGTACATTTTGTGGGCGCAGGCCCCGGCGCACCTGACCTTATCACCCGGCGGGGCGCGGCCCTGCTGCAGGAAGCCGACTGCATCATTTATGCGGGCAGTCTGGTCAACCCGGCTCTGCTGGGGCTGGCGAAGCCGGAGTGTGCCGTATACAACAGCGCTGAGATGACGTTGGAACAGGTGCTGGACGTGATGCGCCGGGTGGAAGCCGCAGGAGGGACCACTGTGCGGCTCCACACCGGCGACCCCTGCCTGTATGGGGCCATCCGGGAGCAGATGGACGCACTGGATGCGGATGGAATCCCCTACGATGATACCCCCGGCGTGTCCAGCTTTTGCGGGGCGGCGGCGGCGCTGAACGCCGAGTACACCCTGCCCACCATCAGCCAGACCGTAATCATCACCCGGATGGAGGGGCGCACCCCGGTGCCGGAAAAGGAGCAGCTGGCCAGCCTTGCCGCCCATGGAGCAACCATGGTGATCTTCCTCTCCATCGGCCTCATCGACAAGGTGCAGCAGGCCCTGCTGGCAGGCGGAGCCTACACGCCGGAGACTCCTGCCGCCGTGGTCTACAAGGCCAGCTGGCCGGAGCAGAAGGTGGTGCGCTGCACCGTGGGCACGCTGGCCGGGAGCACCCGCACCAACGGCATCACCAAAACAGCGCTCATCGTGGTGGGGGAATTTCTGGGCACCCGGTATGAGCGGAGCAAGCTCTACGACCCAACCTTTACGACGGAGTTCCGCAAGGGGGCAGACCAGTGACCCGCGCCTATCTCGCCTTTACGGAAAAAGGGCTGGCGCTGGCCCAAAAGCTGGCCGGTGCCCTGCCCGGCACCGTGGCCCGCTGCGGCCATGGCGGGCCTAGCCTTGCCGATTGGGCTGCGGAGCAGTTCGCCCATGCGGATGCCCTGATCTTTGTGGGGGCTGTGGGCATTGCGGTGCGGGCCATTGCGCCCCACTGCCGGAACAAGGCGGTGGACCCTGCCGTGGTGGTGCTGGACGAGTGCGGCCATTTTGCGGTGCCGATCCTTTCGGGCCATCTGGGCGGGGCCAACGATCTGGCCCGGGCGCTGGCGGCGGTCTGCGGTGCGGTGCCGGTCATTACCACGGCAACCGATGCCAACGGTGTGTTTGCCGTGGATGCGTGGGCCAGGCACCAGAACTGCGCCGTGCTGGAGCCGGAGCGCATCAAGCGCGTCAGCAGCAGACTGCTGGCGGGCGGGCCGGTGCGGTATCGCTCGGAATTCCCCATTGCCGGGCAGGCCCCTGCCGGGGTGGTCCCGGCGGGGGAGGCAGAGCGCGCCGACTTTGCCCTGACCCTTTTCCCGGCGGGCGATGCGCTGCACCTGATCCCGAAGATCGGTGTGCTGGGCATCGGGTGCAGGCGGGGGACCAGCGCTGCACAGCTGGAAGCGGCCTTTGCACAGTTCTGTGCGGCCCACGGCCTTGCGGCAGCGTGCATCACGGCAGCGGCCAGCATCGACCTGAAAGCCCATGAGCCGGGCCTGCTGGAATTTTGCAGAATCCACGGCTGGCCGGTGCAGTTCTATTCTGCCGCACAGCTGCAGAACGCCCCCGGGCAGTTCACACCTTCGGCCTTTGTCCGGAGCGTGACCGGTGTGGACAATGTCTGCGAGCGGGCGGCAGTGCTGGCGGCAGGCGGCACGATCATTCTTCCCAAACAGGCGGGCGGCGGCGTGACCTTTGCGCTGGCGCTTCGTCCCTTTGCCCCGGATTGGAGGTGGCAGGATGCCTAAGGTTGTTTTTGTTGTCGGGCTTGGGCCCGGGGATCCCCGGTTTCTGACCGCACAGGCGCAGAGCGCCTTAACGCAAGCCGAGGTGCTGTGCGGCTATACGGTCTATCTGGATCTGGTGCGCCCTTACTTCCCGGACAAGCTCTATTATTCCACCGGCATGACCAAGGAGATCGACCGCTGTCGCTGGGCGCTGGAAACGGCCCGGAGCGGCAGGGCGGTGGCGCTGGTCTGCTCGGGAGATGCCGGGGTCTACGGCATGGCAAGCCCTCTGCTGGAGCTGGCCGAGCACTTCCCGGACGTGACGGTGGAGGTGGTGCCCGGCCTGACCGCCGCCCTGAGCGGCGGTGCGGTGCTGGGTGCCCCGCTGGCCCACGATTTCTGTGTGCTCTCCCTCTCTGACCGGCTCACGCCGTGGGAGGTCATCGAGCGGCGGCTGGCGGCAGCAGCCATGGGGGATTTCTGCATCGCGCTGTACAACCCCTCCTCCAAGGGGCGGCCGGACTATCTGGCGCGGGCGGTGCGCATCCTGCTGGCAAACGGCAAAGCACCCGGAACGGTCTGCGGCATTGTGCGGAACATTGGCCGGGAGGGGCAGGAAAGCCGCGTTCTGACGCTGGCTGCGCTGGAAACCACCCCGGTGGATATGTTCACCACCGTGTTTGTCGGCAACGCCCAGACCCGCCAGCTGAGCGGGCGGATGGTCACGCCGCGGGGGTACCGCGCATGAGGGCCGTGGTATTCAGCGGCACCACCGAGGGCCGTGTGTTTTCAAAGCAGCTGGCCGCACTGGGGGCCGAGGTACTGGTCAGCGTGGCCACCCCGCTGGGGGCCGAGGAACAGGGCGAAAGGTCCGGCATCACCGTCCACTGCGGGCGGCTGACTCCGGAGGAGATGACCGCCCTGCTGCAGGGGGCTGACCTCTGCGTGGACGCGACCCATCCCTATGCGGTGGAGGCCACCCGGAACATCCGGGCAGCCTGCAAAACAGCGGGCACGGAGTACCGCCGCCTGCTCCGGCCCGAAAGCCCGCTGCCTGCCGGGAGCATGGTGTTTGCCTCTGCGGCCCATGCGGCGGGATTTCTGGCCCGGACGCAGGGAAATATCCTGCTTGCCACCGGGGCCAAGGAGCTTTCTGCCTTTGCTGTGCTGGAACCGGCACGGCTCTTTCCCCGTGTCCTGCCCACCCGGGAGGGCATTGCCGCCTGCGAGGGGGCAGATATCCCCCATAAGAACATCATCGCCATGCAGGGGCCGTTCTCCTATGCGCTGAACCGGGCACTGATGGAGCAGTTTGCCATCCGCTTCCTCGTTACCAAAGACGGCGGCGCGGCGGGCGGCTTTGAAGAAAAAGCCCGGGCAGCGCAGGACACCGGGGCACAGCTCATCGTCATCCGCCGCCCGGCCGAGCAGGGCGAAACGGCGGAACAGATCCTGACACATTGTAAGGAGATGCTGCAATGATCGCACTCATCGGGATGGGGTCAGGCACGCCGGAAAGCCTGACCGCGCAGGGCCTTGCCGCCCTGCAGAACGCCGGACTGATCCTGGGGGCAAAGCGCCTGCTGGAACAGCTGCCGCAGGGCTGCACGGAACACCGGAAGGCCCTGTATCAGCCTGAGGATGTCCTTGCCGCGCTGGCGGCTGACCCGGAGGTGGATGCTGCCCTTGTGTACAGCGGCGACACCGGGTTTTACTCCGGTGCGGCCCAGCTGCTGCCGATGCTGCGGGCCTTTGGCATCTCCTGCCGGGTGCTGCCGGGGCTTTCCAGTGTTCAGCTGCTGGCCGCTGCGGTGGGCCGCTCCTGGCAGGAGTGGAAGCTGGTCTCGGCCCACGGCTGTGCCTGCGACCCGGTGGCCGAGTGCCTGACAGCCGGGGGAAAGCCTGTGTTTTTCCTGACCGGCGGGGCAGAAACGCCTGCCTCCCTCTGCGGCCGGCTGGCTGCTGCCGGGCTGGGCGATGCCCATGTGCTGGTGGGCGAAGAGCTGGGCCGGGCAGAGGAGAAGATCCTGTTCGGCACGGCGCAGGAGTTTGCGCAAAAGCAGTTTGCAAGCCTGAGCGTCCTGCTTGTGGAGCATCTTCCCCAACCGACCCGGCGGGTGCCCGGCTTCCCGGATGAAGCTTTCCACAGGGGAGAGGTGCCCATGACCAAGCAGGAGGTGCGGGCCGCCGCCCTGGCCAAGCTGGAGGTGCGGGATGGGGCGGTCTACTGGGATGTGGGGGCCGGGACGGGCTCGGTGTCCGTGGAGCTGGCCCTGCTGGCTCCCAAAAGCCGGGTGTACGCCGTGGAGTACAAGGGGGAGGCCTGCGCCCTGATCCGGGCCAACCGGGAGCGGTTCGGGGCGTATAACCTGGAGCTGGCGGAGGGCCGCGCGCCGGCGGCCTTGGCGGACCTCCCCGCCCCGGACGGAGTGTTCATCGGGGGCTCTGAGGGAGAGCTGATCCCCATTCTGGAGGCGGCTCTGAGCCGGAATCCGGCAGTCCGGTTCTGCGTCACCGCCATCGCGGTGGAGACCCTGGGGGTGGCCGTGGCCGCCTTCACTCAGCTGGGGATGAATCCCCAGATCACCCAGATCACCGTGGCCCGCAGCCGCCGGGCTGGGGAGCGGAACCTGATGCTGGGACAGAACCCGGTATGGATCGTGACAGGACAGAAGGAGGCGCTGCTGTGAAGCTGGAGCACGGGACCCCCAGAGAGATCGAGGGAGAGAGTATGAGGATCATCGGCCAGGAGCTGGAGGCCATGGGGATCGTCCTCCCCGCCGGCTGTGAGGCGGTGGTGAAGCGGGCCATCCACACCACGGCGGACTTCGACTACGCCCGGAGCCTGCGCTTCACCCCCGGGGCGGTGGAGGCGGGAGTGGACGCCCTCCGGGCCGGGACGGCACTGGTGACCGATACCAATATGGCTCTGTCCGGGGTGAACCGGGGGGCCTGCGAGCGGCTGGGCGTGGAGCGCTTCTGCTATATGGCGGATCCTCAGGTGGCGGAGCGAGCCCGGGCGGAGAACACCACCCGGGCGGCGGCGGCGGTGGACCGCTGGGCGGCGGAGCATGATATACCCGCAATCCGCATGGGGCCTCGTAAGCGGGGCTATGAGACAGATTTGGTGGCAAAGGCCATCGTGCAGGGGAGGGGAATGGTATGAGCAAGACAAGATATGAGCGCCGCCGGGCCCGCCGGGAAGCTGTG
>OLGL01002139.1_pt1 | contig 16474 bp, 19 predicted proteins | sample 1605041 | NCBI WGS metagenome assembly OLGL01 (sample SAMEA3888905, study PRJEB22519) | human gut metagenome | biome: human gut; feature: human-associated habitat; material: faeces | place: Denmark | collected 2010 | reverse complement strand
CGGAAGGATAGGTGTTGATGATTTCCCATTCCAGCGTATCCGAATTATAGTTGGCCTCGAACCAGTAATTGTTGCTTTCGGAATTTCCCTGCCCGGCAAGGTCACCGGTCTGAAAGGATATACGTTTCACAAGCCCGGCAATCTCGTTCTTGTTCGGGTCAAATAGCATTCCTTCGTCATTAAAATAGTAGACCGTAAACTTCTTGCCGTCCTCATCCGTCTTTTCTTCACTTCGCACAGAGGTGACCGTTCCGGTGTATTTCGGAAAGATTTCCGAAAATGCGGATTCCTCCACATGCTCGAACAGTCCGTAATGCGTGTTCCGGTCCACATATTTCGCTTTGTCCGGCAACTGGAGACGGCTGTAGCCATAGCGGCTGCGGTCTATGTTCTTAGTGCTGCCAAGAGGAATTAAACGTGTAAAGAACTTCACATCATCACTGTTTTCCGACTGTACCAACGAGGTGAGGCCCTGTAAATAGCCCAGTTCTACGAGCTCACCACGTTCACAACGGGTCAGATTGATTTTGAAATCATCCACCCACCATTCGGACTCAAAAGCGTCGGACATCAGCGACAAGGCATCCCAACAAGTGGCATTGTTGTATTCCACTGTCTTGTTCGCGGATTCCAAAACTTCACCAATGCTCCATACCGGTGTAGATGACAATCGGTTCATGTTATCCACCCATTTCTGCAGATGTACCTTCGGACTGTCATTCAGAGAGAACTGCGGTTCATACGCACCGTCCGTCAGATGCAGGTACATCACCTGCTCAGCGTCGTAGATGGGGGCGTAGAACTTCACCGAGTAGTTGTACGTCTGCCTGTTCTTCTGCTTCGGCTTGTACTCCTTCTTTATACTGAACTTCACTCCCTCCAGCAGCACATAGTCCTCCACGTCCAGCATCACGTAGGACGGGTGGGTAAAGGAGACCGACACAGAGCATTCCTTCATCAGTTCCTGGTTCCAGGTGGAGGAGGAGGATGTGGAAACCGTCAGTTTCAACTCTCCGGACCGGTTATAGATTTTGAGTTCCATTCAAACAGCTTTTAATCGTTATTTAAAGAGCTCCGGGTTTCGGTTCCCGAAACTTCATTTTCCATCTCTCTACGACCGTTCCGCCGGCTACATCCGTCACGGTATCGAAGTCGGAAGAAGACTTGTAGTAGAACTTATAGGCGGATGTCTTCCCCTTTACCTGCAGGTTCACCCATCCGGAATACATGACCTTCATCAATGCCGCACGGCGGGTCTCGCATTCCTCCGGAGAAGAGGCGTATACGGCGAAGTACAACGTCACGTCACGGGCCTTGTAGCAGGATGACGGCAATGCCTCCGGCAGTTCCTCGCCGTTGCGTTCCCGGAAATCCACGGCAGTATACTCCTTCATCTCAAGCGGTTTCAGCAACTCGCTGAGATTAAAGTTATCCTCCTCTCTGTCCTCACAGAGGAAAGCGGAGTATTCCGTCCAGGCATCCTTGCCGTTTATCGTCATATATCCTGTCAAATCTTTCATAAGCTTGCTATATCGTTTTCCATCCGTCCCGGTCCTTGCTTGCCAGAAGGTCGAATATGTCTTCCAGTATCTTGCAGTAAGCGGTGTTCTCAGCTATCTGCAGGAATATATCATGGTCGGCGGAACGTCCCTTCGTCAGTTCCTCCAGCAGACGGTGCATGCCACTGGCATGGTCCTGCAGGGAGGTGAACAATCCCTCCAGCTTCGTACCCTGTTCCTGGCTCATGGCGGTAAAGGCACCGCCGCGTCCTAATTGGCTGCCTCCATCTTCGCCCGATGGTTTCCAGTTGAAATCTTCCATCAGCTGCTCACGCTCTTTCAGCATCTCATCGATTATCTTCCGGTAATCCCCGCGCAGCTTCTCCGCCTCCGTGGAAGAAAGTCCGTCCTTGTCGGCCATGTCCGCCCATGAGTCATACAGTTTCTGTATCCGGTCCTTGTATCGCGTGGCTACCAGTGCGGAGAAAATGGCATTCTGCAGGTACTTCTCAAAACTGTCCGCAAAATCCTCCGAAGTGGCATCCATATCGGACAGCATGGAGACGAAGCTGTTGTAGAAGCTGTCAAAGTCCGTCTTCGTCAGTGCCTCCTTGCGGGCTTCCTGCACCTCCTGCCAGGCTTCCTCGCTTTCGATAATCTGGTTCAGGTAGTCCTGTGTGTCCTCGTACAGTTCGCTCCAGAACCCGCTTGCTTCATCACGAAGTCTCACCAACTGCTCATACGAGAGGTCGAAGAGTCCCGTCATGCGACCGTCCCCTATGCCGTATTTATCGAAGTCGCTGCCCAACACCTTCCTGGCTTGTTCCCAGGCGGACCGGGAGATGTCCTTGCGCTGGTCGGTACCGTGCGAGGCACTTGACCCCACACCCAGAAATCCCTTGCTTGCACCCGCATTCAGGTAGGCCTTGCCCATCTCGCGGGCATAGTCCTGCTGTTTCTTCAGCAGCTCGCGGGCACGTTCGTAAGAGTTGTCGGCATTGGCGAAGTCGTCCGCCTCCATGGAAGCTACGAGCTCCTTCTGTTTGGAAATGACCCTGTCGAGTACTTCCATGTAACTCTCGTATTTCTCTTTGGCCTGCCGGTAACGTCTTTCCGATCGTTCGCCTCCCCAGTCGGCACCGAACAGGCTGCCCACGCTCTTGATGGCACCGCCCACGGTGTTCACCACACCGCTTATCATGCCGCCGATATCCATGCTGAGCAGTGATTGAGCAAACTGGCTGATGCCTTCGCTCATGGTGTTGAATCCTTCCACCACACCTTTCACGTTCTCATCCATGTTCACACCGAAGCCTTCCAGCGTGGAGATGATGGTGTCGGCAGCTTGACCGTAAGATAACATCTTACCCGCCACACCCTGCAGCGACTGCACCAAGGCTACCTGCTTCTTCAGACGGTTGTTCTGGGCCTCGGAAAGGTTCTTTTCAGCCTGTTCCTGGATCAACAGTTTGGCTACAAGTTTGCCGGTCTCATCCTTATACATACCCGTAACTACCGCACCTCCTACCATTATGATATTCAAGTCTTTCTGGGCATTCTCCACTGCCGCCTGGGATTCACTGTACTCCGCCAGCGAGCGTTTCAATTCCTGAAAAGGCTTGCGGTCGGCAATCTTCAGGTCTATATCCGTAAGGGCGTTCTGCAGCTCCTTCAGGTCGGAAGGACGCAGCTCTTTGGCGGCGCCATTGATATATTCTTTCAGCTTGTCACGAAGGGCGGAAAGCGCTTCCGTACTCTGTTCGTCCAGATTGCCGAATACGTCAGCCAGGTTGACGGTCTTCTTGAATTCCCCGAAGTCCAGTTCCTTCAAGTCATTGTTCCGTCTCTTTTTCAGTAATTCCTTCTCACCTTCGGTTTCGGCACGGGCCATCCTCAGCGCATAATCCTGTGTAATGGCAAGGCGCTTGTCCTGATAGGTGCCGTACTCCTTGTTATAGTCAATCCATGCCTGGCTGTTCTTTTCGCGCCATTCCTTCTCAATATTGTAGGTATCCTGCAGGTATTGTACCTGCGCAAGGGCGCGTTGTGCCGTCGCGTCGTCCTTCACCTGCTTTTCTTCTTCGGGAGTCACTTTTCTGCCCGCCTTCCTTGATTTCTCCAGTTTGGCAAGGGTATCGCGTTCTTCCTTGGCGATGGCGGCAAGAGTGTCATTATACTCCTTTTCAGCAAGTGCCTTGCGTTTTTCCCGTCCCTCCACCATCACGGCGATGCGGGCGGCCTCCACTTTCTGCTGGGCACGGATACGGGCGTCGACAAGTTCGTTCTGATAGTCGGTAACTGTTTTACCTCCTTTTACCGGTGTCTTTACTTTTATTTTGTCCTTTATATTTGCTGCCTTCAATTCCTTCCGGGCCTCATTTTCCGCTTCAATGCCGAGTCGGAAGAATGCATCGGCAGTCTCGTCGATGGCTTTCTTCTGTTTCTCCAGATGTTCCACTCCGTACCGTTTGAGGTCTTCACCGGTTTCATTTACCAGCCCTCTTGACTGGACGGTATTCAAAGTGCCGGCTGTCCTTTCAAGCGTGCTGACCGGACGTTTCTTCTCTTTTTCTATCTCCAGCTGTAGCCTAAGGGACTCTTCGTATTTCTCGGCAGCCATCTTCTGGGCTGCCGCACCTTTGGCGCGGAGCTGCATGGATTTGATGAAAGCTTCCGTATTGTCGACCAGCAGATTCTCCGCGTCTGCGACGTTGGCAACAGCCACATTCAGTCTGTCGAATTCCTCCTTGTTCTCAGTTATGAATTTCTTTTTTGCGGAAAGGTCATTTCCCAGGGAGGCCCACTTCTCCTGCAAGGTTTTGAGCGATACGAGATTCTTTCCGATACCCGTATCGGATTCCTGCATCGCCTTGTTCAACTCTTCCTGTGCCTCTGCCAGACCAATAACTGACTTTTTCCCGGAAAAGAGTGTAGAGAAGAAATTCCCAATTTCCTTGCCGAATACCACAGTCAGCGTTATTGCCGTTGCCATAGCCGTCTGCCACGAGAACAGGGACTTCAACACCTGCTTCCATACCGGCATCGCCTTCTGGCCCGCCGCCGTCAGCCTCTCGTACTCCTTTCTGGCATTACCCACCGCATCCGTAAACATCGGTATGTTGTTGGATATCGCCAGGAAGAACATCTGCGGTCCCATAGCCAGTGCCGGAAGCTCGCGGGCTATCTGCGCCATGCTCATCCTCACGCTGTTCAGTTTCGGTGCGGGGTCATTACCCATGATGGGCGTCTCGTTCGCCCGTTTTTTTGCCGCCTCGTATTCTTTCAACTGCTCTTTCAATCCGCCGATGGCACCCTTCAGTGCCTGGATATCCGCCAGTTCCCTGTCACCGGCAAGCCCTTGTTTTTGGAGATTCTTATACTCCTTCTCCAAATCCTTCAGCTCCAGTTTCAGATGCCCGATCATCCGCTTGGTGAAAGCCTCCATGTTGGCCACATTGCCCTCCACCGACCGCATGCCCGCCAGCGTCTTGTCATCCAGGAATATTTCAAGTTTAATGGGATTCATCAGCGTTCTCCTCTTCGTCAAGCAATTGTTGTAAATAATCCGCCGGAGATATATTCGGCTGCCCGTTGCGGCTTCTCTTTTCGGCAACCATCTCCTGCGTGGTTTTCCTCCTTCCCGGCACGTGGCGGGGGAAGTCCTGCCACATCAGCATCAGCATCGGGTAGTTCACCCCGCGCATGATATAGTCCACACTCCAACCCGTGTCACGGGCTATCTGTCCCACGAGACCGAACGGGCTATGGGCGGGTTCCATGTACCCCTTTAACTCCCGTTCTATTTTCTTCGGCTCAGATTGGGTGCCGTCAGGCTCATCACCTCGGCCAATCTGATAGTATTCCCGAAAGGGACCGTGCTCATCGTGCTAAGGGCAATCATCCATGCCTCTTCCAGGGCTGCCGGATACATGCAGCTGCGCAGCATCCATGCCACCGGGCGGTTCAGTAGCCAACCCAACACCCAACCGCGGACAATGGCGTATGCCACCATGCGGCTCACCGTTCCGGTATGCTTCACCATGAACTCCTGCTTCTGCTCGAAAGTATAAGCCTTCAGTTCCTCGTGTGTCGCACCCATCTTCAGGTACATCCGCTGTATGCGGCAGCGGCTTTCCAGGTTCGGCACCCGCATCACCCAGCGGATGTATTTCCCTCCGGGAAGCCGCAGCGGAAGGGAGATGCCGGCATCCGACATGATCCTCTCCGCAAGAGCCTCGATTTCCAGGTTCGGTTTCATAGTCCGTACCTTTTACCCTCCAACAGCCTCGGCGCCCGTATCCGGGTCGACACCCTTGGCGAAGAGCTTCATGCGCTTGCCGTCGGCATCCTTCAGCAGCTCGATGTTCAGGGAAAGTCCCAATACGTTTGATGAGTTGATGCCGTTGGCAAAGTCACTGCCGGTCACCTTCGCGTTGTAGAAGCGCAGGGTCTCGCCACTGTCAGCCACTACATCCATCACGCCCGTAGCTTCCCATTTCTCGGGAGGCTCCCAGTTGTTATTGGCGTCCTTGGTGCCGCCGATAGTGTTCACCAGACTGTCGGCATTCAGCTCTATCAGGGTGCAGGAAAATGCCTTCTTGCCGGGATTGGTGGTAAGTGTCATTACCGGACCATCCTTCACCTGTGCGGCGAAGATGTCCGTGGTACTCGGAGCGCTTCCGGCAGGTTGCAGGCCTTCCTCACTGATAAGGCCTATTTCCTTCTCCTTGAATTTGAGGTGCGCCAGTCCGTAGATTAATCCGTCCATAAATTCTTTTATTTTTTAAGTTCTATTCAATCGCCGTTTAATCAGTATCAGAAGAAGGACGGCAACGGCCAGCCGACCTGTCCATATCTGAAACCACTGCCAGCCGGTGGGTTCCTTTATCACCTCCGGAGGCAGCAGCTCCGCTTCTTCCGAAGTCTCGCTCCTGATCCGGGTCAGTTCTTCCGTCAGCATCATCACCTGCCGCGCCAGGCTGTCGCAGGTGGCGGTCACCTCCAGGCTGTCCTCCGATATGCGGGTGACGTTCACCGTGGCCTGTCCGCTGCGCTTACTGAATCCCGTCCCCACAGGTATCGAATTCAGCAGATTCGTCGGAAACTGCGTCTTCGCCAGGCTGGGCGGAACGGGCTGCTGAAGGAGAGCGAACACGCTTCTGCCTTGCAGGCTGTCGGTAACGAGGCTGTTCCGTGTCAATCGTCCCGGACTTCTGCAGCTCGTGACGGATAGGGCAATCGCCATAATGCTTGCAAGTAGAAGCCTTCTGGATAGTGCGGTTGAGCTCCCGCACCGCCTTGTAAAGTTTGATGTTCTCATTCTGTAAGTCTATTAATGTTCCCGACAGGTTGTCGTACATTTCCTTATAGGCATCGTTCCGCTCCTTGGCAGCGAGCACTTTGTTGTTCTCCCGGCGTCTCAGCCATGCCCAGAGGGAACCGGCAATGCCACTCGGCACAAGCCATTGGAGAATCTGTAGAATCAAGTCTGAATTCATGGCTGAAAATCGTTACGGGTTATCAATCATTAAAGCAGTTCCCAGCCGGCTTCCACGTTCATCATCACTGCCGGTACACCGTTTTCCACTTGTGAGATCGCGGCGGCAAAAGCGCACATCGTTGCCCGGTCGTTTATATCAGGCACGAACGATGTCGGTACCTGCATCTCCCTGCATACCCGGCTGATATAACCCGAAGTGTTGTTCTCCACCGGAGGCGCCCAACGGTTGATGAAGTCCGCTACCGTGCGGCAACCGTTATTACGACGGTAGTTCTGAAGCAACTTGATGAGGGCACGATATCCGTAAGCCATTGTCTTGAACTGGCAGAAAGCCTTGTCCCGGGAGGGCCGGACCTCCCCCTGCCACAACGTACGTGACAGGCGGATGTTCCCGGGGTTGTTGTTACGTAGTCCTCTGCTCATCACTATTCCTCCAATTCACTGTTGGCATCGTCTGCTTTCGGGCTTTCCCCGCCGGCAGCAGCTTGTTCGGCAGCCTCAATCGCTTCGCGTCTGACCTGCGCCCAACGTTTTTCTGCCGGAGCAGTCGCATCCGAAGTCTGGGCAGTGGAGCCGTCCCAGCTGTAGATGGCACCGATGGCTTCCATCTTCTTGGGCATGGTGATTTCGTAGTGGCGGAAGTTTACCAGACTCTCCTGCGTCTGCGGGCTGGTGCGTGCCTCGCTGTAATACATTTTGGTGGTACCTTGCGCACGGAACATACGGTTGACGTAGAACGCCACGGATGCCTGCATGTCGGTATCTGCCGGTTTGGTAGTGTAAGGCACTTTCACGCCTTCTTTGGTGAAGAACGGGCAGTTCACGAACTCGTAGATTTCAAAACCATACATGTTCATCACCTTACCGGTGGTGTAATTGTAGTACTGGTCGCGGAACTTCTGGTCGTCTTCCAGCAAGTCGTTCACGTGGTCGTTGCAGAGCACCAGGCGACGTCCGTCTGTAGGAACCTGCGCCTTGTCGAATTTTGCTTTCAGGGCAATGATATCCTTGCGGGTAATCTTCTTGCGACCGTTTGCGTCAGCCTCTCCCGATGTCTTGACGACGGGAGTCTTGGCCGTGTTGCTGTAAGGAGCCAGCGCATGGATGGCTTTCTTGTACTTCACGGTGGAGATGGCGTTGCCATGACGTTCCACATCCGCGCTGAACTTGTTGAATGAGATGGCATACAGCTGATCATCCGTCACACGGGTGGCTTTCGTCTGGAACTTGTCAAGCCCGATGGGAATATCGCTTTCGCTCAAGTCCTGGATAGGGATGGGATACGTTGTGTTGTTTATCAGCACGTCCGGGTCGCCGCCTACATCTACCAGGTGAATGATTTCATTGTCCACCTTGGCCGAATAATCGGGAATGCCGTTCAGGAAACTCGCCACCAGCCCCGCATTGAGCTGCTTCACCAGCTCGCCTGTCCACACTTCGGTGTATACACCTTCAAAGAGTGCCCCTACGGGCATGAATTTTCCAAGCACCATCGGTACTGCCGCCGTAGCCGCTCCATAAGCAGGGTCAATCCCCACAACCGACGCCAATACTACGCCCATCAGGACGTTGAAGAGCGTTCCCACTAAAAATTTCATCATAACACTTTCTGTTTTACAATTGATACTATATTTCTAAAATTTCGGGCAGTCAATGCCGTATTCCGCCTTGTACAGCGCACGGTATTTGTCCGGATCGTTCTCGCGCATCAGCTTCAGCTGCGCTTCCGGTACCTCGCTCAGTTTGCCCCATTGTCCGGTTGCCGCACCACTGCCTACGGTTCCGCCGCCGATGTTCAGCAGTTGCATGGGTTTCGTCACGGGTGCCATGCTCTCCAGTGTCAGTTTCAGGCTTTCACTGCCCATTGTCTTACCCAATTGGATGAAATGCTCCCGCTTGTCGGCATTGAACTTCCCTGCCCTGACGGCATCGTCCACCATTTGTGTCACGCCCGCCAGCTTGATGGTATCCAGTTGGGTGCGCAGTTCCGTGTTGGCGGTCTCGAATCCCTGCAAAATACCTATCCTGGCAAGGATGTCCGCTTCTGTAGCCGTTTCCGGCAGGCCCAGCTTCAGGGCGATAGCTTTAAAATCTACGTTCATAGTCTTTTCTGTTTTTGAATTATTGTCTTGCGGAGCATCTCCGCCGCTTGATTTCAGCAAAGGAAGCGCGGCACTGTCTTCACCTGTGGCGAGTTTCAGTTCCTTGCCCTGATACGACAGCATTACTATATTGTCATCGTTGCCGCCCATGTCAACCATGCTCACTTCCATTAACCTGCACTTCGTGACGGTAGGACGGGTTTGCCCGGGTTTCAGCAGTTCAGGGTCATCACTTGACTCTATAATTTCAAAATAGGGGCTGCACATCTTCAGGGTGCCTTTGTCCCATTGCTGCTTTGCCAACTTGCTTTCATTGCGCACCTCGTCAAAGTAAGGTTCGCCGGTAATCTCGCCACCCTCTATCTTCAGGTCTTTGATGCAGCCGATGATGATGCCCCGCCAATGCATCCACAGCATGACGGGATTCTTCCGGAACTGCTCGACGTCCACCCCGTCAGTCTTCACCCAGGTGCCGAAACAGTTCAATGTCTCGTTTGATATTCTGATTCTTTTGGCCATGATTTGCGTCTCATTTTGGTGCAAACTTACGGCTACGCCCATAACGGCACAAAAAAGTGTGTAACCGTTCCACAGTAATGTGCAGGCCTTCCGTAATTGTCTGCAACCGGTTCACCGTTTTTTCCTTGCCCCGCAGATGCTTCGCAACTTTGCACCGTAACCAACAGAAAAAGGTATGGCAAAAGACATGAGCCAGCAGAAGGCTTTGGCAAAGCATCTATACATGAGCGGCATGCTCGTCATTAAGATTGCCGACTATGTGAAGGTAACCCGGCAGACCGTGGGCAAATGGGTGGAAGAAGGCAGCTGGAAGGAAGAACGCGCCTCGCGCAGCATGGCTAAAGAAGCCATCACCACCGGTGCGCTCAACAAGGTGGGCGAAGTGCTGGAAAACACCGAGGCGAACGAAAAGAACATCGGCCGCCTGACCGACTCCATGCTGAAGGCCGCCCAAAGCATCAAGGCCATTAACAACACCACCACACTGGTGGATATGGTGAATACCCTGCTCCAGTTCGAGAACTGGCTGGTGTCTCACCGTGAAGAGTATCCGGAGATTGACGACAAGCTCATTATTCTTATCAACCAGCTCCATAGCGACTTTATGGGCATCAAATTCAAGAGGAAATGACAGCCGAAGAAAAGAAAGAAGCCCTCAAGCGGTGGGAGGAGCATTGCAACCGCCTGCTACGCATCACCTCGAAGCGCAAGCCCGAGACGGCAGAGGAACGGAAGAAGAACATCGCCCGTGCCCTGAAGGATTACGACTACTTCTGCCAGCGGTACTTGAGCCACTACTGCCAATGTCCCAACGCCAAATTCCACAACGACGCCGCCCGCTACATCGAAAAGCACCGAGAGATGCGTGCCGTCTTCAAATGGCCGCGCGGACATGCCAAGTCGGTACACCTCGATGTGGGCGTACCCCTTTGGCTGAAGTTCAAGAATGAGTTGCATGTCATGGTATTGGTAGGCAAGAGCGAAGACAATGCCGACGCCTTGCTGGGCGACCTTCAGGCGGAACTCCAATTCAACCAGTACATCATCGAGGATTTCGGCGAGCAGTACAATGCCGGATGCTGGCAGGAAGGCGAGTTCGTTACCAAAGACCAGTGTGCCTTCTTCAGCCGCGGCCGCGGGCAGTCGCCCCGTGGACTGCGGTTCCGCGACAAACGCCCGGACTACATCGTGGTGGATGACCTGGACGACGATGAGATGTGCCGCAGCGAAGCCCGTGTACGCGAGATGACCAAATGGATAAAGGAGGCGCTCTTCGGATGTTTCGGCGGCAAGGAAGGCCGCTTCATCATGGTGGGTAACCTTATCAGTAAGAACAGCGTATTGCAACGGATCATCGACAGCGACACCGTTTATACCAGCACCGTCTATGCCATCGGCAAGGACGGGAAACCGGCATGGCCCGAATGCTACACCCTCGAGATGCTGCGCAGCCGCGAACGCTTCATGGGCTACCGCAGTTTCCAGAAGGAATACATGCACAACCCCATCACCGAAGGCGCCGTCTTCCAGGAACGCTGGATACAGTGGAAGCGCATGCTCAAACCGTGCTATTATGAAAGCCTGGTACTCTACATCGACCCTTCATTCAAAGACAGCTCGAAAAACGACTACAAGGCCGCCAAGCTTTGGGGACGTCCGCGTCCCGGGCTGAAGACCGCCAAACCTTCGGAGCTGCACTGCCTCCGTGCCTTCGTGCGCCAGTGCAGCGTAGGCGAAATGGTGCGCTGGGTCTATGACCTGTGGGAGTCACTGCCCGAGGATGCCGCCGTCACCATCTACATGGAAGCCAACTTCATGCAAGATACCATTCTCGACGAGTTCGAGCGGGAAGGCAACCAACGGGGCTATCAGGTGCCCGTCACTGCCGACAAACGCAAGAAGCCCGATAAATTCGCCCGTGTGGAAGCGGTCAGCCCCTTGTGGGAACGCGGCTTTGTCTGGTACAACGAAAAGCTGAAGAATGACAATGACATGAAGACGGGCATCGAACAGACCCTCGCCTTCGAGAAAGGAAGCCGCGCCCACGATGACGGGCCCGATGCCGACGAAGGCGCCATCTACAAACTGCAGAAGCAGGTACGCGAAGAAAGTTTCATCCCGCGTATGGGAGTGCGGCAACTACCCTCCCAAGCCTGGTGAAAGTTGAAAACGGAAAACCCATTAATCGCTCATTATTAATCACTAATCATTATCCCTTATGTTCATCACCGAAGAAGATTACATACAGATAGGAGCCGATGCGCTGAAGATTATGCAGCAAAGCACTCCGGACAACCGCCTGCTGGCGGAAGAGCGTGCCATGAGCCGCATAGCGGGTGCGCTGCGCGGACGGTACGACATAGAAGCGACCTTCGCCCTTGAAGGCAGCCGACGGGATGCCGAACTGGTGGGATGTGCCACCGACATCGCACTCTACCATATATGCTGCTCCCTGCCCCAGAAGATGGGCTACGAGATACGGGAAAAACGTTATGAACAAGCCTTGAAATACCTCAAGGAAGTGCAGGCGGGAAACATTACGCCCGACATCCCCACCGTCACCGGTCCCGGCGGAGAAGAGGACTACCACAACCCCGTGCGTTACGGGTCGGCCGAAAAGAACAATTATATCTGGTAAACCATGAGCAAGAAATACAAGAAACAGAACCCCATGCGAATCGGGCAGGTAAACCTGGGAAACCCTGCGGAACTGAAACGCGTCACCAACCTGTCGGTCAACCTGCAGATGCAGACCGAGTCGCTCACCAAGAAAGACCTGCGCACCTGGCGCAACGCCTGGCAGTATGCCATCAATGTAGAGTACCCTAACCGAGGACCGCTGTACGACGTGTACGGCGATGTGGATGTGGACATGCACCTTACCGGCTGTGTGGGGCAGCGCAAGGGATATGTACTGAACAAGAGTTTCCGCATTGTGGACAAGAAGGGGGCTGAAAACCCTGATTTGACAGCGGTATTCGAATCGCCCTGGTTCAAGACTTTCATGGGCCTGGCACTCGACAGCATCTATTGGGGACACTCGCTAATCCAGTTGGGAGACATCATCACGGTGGACGATGTGCCCGCCTTCAGTGACGTGTGCCTGATACCCCGCCGCCATGTCGTGCCCGAATACGGTGCGCTTATCGTCAACCAGTCCGACACCTGGCAGAGCGGTTACGACTACCGCCACAGCGAGATGGCGGACTGGATTGTCGAAGTGGGCGGTACCCACGACTTGGGTCTGTATCTGAAATGCGCCCAGCACACCATCCCCAAGAAGAATGTGTGTTCCTTCTGGGACATGTTCTCCGAAATATTCGGCATCCCCTTCCGGGTAGGCAAGACCACCAGCCGAGATGCCAAGGAGCAAAGCCGCATCGAGAAGATGCTGGGCTCGATGGGTGCGGCAGGATGGGCGCTCTTTCCCGAAGGTACCGAGATAGAAATCAAGGAATCCACCCGCGGGGATGCCTACAATGTCTTTGACAAACGCATAGACCGCGCCAACTCCGAACTGTCAAAGGGCGTGCTCACCGAAACCATGACTACGGAGAACGGTAGCAGCCTTTCTCAGAGTGAGGTGCACCTGGAGGTGCTGAAGAACCTTGTCAGCAAGGATGCCGACAACCTGCGGGACACCATCAACTTCCAGCTCATCCCCAAAATGATAAAGCACGGTTTTCCCTTGCAGGGATACCGTTTCGACTGGTACGAGGGCATAGACTTCACGCCGGAGCAGCAGGTTGACTACGAACGCCTGCTGCTGGAGAACTACGAGATAGACCCTAAATATTTCATCGACAAGTACAACGTTCCCATCATCGGGAAAAGGGAAACCGCACCGGTCGTCGTGCCGGCAGGCAAGACAAACGGAAAGGATGCCGAAAAACAGAAGCTCTGTTTTTTCGACTGAGCCCTTCTGACTACGAAGGGCTGCACAGACGCGCCTTGCTGACATATTACGGAAATACGCTGCCGTTGGCAGACAGCAGGGAAGATGAGGAAGAGGAAATCGACACCGCTGCCGTGGAAGCCTCCTTTGTCCTGCTGATGCGCTGGCTCCACCGGCAACCGGAATTCACACCGGAGATGTTGGCAGACAAAGATGTGCAAAAGTTCATACGTAGCCATGCCGGTGTATTGGACCGTGCCGTGGACTTTTCGATTCATCAACGTCCCATAGACGATATCAGCGTGCGGCGGCTGAAGGAAAGCAACTACGTATTCTCCGGCTTCAAGACCTTCCACGAACTGAACGAGGCGTTCCCCTCGCTGATCGATGCGGACGGGAACCGCAAACCCTTTGAACGCTTTTTAAACGACGTTCAAAAGGTGAACGAGACCTACAACCGCTGGTACTTGAAGACTGAATATAATTTCGCCCTGTCGTCGGCTGCCATGGCAGCCCGGTGGAAGCAATGGTGGGACGATGAGGACCGGGACCGCTACCTGCTGCAATACCGCACCGTAGGCGACAAACGGGTACGCGAGGCGCATCGGGCACTGCATAATGTCACGTTGCCCATTACTTCCAATTTTTGGGATGAATATTTTCCTCCCAACGGATGGAACTGCCGCTGCACCGTGATGCGTGTGCGCCGAGGCAAATATCTGGAAAGTGACGAGCATCAAGCCATGCTGGCAGGCAGCCAGGCAACGGCGGGAAAACACCAGGAGATGATGCGATTCAATCCGGGCAAGCAGATGGCATGCTTCCCGTTCTATAATCCCTATACCATCAGCAGGTGCAAGGACTGCCCCGACAGACCGGGCACGCTCAAACTGGCCAAAATGCCCGATAATGAATTGTGCGCAGCCTGCAAGGTGATACGGGAAATGACCAGGCGAAAAGATGAACTAAAGAAACTTCGGACTGAGATAAGGGAAAAAGCACAGTTCCTGAAAGACAAAGTTTTGAAGAACGAGCAGTTCGGAAAGGACATCCGTGTCAGTGGTACCAATATAAAAGAATGGCTCAACCAGCCTCACAAATGGATTGTGGAGAAAAACAGGATGCTGCTGGACATAGAAAATGTCATCGCCGAAGCTCCTTATTTGGGCAATGGACCAGACAAACACGACCCGGACATCACGATGCATCTGTTTGAAACAACTTTGCATAATGAAAAAAGCTGGATTATCGTGAGGGAATTGATAGACGGTTCGGTAAAACTGCACAGCATTTCGGATAGTGAAGATATACTGCAATACATTACAAAAAGAAGAGAGTAATTTGAAAATAGCATCCTTGGAACTGCAATCCGAGGCCACATTTTTAAATTACTCCCTTCAGTGCCACAAAGATACAGTTAATTCTTTAATAAACAAACATTATGCCCCAAAATTCAGACATAACCAAGGAGCTAGAACGGAAGGTGAAGCACTTCATCAGCCTTACGCTGAAGGATATCGGAACGGAAATAGGCGAAGAGTTCGACCGCAACTTTGAGCGCGAGGCCTTCTTCAACGAGCGTTGGGCACGAAGGAAATACAATGACGACGAAAGCCGGGGATTACTGATACGCACCGGAGCTTTGCGCAGAAGTATCAAAACGGAGACTACCGCCCACAGTGTGGTATTCAGCAGCGACCTGCCGTATGCCGCCATCCACAACGAGGGCGGTGCCATTACCGTTACCAAACGGATGAAGGGGCACTTCTGGTATTTGTATAGGCAACTGACGGATAATTATCGGCGTAAACCCACGGAAGAGGCGCTTTTCTGCAAACGCATGGCATTGAAGCGGGCAGGAAGCAAGATAGTCATACCACGCCGACGGTTCATCGGCATGCATCCGGAGGTGGAGCGCATCATCCGGGAAATAGCGGAAGAAAATAGCAACAAAATATTTCAGACATGAGAAGATTCCTTTACCTCAGCCTCATAGAACGGCTGAAACGACTCACAGACCGGGACGGCCGGCCCGTCATCAGAACGTTCGACCTATGGAACGAACAGATTTCATTCCTGGAGCAGGAAGATCCTTTCGACGTCCCTGCCGTCTTCATTGAGTTCCGACCCGTAAAATGGGCGGGAGGCGGGACACAGACGGCAGACGTGACCCTACGTCTTCATATCGTCACACCCTGGAAAGGAAGCGCCCGCGAAGGTAGCGGCTTCCAACGGCAGACACTGGAACGTTTCGACCTGCTGGACCGCATGGACCGGCATCTTTTCAACCTCTCCGGAGACGACGGCAGCACGTCCTTCAGTCTGTTCCGGCGTACCGGAAGCAGTACGAACCACAACCATGAGGAACTTGTGGAGGATGTCACAGACTTTACATGCAAAGTAATGGACAGAGGATAAACGGATATTCAAAAAAGTGACAGCTGCGAACGCATCTCTTCCTGGCGGCGTATGACCTTGGGGTCGGCACTGGCGTTGATGATGTTGTAGAAGGTCTTCTCGCAGATGTGGTACTTGGGCCAGATGTAGCGGCGCAGGATCTCGCGGTTGGAAAGGCCGCTGCGGGAATGTTCATCGTAGATGCGCACAATGTCCTCCACCCTGAATGCGTAGCTGCATCCTACAATCTTTGACCGGTTTTTCTTCATATGACCCCTGAAAACTTAGAATTGATTACCCTGAACTGCCTGATTACCTGCTACAAAAATAATTATAAACGCACATTTATGCAACTAATACGCCCGGAAAGCGCATACCACAACACGGAATAGCCCGTTTCGCCCATCTTTGCCGCGTCTTTTTCGCGAACAGACGCAACAAACGGAATGAAGCCGCCTCTCCGCGCAGCTTTCATTCTTTCATTATTAATTCTTTAATTCACGAAGTATGGTAAACTATTCCCTTGCTCTGATGAGCACAAAACCGGGCGATGAAACCGCCC
>OLGL01002137.1_pt1 | contig 16499 bp, 13 predicted proteins | sample 1605041 | NCBI WGS metagenome assembly OLGL01 (sample SAMEA3888905, study PRJEB22519) | human gut metagenome | biome: human gut; feature: human-associated habitat; material: faeces | place: Denmark | collected 2010 | reverse complement strand
AGGTGCTACTCTTAAAAAGTGTCCACACTTATGGGTACAGTATAGACGATGAAAATCCAATGATCCATTGCGATGCCGTAGGGGCCGCACGCCGGGCGGCCCGCCAGCGAGATGCCAGATGCGGAACGCATTTCTTCCATTCAAAAAGGACCCGCCTGTTTCTGGGCGGGTCCTTTCCTTCGGCCATTGACAATTGACCATTGACGGGGCTGCTGCGCCTGGCGCAGCAGCCCCTTATTTCTGGCACTCCCTGCAGGTCCCCAGAAAATACGTCTGGTGGCAGCGGATGGTGAAACCGGTCTTTTTGGCTACATCCTGGTCCAGGTGTTTGTGGTAGGTAAAATCCAGGTTGAACACCTTGCCGCACTGTTCACAGCGGAAATGGGGATGGGGCCGGGGTTCCACATCATACCGCATGACTCCGTCTCCCACATCGATGGTCTGGAGCAGGTGCAGCCGGCAGAAAAAGCCCAGGGACTGGTAGATGGTGGCAAAACTCAGGGTGGGCATCTGCTGCCGCACTTTTTCGTAGATTTCCGTGGCGGTGGGGTGTTCCTCCGGTCCGGTGAAGGCCCGGTACACTTCCAAACGCTGGGGAGTGATCTTCATCCTTTTGGCTTTCAGGATTTCTGACAGTTCCTTTGGACTCAGCATGACACGTCCTCCTTGCCTGTATATCATGGAAAAGAATTGTTAAAATGGAAGTTTCTTTAATAATAACTTTTAATATATAAAATGTCAATAAAATAAGTTTTTTTGTCAACCGGATGTTCTCCATAACCAACTGGACCATCCTCAGCCCACGGAAGCTGTGTTACAATATAATGATAGAACAAGATCAGGCAGGGAGCGTGAAACCATATGGCACAAGGACAGGAAAAGGAAATCAAACTGCTTTCCACCAAGGCGGGCCGGCGGAAATTCTTCCAGCTGGCACTGGTGAAGGAAAAGGTCATTCCCGGCAGCCGCCATACCCTGGATCTTTGGAACCAGTACAGGGATACCCGGGATGGGAAACTGACCCGGACCGGCATGGCGTACCGGATCCGCCGGACCAACGGCAAGGCCTTTGAAGCTACGGTGAAAAGCCAGGGCAAGACGGTGAACGGCTTCTCCAGCCGGGAGGAGTACACGGTGCCCCTGGAAAAACCGGAACCGGTGATCCAGGGCTTTGCTCCCCAGCTGGACCAGAAACTCCAGACCCTGCTCCAGGAAGACGAGCTGCTGCCGTTGTGCACGGTGGAATTCACCCGGAAGACGGCGCTCCTCCAGCTGTCGGCGGTGACGGTGGTGGAAGCGGCCCTGGACCAGGGAACCCTTACTGCCGGGGATAAAACGGAACCCATCGAGGAACTGGAACTGGAAATCAAACGGGGCCAGGAACGGGACCTGCTGCGGTTTACGGCAGCTCTGGCCCGGGAAATCCCCCTGTGGCCGGAAGAACGGAGCAAGTTCAAACGGGGACTGGATCTGCTGGGCTGGAAGGGCACTCCGTCCAAAGCGGCCAAAGGGCCGGAATGGAACCGGGAAACAGAACCATCGGAGGTGTGGCAGGCTCTGGTCCGGCAGACCCTCAGCCAGGGTCTGGACCTGTTGGTACCGGACGCTGACCGGGAATTCCAGGACCGGTCTTTCCTGGAGCTGCTCCAGCAGTGCGCCGGGCTGTGGGATCTGGGGGAGGGATTCCTGTCCCAAACCTCCTGGAAAAAAGGACGGGATCTGCTGGACGGGCTGCTCCAGGTGCTGGAACCGGTGGACTATCTGGCGGTGTCTGACCGGCAGAAGGGAAAACCCTTTCCGGAAGAGTTGCTGTCCCTGGAACCGGCCTGGCAATGGCTGGAAGACCGGTGGGTGGCGGCGGCCCAGGAATGGGCGTCCTGGTGCGGCCGGGATGCGGCAGGGGCTCTGTGGCAGCTGCTGTACCTGGTTTCCCTGGCCCGGAAAGATGGGGAGAACTCCACCCTGGAAACGTTCCTCCAGAAGCGCTGGAACCGCTGGCAGCAGGACTGGCAGCTGCTGGAAGACGCCGGAAACCCGGATCCCTGGGAACGGAAGGGAAAGATGGAAGAACTGGCGGGGCTTCTGGCCCTGGAGCGGAGCCTGGGCGAAAAGCGCCTGGTGAAGCGTGGACAGGCTTATAGGGAACAGTGGTGGAAGACCTGCCGCAGCTATGCCCGGACCGGTGCCCTGGCGGAAGGAGCGGAAAGCAGCCGGGAACGGAGCCTGATCCTGGCCCTGGCGGCTCTTTGCGGCCAGGAAGGGATCCGGACGGAAAAGCGGGGGAATAAAACGGAAGAAGCCGGCAAGGCCTTTTTCCGGGAAATGGCCCGCCATCCGGAATGGTCCTGCCTGGCCCTGGAAGAATAAAATCAAAAAAAGTCAAAAAAACGAAAATAATATTTGACTTTTTGACTTTTAAGCGGTACAATAAGACCCGGGAAGTGAGAAAAAGACTTCCCGGGCCCTGCTTTTTTCTGCAGGGGCCGTAATTGAGAATACTACCCATTGATCCAATGGTTTTTTTGGAGGTGTTTGTTATGCAGGCAGAACGCTTGAGTGATGAAGTGCGTGGATTGTTGGAAGCTGCCCAGCAGCAAGCCGTTATGAATTACAACCAGGAACTGACCACCGTCCATCTGCTGTCCGCCATGTGCAGCCAGCCGGACGGGTTCTTCAAGTTTGTGCTGAAGAGCCTGAACGTGGATGAGGCCCAGTTCAGCCGGGAAGTGGACCGGCTGCTGAAACAGATCCCCTCTGTGAAGGGGTCCGACCAGATGAGCATGAGCACGGGCCTGGCCCGGGTGTTCGCCCTGGCGGAAAAGGCTGCCGGCCAGAACCCGGTGACCGCATCCCATCTGCTGGCCGCTCTCTGTGAGGACGGGGATACGGAAGTGGTGAACCTGTGCAAAAAGTACGGGATCACCCGCAGTGCCATCCGGGGTCTGATCGACAAATATGAAAACAACGGGGATGCGGACGAAAACCGCAAGACCCTGGAGAAATTCGGCCAGGACCTGACCCAGAAAGCCCGGGATGGGAAACTGGATCCGGTGATTGGCCGTGACGATGAAATCCGTCGGACCATCGAGATCCTGTCCCGCCGGAAAAAGAACAACCCGGTGCTGATCGGTGAACCCGGCGTGGGCAAAACCGCCATTGTGGAAGGTCTTGCCCGCCGTATCGTGGCCGGAGATGTGCCGGAATCCCTGAAGAACAAGACCCTGTATGCCCTGGACCTGGCGTCTTTGGTGGCCGGGGCCAAGTACAGAGGGGAATTCGAGGAACGGCTGAAGAAAGTCCTGAAGATCGTGTCCGATTCCGCCGGTCAGATCATCATGTTCATCGATGAACTGCACACGGTGGTGGGGGCCGGGGCTTCCGAAGGCTCCATGGATGCCGGGAACATCCTGAAACCCATGCTGGCCAGAGGGGAACTCCGGTGCATCGGTGCCACCACCCTGAAGGAATACCGGAAGTACATTGAAAAGGATTCTGCTCTGGAACGGCGTTTCCAGCCGGTTCTGGTGAAGGAGCCCAGTGTGGAGGACACCATTTCCATCCTGAGAGGGCTGAAGGAACGGTATGAAGTCCATCATGGGGTGCGGATCAAGGATTCCGCCCTGGTGTCGGCCGCAACCCTGAGCAACCGGTACATCAACGACCGGTTCCTGCCGGACAAGGCCATCGACCTGGTGGATGAAGCAGCTGCCCGTCTGCGGGTGGAAATCGATTCCATGCCCACGGAACTGGATGAAAGCCGCCGGCGGATGCTCCAGCTCCAGATCGAGGAACAGGCCCTGTCCAAGGAAGAGGACGATGCTTCCAAGGCCCGTCTGGAAAAGATCAAAGAGGAACTGGCCAAGCTGAAGAGCGAGAACGACAAGCTCATGGACCAGTGGAAGGCCGAAAAGGGCGGCATTGCCAAGATCCGTCAGGTGAAGAAGGATATGGACAATGTGAAGAAGGAAATGGAAGAAGCGGAGCGGTCCTATGACCTGAACCGTCTGGCAGAACTGAAGTACGGCAAGCTGCCGGAACTCCAGAAACAGCTGGCGGCCCTGGAAAAAGAGGAACATTCCGACAAGCGCCTGCTGAAGGAAGAAGTGGACGAGGATGATATCGCCAAGGTGGTCAGCACCTGGACGGGGATCCCTGTGAACCGTCTGATGGAGGGGGAAAAGAAGAAACTGGCCCATCTGCCGGAAATCCTCCACAAACGGGTGATCGGCCAGGACGAAGCGGTGGAAGCCGTCAGCGAAGCCGTCATCCGGGCCCGGGCCGGGATCAAGGATCCCAACAAGCCCATTGGCTCCTTCATCTTCCTGGGGCCCACCGGTGTGGGCAAGACCGAACTGGCCAAAGCCCTGGCAGAAGTGCTGTTCAATGATGAAAAGAGCATCATCCGGATCGATATGAGTGAATACATGGAGAAACATACGGTGTCCCGTCTGATCGGTGCCCCTCCTGGCTATGTGGGCTATGAAGAGGGCGGCCAGCTGACGGAAGCCGTGCGGCGCCATCCGTATTCCGTGATCCTGTTCGATGAAATCGAAAAGGCTCACCCGGATGTGTTCAACGTGCTGCTGCAGGTGCTGGACGACGGCCGTCTGACCGACGGTCAGGGCCGGATGGTGGATTTCAAGAACACCCTGATCATCATGACCAGCAACCTGGGGTCCCATGAGATCATGGAAAAGAAGGGGGCCATCAGCAAGGACGAAGTCCGGAGCATGCTGATGAAGTTCTTCCGGCCGGAATTCCTGAACCGGGTGGACGACATTGTGGTGTTCAAACCCCTGCAGGAAGAACAGCTGAAGGATATTGTACGGCTGATCCTGAACCATCTGGGCAGCCGGCTGCACAGCCAGATGGAACTGACCCTGACGGCCACCGACGACGCCATTGCCTACCTGGCCAAAGCCGGGTTCGACCCTGCCTTCGGGGCCCGTCCCCTGAAGAGACTGATTGTCCACACGGTGGAAACCGTGGTGAGCAACAAGATCGTCCGGGGCGAGATCCAGAGAGGGGATCATATCGAAGTGGTATTCCAGGACGGGAACATCGATGTGGTGAAGAAATAAAAGAAAAAATGCCTGGGAGAGCAATCTCCCGGGCATTTTTTATCTTTCCAGGGCGGGGAATCCGATACAAGTTTTCATTTGCTTTTCATTTGCTCCAGGTACAATAATCTATACGATTGGATAAGGAGGCAGATCATGGTGAAATGGAAACTGTGCCTGGGGACCGGGCTGCTGGCCGCCTGTTGTTTTTCTGCGGGGGCTTTTGCTGCCGGGCATGTGGAGGATGTGGAAGCCATCTCTCAGGTCTATGGGGATGGAGAAAAGCTGGCAGAAGTCCAGCTCCGGTATGATGCGGATCTTTTGAGTTCTTCCGTGACCGCAGAAGATTATGCTGTACCGGGACGGACGGTGGCAAAAGCCTTCGTTTCCGCAGTACCGTATGGAAAGGCTGCGGAAAAAGGGCGCTATGTCCAGGTGGAACTGGAACCCCTTCCCCTGTCCGACCAGATGGTGGCTCCCCATCCGGAAGACAAGCACAAGGCTCCTGTGGGGGTGGGAGGGCCCCAGCTGGGGAGCCATGGAAATCCCCAGCCTCTGGTTCCTGTTACGGCCAAAATCAGCCAGAAGGGTCTGGTCAAGACGGCAGAGGGAAGGCTGTACGGAGGGGAACCGGAAATGAGCAGTTCCCATACCCGCCAGCTGCTGATCGAGAAATTCACCCAGCACACTTTCACCGATCAGGATGGGAAAAAACTGCAATACAATTTATATGTGCCGGAAAAACTGGAAAAGGGCAAGGTGTACCCGCTGGTCCTTTTCATGCATGATGCGGGGACGGTGTCTCCGGAAGTGAAGGCCACCCTGAGCCAGGGCCGGGGCGCTGTGACCTGGGTGGAACCGGAATGGCAGAAGGAACATCCCTGCTTTGTGCTGGCACCCCAGTATGATACGGTGATCGTGAATGACCAGTACCAGTACGGACCGGAACTGGATCGGACCATCCATCTGGTGGAAAGTCTGTCCAGCCAGTATCCCATTGATACCCAACGGATCTACAATACAGGGCAATCCATGGGATGCATGACCTCCATTGCCATGGATGTGAAGTACCCGGATTTCTTTGGGGCTTCCTATCTGGTAGCCGGCAAATGGAATCCCCGGGTGACGGCGCCCCTTGCCCGGCAGAATATCTGGGCAGTGGCGGCTGCGGGGGATCCGGGAGCCAAACCTTCTATGGATACCATCATGACCCAGCTGGATGCGGACGGAGATCGGGTCATCAGAGGAACCATCGCCCAGGATGCTCCGGAAACCCAGGTGGATCAGCTGACGGAACAGATGATCCAGCCTGGAGTCCATGCGTATTATCTTCTGTACCAGGGAGGCAGCCATCGGAGCACCTGGCAGCACGCCTATGATATCACCCCGGTCAAGGAGTGGATCTTCGGGCAGAAAAAGGGCGCCTGATTTTCTGGCCAGGCCCCTTGACTGCGAAAGAAGGGACTGTTGCACGTTAATGGTCGATGAGACCTCTTGAAAGCCCTTTTATCTGTGTCCTGTCATTATGGACTAAAAGAGGCATCGAAAAATGATCCATCATTTTTCGATGCCTCTTTTTTATTTTCAGTCCGCTCCCTTGGGGGCGGGGGACCGGGCTTGCCCGGTGGTGGGGGTGCTGTCGAGTAACGCCGGTTGTCTCCGTTACTGTCACCGCCAGTCGGGGCACCCCTGCCCGACGCCGCTTCCCGTCACTAAAATTTTCGGCCTCGCCATTCGAATCCGCTTCCCGCCAACGCGCTGGCGCTTGAACGAGGCTCCCAGCGGATGAACGAAACCGGAAATTTCTTCACGCTCCGCTCAAGGGTCGTTCAGCGGTACCCCGCCTGGCTCTGGCCTGCTGTTTTCTAAAAAACTAAAAAAAAAGAACTTCCGGTCTCCAAGAGGCCGGAAGTGGTGTAAAATTTCAGTATGCGACAAAAAATTTTACCTAAAGATTGTACAAAATTGGGCACGGTTTTGCAACTCCATTTGCCCATGGATATTGAATTTTCGATTCCCAAAGACAATCCAGTCTGGCTGGTCCGCGATGGTGTAGAAAGGATGGATTTAAGCAAGCTGTATGGCTGGGTTACCATGGTGAACTCTCTGCTGATACGCTGTTCATCGACGGGACCAAGATCGAGTCCTTCGCCAACAAGTACAAGTTTGTATGGAAAAAAGCCGTCACCAGGCGTCTGGGCAAAATGATGGAGGAGATTCCGGCATTTTTCCTGGAAACGGAGACATCTTTCGGAATCTGCATCCGTCATGGAAATGAACTGCACAAGCGGCATCTGAAGAAACTCTACCGCAAACTCATGAAGCTGAAAAAAAAGTCAAACACAGTTTTCGTCCACGGTACCGGCAAGCGGAAGACCCCTTTGCAGAGGGCTGTGGAACAGCTCCAGGGGTATATCTCCCGGCTGAAGGATTACGAAACAAAACTGCACATCTGTGGGGACCGCAACAGCTACGCAAAGACAGACCACGATGCCACTTTCATGCGGATGAAAGAAGATGCCATGCTGAATGGGCAGTTGAAGCCAGGCTACAACATCCAGTTTGCTGTGGATGCGGAATATGTGGTGTGGACGGGAGAGAGCCCCTGGCCCACTGATGTGAAAACACTGATTCCCTTCCTGGAAGATCTGCGGGAACATCTGGGAAGCAACTACCGTAAGATAGTGGCCGATGCGGGGTATGAAAGCGAGGAAAATTACGAGTATCTCCTGAAAAACGGAATGATTTCCTTCATTAAGCCGAATAACTACGAGATTTCCAAGAAGCATTCTTTTCAAAACGCAATCTGGCGCAGAGAAAACATGGCCTATGATGCGGCAACTGACAGTTATCTCTGTGCCAATGGAAAACAGGTAAAATGCGAAGGCACGAAAAAAAGAAAGAGCCGGAGCGGATACGTGATTGAGAATACAGTGTATGCGTGCCACGATTGTACGGGATGTCCGTACAAGAAGGATTGCATCAGGGGTAACAATTCCAAGCAGCCCTTGGAGCAGAGAGAGAAACATTTTGAGGTTTCAAAACGGCTCCTGGAATTGCGGGCAGAAGATAAGGAACGGATAACGTCGGAAGAGGGAAAACTGCTGAGGATGAACCGGTCGATCCAGGCTGAAGGTGCCTTTGCAGATGTGAAAGAAACTCAGCTGTTCCGCCGCTTCCTGGGGACTGGGCATCTGAATGCGCTTACAGAGGCCGTGATCTGTGTTCTGGCCCACAACTTCAACAAATTGCATCACAAGATACAGAACGGAACCCAGGGCAGATATCTGTTTCCCTTGCAAAAGCTTGCCTAACCCGCCTGCATAACTAAAAAGTGAGCAAGAAAAAAGCCGCCAAAATGGACGGCTTATATTCTTGTATCCAATTTTAGGGAATTCGAGATGTTTTTTTCTATTTTCCATTGAAGACTTTAAAACTGAAGAAAAAAGAAAGCTGTTGCATGTGTGAAAACCCCACACACGCAACAGCCCCCTTTTCCTTGACTTTTTCCGGTATGTTGTCTACCATGTATTTTCAAAGTCTATTTTTTCTATCCGAAGGTGAAGCCTGTGAAAAATGAATCCAATACTTTTGTGCGCCGGGCCGATGCCCGGCTGTTTCTGTCCATAGTGGCGGCGGGACTGCTGTCCTTTACCGGGGTGGTGATCGAAACCGCCATGAATGTGACCTTTCCCACCCTGATGGAGGAATTTTCCATCAGCACTTCCACGGTCCAGTGGCTGACCACCGGGTATCTGCTGGTGCTGGCTCTGGCGGTATTCGGCTGGCAGGAAAACTTGCTCCAAAAGGTTGGGGTCACCCCGCTGCTGAACCTCCAGGTGTTCCAGGTGCCGGCTTTTGATGGAGCGGTGCTGGGACTGCTTCTGATCCAGTTCCTGTGTCTGGGGGTCGGGTTCCTGCTGCCCAACTATGCCCAGATCGTCCTGGGGTCTGATCCTTTTGCCGCCGGGTGCATCCTGCTGCCCGGGTGCCTGGTGGGGGCGGCCCTGGCCCCTGTGAGCGGCCGGCTCTATGACCGGCTGGGAGCCCGGAAACCGCTGCTTTTGGGGAGCTGTGCCATTGTCCTCAGCTTTGTGCTGTATCAGCTGGCCCTGGGCCGGGTGGGAATTTCCGGGCTTACGGCCATTTATGTGGTGTTCACCCTGGGTCAGGGGTTGTCTGCCGGGAACATCCTTACCTATGCCCTGGAGAACCTGCCGGAATCCATCCAGCCGGATGGGAATGCGGTGTGCAATACCCTCCAGCAGCTGGCCGGGGCGGTGGGGACTTCCGTCTGCGCGGCCCTGGTGGCGGCCGGCCAGGTGGGACGGGCCCTGGGAGAAGGCACCAGCCTGGGCACTGCCCATGCCTTCCATCTGCTGCTGATCCTGGCCCTGTGCCAGGGCGCTTCCATGGTGTGGGCGCTGGAGAAAAATAAGTTCAGAGTGAAGAGTAAAGAGTAAAGAGGGAAGAGCGGGACGGTGAGTCCGACTGACCCTGGAAAAACTGGAAAGCCTGGTGGGACAAGACCCCTGGGTGGATGTATGCAAAGAATGAAAAACAAGGAAGGATGCTGTTTATGAATCCATTTCCATATGACCAGGAAGAATTAATCGGACTGGAAACTGTGAAACGGAATTTTCGGTCTGTACCAACAAGCCCGCGACTCACGACTCGCGACCCGCGACACCTGCTTTTTCCCTGATCCGTTCCGCTTCTTCCCCTTCCACCAGGGTGGGACGGAAATCGTTCCAGTCCGGGGTGGAGGAAATCCGGCAGGGAATCACTTTTCCCGGATCCGCTCCCAGCAGACGGCCTTTCTGGAACCGGAAGGTCTGCTGGTAGATGAAGGTGTCCTTGTCCCGGGGGTTGCTGTTGCCACCGAAGCAGAAATTCCCCAGGCTGTAGCAGATGGTCCTGCCCTTGTAGGTTTCCAGGGGCTGGATCACATGGGGATGGGCCCCCAGCACCAGGTCCGCTCCCTGGTCCACGGCCAGGTGGGCCAGCCACACCTGATCCTCGTCCGGACGGGTCTCCAGTTCACTGCCCCAGTGGAAAAACACCACCGTCAGCCGGGCACCCCGTTCCTTCACTTTGGCCAGTTCCTCCTGGAGCTGATCGGGGGCCCCGGCTTCCAGGGCGTTGATTCCTACCAGCCCCACCGGGATCCCTTTCACAGTGAGGATCTGGCTTTCTTCATAGCCGAAGGGCATGATCCCGGTGTCTCCCAGGGTTTTGAAGGTGTCCCAGTATCCGTCGTTCCCGTAGTCGTAACTGTGGTTGTTGGCCAGGGAGGCGGCTTCCACGCTGCCGGTTTTCAGCACTTCCACATAGGCCGGGTCTCCCCGGAAGGCGAAGGTCTTGTCCTGACGTTCTCCCCGGGTGGTGAGGGGGCCTTCCATGTTCACCAGGGTCAGGTCGTCCTGGTCGAAAACGGACCGGACCCCGGCCAGGAATACGGAGCCGTCACCCTCGGCGGCATCCCAGGCTTCCGGAAAAGTCCCTTCATAGCCGAAACTTTCCTCCGTGCCCAGGGTGCAGTCCCCGGCAGCGCTGAGGGTCACTGTGGTGATGGGGTCTGCCGGAGGCTGGGGCGCCGGAGCCGGTGCAGCGGGGGCGGAGGGGGCTGTTGGAGAAACAGCCGGAGCGGCAGCCGGCTGGGCAGGGGCGGCCGGCACCGGGGCCTTGGCCTGGACCGGCGCCGGCTTCCGGGTCCCCAGGACCGCCGGAGAAGCAAAGGAAGGAGCGGGCATTGCCAGCAGGGCCAGGGATGCCAGAAGGGAAATGAAAAGGGCAGAAATGGAATGGGTCATACAGCAGGTTCCTTTCTCAGAAATTTCAGTACCTATCATACGATGGAACCGGACTGCTTGTCCAGTGTGTGCGGTAGAAATCCGCAGGGGCAAATCAAGAACGGCGCAGCCGTGCCGCCTGGTTCGCCCGTTGCCTCCTGTTTGCAGGGATTTTCCTTTCGGGGGAGAACAACAGAGAAGAGGAGGAATGCATCATGAACGTATTGCTGACAGGTTTTGATCCCTTTGGCGGGGAACCGGTGAATCCGGCGCTGGAAGCGGTGAAAAAACTGGACGGGCTGCTCCTGGCCGGGGCCCGGGTCCACACGGTGGAAATCCCCACAGTCCGGGGGAAGGCCATTGCCAAAGTGAAGGACGCCATTGCCGCCTTCAATCCGGACATCGTGATCTGCATCGGCCAGGCCGGAGGCCGGACGGACCTGACGGTGGAACGGGTGGCCATCAACTGCGATGATTTCCGGATCGGGGACAACGAAGGGAACCAGCCGGTGGATGAGTCCGTGGTGCCGGGCGGTCCGGCAGCTTATTTTGCCACCCTGCCCATCAAGAAAATGGTGGCCGCCCTCCAGGCCAGAGGTATCCCGGCCAAGGTTTCCAACACTGCGGGAACCTTTGTGTGCAACCATGTGTTCTACGGCCTCATGGACCTGTTGGCTCACGACAGCCGGCAGCGCCGGGGCGGCTTCATCCACGTGCCCTACCTGCCGGAACAGGCGGCCCGGCTGAAAGATCAGCCCAGCATGGCCCTGGAGACTATTGTGGAAGGCTTGAAAACGGCCGTGGAAACGGCGGTGGAAAACCAGGAAGACGCCAAAGTGACAGGGGGAACGGAGTGCTGAAAAAAACGGGGTGTGAAAAATTCACACCCCGGTCGCGGGTCGCGAGTCGTGAGTCGCGAGCCTGGACGTTCAAGCCGTCTGTTCTTTTTCTATAAGATGAAAGGATAAAATCGGGATGGACTCTGAAAAACAGAATCTTCGGTTCGCACCAACAAGCCCGCGACCCGTGACCCGTGGCTCGTGACCGGAGCTGCTGCCTATGCAGCAGCTCCTTTTTACATCTTCTACCCAAAATGGTCCGTATGGAGCAGGGCTTCTGCTTTGGGGCTCAGGGGCTTGCCCAGGAATTCCCGGTACAGCCGCTGGATCTGGGGATTTTCGTGGGAGAACCGGAAGCGGCTGCGCTTGTCCAGGGTCCGGAGCTGTTCACCCCGCACGCCTTCCAGTTCCTCGTCCTCCTGGGGAATGGGCTGGCCGCCCCCGCCGGCGCATCCGCCCGGGCAGGCCATCACTTCCACGAAATCGTAATGGACTTCCTTCCGCTTCAGGGCCTGGATCAGCTGCCGGGTGTTCCCCAGACCGCTGACCACCGCACAGCGGATCTCTTTGCCGGCGATGGTGTACACCGCATCCCGGAGCCCGATGCCGTTCCGCAAAGGAGCAAACAGTTCCGGGTCGGGATTTTCCCCGGTGAGTTTGGCATAGGCCGTCCGGAGCGCCGCCTCCAGCACCCCGCCGGTGGTTCCGAAAATGGTCCCGGCACCGGTAAAGGTCCCCATGGGATCATCCAGGGGCTCTTCCGGCAGCAGGGACGGATCCAGATGGTCCGCCCGGAGCACACGGATGAATTCCCGGGTGGTCAGGGCCAGGTCCACATCGGGCCCGTGGTCCGTGCGCATGGTGGGCAGGGCACATTCCGCCTTCTTGGCCAGGCAGGGCATGATGGATACGCAGTACAGTTTTTCCGGGATCACCTGCAGCTTGTCCGCCAGCCAGGTCTTGGCTATGGCCCCGAACATCTGCTGGGGGGATTTGGAGGTGGACAGCCGGTCCGTCAGCTCCGGATACTGGCCTTTCAGGAACCGGACCCAGCCGGGACAGCAGCTGGTGAACATGGGGAATTCCCGGGTATCCCCTGCCAGGAACCGTTCCAGGAATTCGTTGGCTTCTTCCATAATGGTCAGATCCGCGGCAAAGGTGGTGTCGTACACATGGTCGAACCCCAGCTGACGCAGGGCTGCCGCCATCCGGCCGATGGTCCCTTCCTCCCGGGGCAGGCCGAAGGCTTCGCACCAGGCCGTCCGCACCGCCGGAGCCACCTGGACCAGGGTCACCTTGTCCGGGTCTGCCAGGGCTTCATAGAGCCGGTCCGTGTCGTCCCGCTCCCGGAGCCCGGCCACCGGGCAGTGGATGATGCACTGGCCGCACAGGGTGCAGTCCGAATCCTTGATCACCCGGTTCCCGGACACATCCACGGTGGTCCGTCCCCCGGTGCCCGCCACATCCCAGATGTGCATGGCCTGGATTTTGTCGCACACCTGGATGCAGCGCATGCACTTGATGCATTTGTTGTAGTCGTGGAACAGGGGATAGGTGGTGGTCCAGGCCCGGCGGAGCCCTTTGGGCAGCTGTTCCTCATAGGGATTGTCGTGGATCCCCAGGCTGTTGGCCAGGGACTGGAGCCGGCAGTTGCCGCTGCGGACGCAGGTGGCGCACCGGCAGTCATGCTGGGACAGGATCAGTTCCACATTGATTTTCCGGGTTTCCCGGACCCGGGGCGAATTGGTGCGGACCACCATGCCTTCCTTCACTGGGCTGTTGCAGGCGGTGACCATGGCCGGTTCCCCTTCCACCTCCACACAGCACACCCGGCAGGCGGCAATCTCGTTCAGCCCTTTCAGGTAGCACAGGTGGGGGATCCGGATGTGGGCCTGCCGGGCCGCTTCCATGATGGTGGTCCCTTCCGGCACCTGGATGATTTTTCCGTCGATGGTACAGGTTACCATTCCCGATTCCTCCCTCCTTTGAAGCTGCCGTAGCCAAAGTGGTCACAGCGCAGACAGCGGCTGGCTTCCTGCCGGGCCTCTTCCGGCGTCATCCCTTCCGAGACCAGGTGGAAATCTCCCACACAGTCCGGGGTGCAGTGCTGCTTCAGGTTCACCCGGCCGCAGGGCGGGGTGTGGGTGAAATAGGCCGGAGGAATCTCCACCCCGCAGGAAATCCGGTGGTGGAATCCCAGGAAGGAATCGATGTTGTCCGCTGCCACCTTGCCGGCCGCCACCGCCCGGATTACCGTGGCCGGACCGGAGACGGCATCCCCGCCGGCAAACAGGTTCCCCAGGCCCGGGACGCTGCTGGACAGGTCCGCCTGGATGGTGCCCCGACGGATGGTGACCCCCACCGCCTCAAAGGGCTGGGTGACAATGGACTGACCGATGGCCACGATCAGCACATCGCAGGGGAACCGCCGTTCCGGAAGAGCCGCCTTCACCGGATTGGGCCGGTCCTTTCCATTGTAGGGACCGATGTGCTGGGGCTGGGTCCACAGGGCCGTCACCTGGCCCTGTTCGTTGGTTTCGATCCGGCTGGGGGCTTCCAGGGTGACAATCTCGCAGCCCTCCGCCATGGCATCCTGGATTTCTTCCGGCAGGGCCGTCATGTCTTCCAGCCGGCGCCGGTAAATGCACTGGACGGAAGCAGCGCCCAGCCGTTTGGCCGTGCGGGTGGCGTCCATGGACACGTTGCCGCCGCCGATGATGCATACCCGTTTCCCGGTAAAATCCGGAATCCGGCCTTCCCCGATGTCCCGGAGCAGCCGGACGGCGCTGAACACTCCCTGGGCCTCTTCCCCGGGCAGGTGCAGTTTTTTGTCGCTGTGGGCCCCGATGGCGATGTACACCGCATCGTACTGCTGCTGGAGCTGAGCCACCGGGATATCCGTGCCGATGGAGACGCCGGTGCGGACCTGGATGCCCGCGGACAGGATGTAGGAAAGATCCCGGTCCAGCACCCCCAGGGGCAGCCGGTAATCGGGGATCCCGTACCGGAGCATGCCGCCCAGCCGGGGCCGCTGTTCGTACACCGTGACGCTGTGGCCCATCAGGGAAAGGTAATAGGCCGCCGTCAGGCCTCCGGGGCCCCCTCCGATCACCGCCACCTTCTTTCCCGTGGCCGGGGCGGGAGCCGGAGCCTTGGCCGGTCTGGCATGGTCCACCGCAAACCGTTTCAGGCCGCAGATGTTCACCGGAGCATCCACCATGCCCCGGCGGCAGTGGTGCTCGCAGGGATGTTCACATACATAGGCGCAGGCCGCCGGGAAGGGATTGTCCTTCCGGATCAGTTCCAGGGCATCCTCGTAGCGGCCGTCCCGGATCAGGGCCACGTAGCCCGGGATATCCACATGGGCCGGGCAGGTGGACACACAGGGCACCGGGTGGCTGAGACCGCAGATGCACCGGCCGGTGAGCACGTGTTCCTCATAGTCCTCCCGGAAGCCCCGGACTCCCTTCAGCACCATGGAAGCCGCTTCAAACCCAATGGCGCAGTCCGAAGAATCCGCAATGCTCCGGGCCGTCTTTTCGATCAGGGTGATGGTGTCCAGGCTGGCCGTCCGATCCAGCACCTGTTCGATCAGCACTTCCAGCTGGCCCAGCCCCACCCGGCAGGGCACGCATTTGCCGCAGCTCTGGGCGTGGCAGAAGCGCAGGAAATTCAGGGCCATGTCCACCGGACAAAGCCCCGGCGAACTGGCACTGATCCTTCGGTGCATATCCTGATACAGGCTGTTCAGGACCGTCTGGGCCCTGCCCGGCGTTTCAATCTGTAAGCGACTCACGATGATTTCCCCCTCTGCGAATTTCCGGTATGGATTCCGGAAACAGAATGAACAGATACGATATTATTTTACCGTTCGGAAGCAAAGAGTGTCAATCGATTCGGCGAAAAAATCAGATAAATCAAGAAGGATGAAATTCCTAAAAATTACTAGGAATTTACCTTTCCTTTTGGAAAATTCTATAGTACAATTATAGGAAATTATTCTTGCTGCGAGGAGGAACCATGAAAATCTCTACCAAGGGACGGTACGCCCTGCGCCTGATGATCGATCTGGCCATCAACGGCACCGAATCCTATGTACCCATTAAAAGTGTCTCTCAGAGACAGGAAATCTCAGAAAAATACCTGGAACAGATCATTACCCAGCTCTCCCGCGCTAAACTGGTGAAAAGCGCCAGAGGAGCCCAGGGCGGGTACAAACTGGTCCGTGATCCCAAAGACTATACAGCCGGAGAGATCCTCCGGGCGGTGGAAGGGTCCCTGGCCCCGGTGGCCTGCCTGGAACCCGGCCATGCCATCTGCGACCGGGCCGCCCACTGCGTGACCCTGGACCTGTGGAAAGAAATCCAGGACGCCATCGACAACATCGTGGACAACACCACCCTGGAAGACCTGGTGAAAAAGCAGGAAAAGAAGGGGATGTAAAAAGAGGGGTTGCTGCCTGGGCAGCAGTCCCTCAGTCTGGAGTCGAAAGACTGAGGACAGGACCTGGCCTGATGGCCAGGTCCTTTTGATGTGTATAAAAAGACTTGGGAAATGAAATAGGATACCGTAGGGGCGGTTCAAAACTTTTGTCTCCGGCAAAATGTTGCCAGAGCCGCCCGCCCATTTTCCCCCTTTTTCTGCTGCCAAATTGATTGACTTTTAGATGACCCTTATAAGATTTTTTGCAAACAAAAAAGCATCCACACGGTCAAAACCCGCATGGATGCTTGCTTTTGGTCTGGTGGAGCACAGGGGGATCGAACCCCTGACCTCAAGATTGCGAACCTTGCGCTCTCCCAGCTGAG